>Ga0208767_1001949_pt1 | contig 15936 bp, 15 predicted proteins | sample VirMetDEL_Mar_21_FD_184514 | JGI IMG/M metagenome (GOLD analysis project Ga0208767, IMG submission 184514) | Aqueous microbial communities from the Delaware River and Bay under freshwater to marine salinity gradient to study organic matter... | ecosystem: Environmental > Aquatic > Marine >... | reverse complement strand
CACCTTATGGAATATCTAGAACAGCACCTAAAATGTTTGACCAAGCAGCAGGTTTTGTACAAAAAAATGGTAAAACAATTAGAGAGTTTGTTTATTCTGATTTAGAAGATGGATACAAATCTACTTCTGTTTCTATTCTTGCTGGACATTTAATTGATAGCCCAAAAGAAATTGCTATTATGAAAGGTAATGTTACTAGACCAGAACAATATGCTTTTTTCTTAAACAATGGAACAACACACGCAGGTAAGTTATCTGTATTTCATTCTGTAAGAGATGAAAAAATAGCAGGGTGGGTACAATGGTCAACTAGATCTGGAGATACTTTTCAATCAATAGCAGCTTTAAATGAAAATTTAATTGTTGCAGGTAAAAGATCATTAAATGGATCTACAGTATATACATTAGAAAAGTTTGGAGATGACGATACTATTACACTTGATTGCCAAACAACTTCTGTAATAAATCAAAGAGGAACACCATTAGTAAATGGTGGATCTCAATCTGGTACAACATTAATAATAGATGGATTAACTTCAGATCCAAAAGTTAATGAACAGTTTACAATAGCAGGTAACGCAACAGAATATACTATTTCATCATTAGTTGATAATGGTAGTGGAGAATATTTATTAACATTAAATAAAACTTTAGCAGCAAGTCCTAGTGATGGTGCAGCAATTACTTTTACTAAAGGATTTTTACATTCGGTAAATGGTATTTATACAAATGAGTCTATTAATGTAGTTGAAGGTAATAGTTCAATAGGAACATTTACAGTATCTAGCTCAGATACAATTACACTAGTAAATGCACCAAAAGCTACAGCTTTAAAAGTAGGATTTAATTTTATTCCTATTGTTGAAACAATGCCAATAGATAAAGAATTACCAGAAGGCCCATTAACAGGTCTTCCAAGAAGAATATCAAGAGCCATCGTTGATTTAAATTCAACTTTAGACATGACTATTAAAGGGGCAGACAGCACCTCTAAATCTTTAGTAGTTCAACAAGTTAATTTTTCAGGTGGCTCTGACCTAGTTCCTGTAACAGAAAAAAAAGAATTTTTCTTTTTAGGTTACAATAAAAGTCCAACAATAACGATTTCTCAAGACGATCCTTTACCAATGAAAATTTTGGGTATGAGTGTGGAGGTAGTTTTTGCATGAGTGCTGATCCAGTAACAATGTTTGTAATGACAGCAGCTAAAACTGTCATGGATATTAAAGAATCTAGAAAACAATCAAAACTTGAACAACAAAGATTTGAATTAAAAAAAGAACAATCTATGAGAATAGCTAAAGAACAAGAAGATGATAGAATTAATGATCTTAGAATGGCTAAAGCTCATAACTTAGCAGTAGCTGCAGGTGCAGGTTATAGTAGTGATAGTAGAGGATTTTTAAATGTTCAAGAACAACAAGATTTAGTTGCAGATAAAGACATAGCTAGAATTAGATTAAATGTTTCAAATGAAATTAATGAATATTCTTTAGCACAACAACAAACAGCTAGTAAAAGAAAAAACGAACAGTTTGGTGGATGGTTAACTATAGCAAGTGCAGGTGCAGAAGCTAAATATAAAAAGGATTTATACGATGCTTAAGACAGGTAAAAAACAAATTGATACTAAAAGAACTATTGGTGACATACCTTATGTAGAAGCTAAAAGTAGTTTTAGTATTGCATTAGATGCTATTAGTCCAACACTAGAAAGAATGGAAAGAAATGCTGATGCAACAGCAAGTGCTAATTATTTTCAAGATTTTCAAATTAAAACTAGAGATCAATTTTTAAAATTTAGTTTAGATGAACAATTAAAAAACAATCCTGCTGATATGAAAACAGCAGTAGATACTTATTCAAAAACTTTATTAGAAAAAATACCAGCAGTATATAAAATACAAGCTAATGCTATGCTGTCTTCATCATCTAGTGTTTTAGTTAATGGTGCTGCAAACAATAGATTTAAATTAGATGAAGCAAAATTTGAATTTGATAATGCAGAAATTTATAACAATCTTAATACTAATGCAGAATATTCTCATAGTGTAGCAGCAGATAATCCAGATACTAATGCAGCTAAAGGTGCTGTTAATGATGCAACAGTTAAAGCAATGTTATTTTTAAATAACCAAGCTCACGAAGATTTTGAAATGTTAGTTAAACCAGGATCTAAAGAAAGCAGATCTGATAAAGCACACATGCTTAGAATAACTAATGGTACTAAAGCATTACATATTACTAATGGTTTTAACATGATGAAAACTATGAATGAAATAGATGCTTATAATTATATTAATCTATTAATAGACAATAAAAATCCTTTACCTATTACATCAGAAGAAATAGCAAACAATCCAATACTAGAAATCTACAACAATCAAATGAATGATGATGATACTAGAAAAGAAATTACAGATGCTATTTGGAATCAATATAATAATTGGAGAGGTAAAAAATTAAAAGCTAATGAAACAAATGTTAAGTTTAATTTTGAAAAAGAAACTGAAATAGGAAATGGTTTACATTTTAGTAACTTTATGAATGGGGCTAATAGTAATTTAAGTAAATATATAAGTGAAAATTATAATGGTGTTAGTGCTGCTAATGTTAAAACAATTACTAAACATATAAATAAAATTTACGATATTCAATCTCATGTAAGCTCTATAAAAAATGGATTTATTCCTACTGGTTTATCTGAAGATAAAAAAGAAGAAGCTTTTCAACATATATTGTTTGAACATGGTGTAGCTAAAAGCCCAAATGAAATAATGGATGTAACAGATATGAATTTTATAAAAGTAAAAAACATATTTGAACAACAAGGAAGTATTCCTAAATCTTGGACTAATTACTTTAATACTAGCACAGGTAATTTAGAACAAGAAAGCAGCATGATGGCTTTTAAAAAAAAGCTAGAGTTTTATAATCAAATTAGTGGTGAGTTTGGTGGATGGCATACAAACATAGATACAAATAGTTTTCTGTATCATATGTCAACTAACGATGCTTTATCTATGAGTGATGGAGAAATAGTTGACTTAGCTAAAAAATGGAATGTTAGAGATAAAAAAGAAATAAGCGAAAGTGTTAATACTCAAATTAATCTTGATGTAAAAGAGTTTCATAAAAATATTGATTTAGCTTTAGATGGTAATGAAACATTTTTAAAAGCAATATTCTTACCATTTAGAGAAAGTGTATCTAGAGATCTATCATTTTCTACAATTATGGGAGATGGTAATAAATATTCTAAAGTGTTGTTTGAAGATTCTTTTCATTGGTTTGCAAGTAATCCATTTGAAGATATGCAGCCAACAGTTAAAGCAGACTTTATAGCTAAAGTTACTAATGAGTTAAAATTTATGGCAGCAGATAGTAATGTAGATATATCTAACAAAGATGTAATATCTAGAGCTACATATTCAGCATTAAATAAATTATTAAAAGCAAATTACACACCAAGTAAATATACTAAAAAAGCAGTTAACAATATGGATAAAGGTATATTGTTTGATAGCCATGATTATAGTTTAACTAAACATGGTATTGAACATGAGTTTGGATTAGGAGATTCAGCTATTGCTATGTCTATAATGCCAACATTTGTAGCATGGCATAATTCACAAAGTGCAGAAGATAAAGCTAATGGTTTATTTGGTATAGATAAAAACGGTAAAAAAATTAGTTTTGACGACTTAGCAGCCAAAATTAAAGATGGATCTGTTTTACCTATATTTGAACCTACAGGAAATATGATTAATGGTAAAATGAGTTATAGTGTTTCTGTATCTAATGGCCAAGGTGGATTTATTAAAATTACAGAACCTGGTGAATTTTTTCAACCTGATGGTTGGCAAAATGTAGATCAAGAAGATGCACCATCTACTAAAGATAATTTATTAAAAGTATTGGCTAAAGAAAATATTAGTACAATGGATAAAATTCTAGGTGAGTTTAAACCTACAGATAGTTCATCTAAATACTTAATGCATAAGTTTGCAGATGCTGGAGAAAAAGGTTTAATTAGTTTAGCTAACTGGTCTTGGATGATGGATGTACCATTATTTAATGATGTACCTAATGAAGTCAAACCATTTAAAATGTTATTTAGTTTATTAGGAAAAGATGTTCCAGATCTTGATGAAAGAATGAATGAGATTGCAATTAACAATAAAAAAAATGCAGATTTAAAAACATACTCTGATGAAATAAATTCATCTACAATATTAAACGATAAATCAAAAGCTTTAGAATCAATTTATCCACCACATAAACAACCTCATACTAGTTATCAAAATGGTATGATGTTTGCACATTATGCAAGTACAAATTATAACAATACATCTTTACCTTTAACACAAAGAACAAATAATTTATTAGGTTTAGAAAAAACAGAAAATGATAATTCTTTAGATCTTGTAGCTGAAAACAATACAGCTGTATTCGGTCATCCAAAAGATAGTATTAAAGCATCTGTTATGAAAATAATTAGTATGTCAACTATTGTTCCTGGTAATAAAAAAATCTTAAATGATGAACCAACTATAGAAGAATTGCTTTCTAGTTTTAATGCAAAAGATAAAAATTTATATTTAAATGCTTTAAAAAATACAGACATATTACCAGAAACTTTAGTTAATTTTCAAGACACTAATCAAATTTCAAAAATTATTAAATTTATGATTAAGTCTAAAATGAATACTAGTGTAGCTCCAGGAGAAACTTCTGCATTTGATACATATTATCCTGCAGGTAATTTAATGATTGATATATATATTAATGAAGGGGTTTCAGAAGCATTTGAAACATTTGCAGGTAAATGGGGTAAAAATTAAATGGGTATTACTTATTCTCAAGCAGTACCATATACATATGAAGATGCTCAAAAAAAAGCATTAGATCAACAAAAAGTTTATAGTCCAAATGTTACTCAAGCAGCTACAGATTTATGGGATGGTTTTAAAGAAGAAAATTTATTGTACATGGCATATGATGAAATTGCTAATGGACAAAAATACGAAGGCGATGCTAACTATTCTTATGTTAATGATCCTCAGTTAGAAGGTTATGAGCAAATAAAAGATAAGTTTATGTTTAGCAGAAATGCACAAGAAACTACTGATATAATTGCTCAACTTAAACATAATGCATCTATAGAAAAAGAATCTCCTTATTATTTTTTAGGTAGAATAACAGGTGCTATTGCAGATCCATCATCTTATTTATTATTTACTAAAGCTGCTAGAAGTGCAAAAGTTTTTGGCACGGCAGCAACAACAGAAGAAATAATAAAACAAAACCTAGATCCATTAAGAGATGATAGTTTTGTACCTATTGTTGGATTAGCATCGTTTGTTATACCTGCAGTAATTAATAAATTTACTACACCTGTACCAGAACACATTATACAAAAATCAGTTAAGTTAGCTGATGATTGGATACCACCTGTAAACAAAAATTCTAAAAGAATGGTTGTTAAAGAATTAGATGGTTCAAGTAAAATATATGAAGATGGAGTATTAAAACAAACTTTATATAGAGGAACTGGTGGTGAAGGAAAAATTAATATTGCATCTGGTAATATATTTGAAGATGCAACATTTACCACAACATCAAAAGATATTGCAGGAATGTATGGTAAAAATGTTGAAACTGTAAATCAAACTTTATCTAATCCTATAATTATTAAAAACGATGGAGATCTTATAAAATTTTTTGAAACAACAGGAAAAAAATATTCTAATTATGATTATGTTAAAGTTAGTGAATGGGTAAGAAATAGATACAAAGAATTAAGAGCTAAAGAAATAGATCCAGAAATGGCTTTTAAAATTATAGATAAAGAAGCAACTAAAGTATTTGGTTATAATTATAAATTTTCAAACTTTTATATGTCTAGACCTTTTCAAGATGACATAGATAATTTTAGAAAAACAATAGTAATGCCTATTTATAATGAAGCTAAAGATATAGCTATAAAAAAAGGACATGATGGTGTTGATGTTAAAATAGGTGTAAGTCAAGGTGGCAGCAAAGTATTTGATGAAAAATCACCTGTTCAAATAAATAAATTAATTAACGAAAAAAAAATATTAGTAGATCAAACATTTAGTCATGATCAAACTATATTCTTTAATAAATTAAGAAATAAAGCAGATGATATAATGGAAGACGGAGTATTAGTTAATCCTAATAAAATAGATACTGCACCTAGTGGAGTAGGTGCTGCTGTAAATACTGATACTAAAAATCTATCTACAGCAGGAAAGAGATTAGAAGGGGAAGCCTTTGTAAAAAGTTATTTCTCTAAATTTGGAGAAGAAGGGCCTTGGACTCCTGTATTTAGAGTAATGAAATCGGCATCAACAAATGCCAGAAAAATGATGACCGATATTCTAGACACTCCTTTGCTTAAATTAAAAAACACAAAGGATTGGGGCTTTCAGTCAACTGGTGCATCTTTAGAAATACAATTAAAAATGGAAGAAGTTGCAGTGATAGAAAGCATGAAAGATATAAAAACTGCTTACATGAAGTATCTAGAAAGTATTGGTCAAACAAAACCTAAAACAGAAATAGGTGTTAATTGGAGAAATACATTAGATAGTGAAGCTTATTCTATGTCACAATTTTCTCAAGAAATTGTAAGAGCTAGAATTATGGGAAAACATCCTAATCAGTTTGTAGAAGAAGCAGCAAGAATTACACAAGAAAAAGTATATGGCCCATTAATGGAGCAAATAAAAAAATATAAATTAAGAGAAGCTCCTGTAGAGCAAGAGTTAGCTGCAATGGAAAGTGTATTAAAAATGCTTAGAGATACTAAGCAAGTAAGTAAAGTTGTTAAATCAAAAATAGATGGCAAAACAGCAACATGGACAGTAGAACAATTAGAAGCTCAAATAAAAAAATTAACAGAAAGATTAGCTAATATTAGAAACACACCAGATGGTGTTAAAAATTATATTAACATTATCTACAATAAAACAGCTATTGATAACAATCCTGTATTATTTAAAAAAATAATTAAAGATTTTTTAGTTCGTAAAAATATTACTATGAACGAAGCTAAGTTAAATAAACTAGTAGAAGATTTATCTGGTCATTTTCCTTTTACAAGATTTGAAAAAAGAAGTTGGGATAAAATGTTAGTTAAATTAGAAGCTGTTAAAAATGGTGGTATTAAAGAATTAAACGAAATAATAGCTAATGAAAGATTTTTATTTAATAGACCAAGATATGCAAGAGCAAGTAAAGCTAGAAATTTAAACTTAGATGCAGAAGCACAATTAGCTTTATTAGATGCAGGTATGATTGGTAATGATATTTTTGCATTACAAAAAGCATATTACAGACAAATAGTTCCAGATATTTTATTAACTAAAAAATACGGAGATACATCTGGTATGGGATACAAATATGTATCTGAAGCTGAGTCTATGACTGAGCCTGGACTGTTACAAGTAGCAGCAGAATACAATATGAAAATTGGATTTACTCAAAACAAAGCTAAAAGATTACAGCTTGTTAAAGAAAAAAATCAAGTATTAGGTGATCTAGAAGCAGCAGTAGAATTACTTAGAGGTACTTATGGTTTACCATCTAACCCTCATCATTGGACTTCTGTAGCTATGAGAACAATGAAACATTATAATGCATTAACTATGCTTACTGGATTTGCAGCAGCAATACCAGACGCAGCTAGAGTTGTTATGACTTCTGGTATTAAACGAGGATTTCAAACACAATTTGAAATGTTAGCAGATTCTATAAGTGGTGGATCTATTTTTAAATTAGGTAAAAAAGAAGCTCAATCTTGGGGCGAAGCAGTTGATCTAATTACTAACCAAAGAGCTATGTTATTTGCAGATATGCCATCAGATATGTTTGGTTTTGTAAACAAGATGGAAAGTGCAATGGGTAAAACTTCTCAGTTTAACTTTATGTATATTAACCTTATGTCAAGATGGACTGAAATGGCTAAGTCTATGGCATCAGTAACTATTGGTTCTAGAATAATAGAAGACTCTATTAAATGGGGTAAAGGTGGCTTATCTGATAAATGGAAAACAGCATTAGCTAGTTCTGGTATTGATGAACAAATGGCTAAAAGAATAGCAGTACAATTTGAAACTCATGGTACAAAATTAAAACATAACTTTATTGCAGGTACATCTGAATGGACAGATGATGCAGCTAAAAAAGCTTTTGGTGCAGCATTAAATAAAGATATTAATATTACTATTGTAACTCCAGGTAAAGGCGACACAGCTTTATGGATGAGTACAGAATTAGGATCAACTATAGCTCAGTTTAAAAAATTTGCAGCAGCAGCTTCTCAAAGAATTTTATTAAGAGGTATGCAAGAACGTGATGCTGATTTTTTATTTGGTTCTATGTTGTTACTTGGATCTGGAATGATGATTGATGGTTTGTATCACAAATATAGATTTAACAGAGATTATGGTAAACTATCTTTATCAGAAAAATTAATAAATGCTTTTGATAGATCTGGTTTAGCAGGAATTTATAGTGACGTTAATAAAGCAATAGAAACTTTAACAGATAATAGATTTGGAATTTCTCCATTACTAGGTGCAGGTAAACCTTATGGTTCATCAACACGATGGAAGATGGGAACTATACTTGGCCCATCTGGTGGACAAATTTATAACATCTTTGATATTATCTATGATGTTGCAGGTGGTAAGTATAACCATCACACAGCAAAAAATGTGCGTAGGTTAATTCCTTGGCAGAATGTATGGTATCTTGATTGGTTGTTTGACGACATACAAAAAGGATTAAAATAATAAATGGCTATTACTATTTCTGATACTGAACCTCGTGTTCAATATACTGCAACATCTGGACAGACTAGTTTTTCTGTACCTTTTGAATTTTTTACTGTTTCTGATATTAAAGTATTTAATGGTAGTACACAATTATCATACAATGCATCACCTTCATCAGCTTCACAATATTCAGTTACTGGAGCAGCAGTTTCTGGTGGTGGATCAATTACATTAGGGGGAGGGGCTACCCTTAACGATGTTATAACTATTTATAGAGATTTAGCTGTTGCTAGATCTACAGACTTTCCAACTTCTGGTGCATTTCAAATTGACTCGTTAAATACAGAATTAGATAAAATTATTGCTATGATCCAGCAAGTAGAAAGAGATTTAAAATTTTCTCCTAGAGCTGCAGCAACAACAGCAAATACTTTTAATATTACTTTTCCAAACCTTGCAGCAAACAAAGTATTATCAGTAAACAGTTCTGGTAATGGATTAGAATTTGCTCAAGATATAACTGATATACAAACTATTGCAGGAATAGCCTCTGCAGTTTCAAATGTTTCAAGTATTTCAACAGCTGTATCTGGAGTTCATTCAAATGCAACTAATATAAATTTAGTAGCATCAAACATAGGTTCAGTAAATGCAGTAGCAGCAGATATTGCAAAAGTAGTCGCAGTTGCAAATGATTTAGCAGAAGCAGTTTCAGAAGTAGAAACTGTAGCTGATGACTTGAATGAAACTACCTCTGAAATAGAAGTTGTAGCAAACAATATTGCAAATGTTAATATTGTAGGTGGTATAGATTCTTCAGTAACAGCAGTAGCTAGTAAAGCAACAGAAATTGGATTACTTGGTGTTTCTGGTGTTATTACAGATATGGGATTACTTGGTACTTCAGCAGTAGTAACTGACATGGATATATTAGCAACCTCTGCAAATGTAACTGCAATGGGATTACTTGGAACAAGTGCTGTAGTAACAGATATGGGGTTATTAGGTACATCATCTAATGTTAGTGCAATGGCTACACTTGGTACATCTACTAATGTAACAAATATGGCAACACTTGCAGGAATTACTAATTTAACTAATTTAGCAAATGCTCATGCAGCAGTATCAAGTGTTTCTTCAAATTTAGCAGCAGTACAAAATTTTGCTGACGTTTATAGAATTGCAAGTTCAGCACCAAGCAGTTCATTAAATGTTGGTGATCTATATTTTGACACAACAGCAAACGAATTAAAAGTTTATAAATCTAGTGGATGGGCTGCAGCTGGTTCTACAGTAAATGGTACAGCAGCTAGATTTATTTATAATATTACTGGAACACCTACAACTTTATCTGGTGCATCTGGTACAGGATATTCGGAAGCTTCAAGTAAAGTTTTAGCATATGATGCTGGGTTTATAGATATTTTTTTAAATGGAGTTAAGCAGATATTAGGAACAGACGTTACAGCAACATCTGGAAATTCTGTAGTATTTGCATCAGCTTTAGCAGCAGGTGATGTTGTTGATATTGTAGGATACGGAACATTTGAATTAGCTAATATATCAATTAATGATTTAACAGACACACCTTCAAGTATTGGAACAGCAGGACATGCTTTAGTTGTTAATAATGCAGGTAATGCTCTTACTTATCAAAAAGCTTCTTCTCCAGAAGTATATGGATTTCACACTAATTCCGATGGTCAATTAATAGTAACTACAACTAACGAAGGAGCAGATAACTTATCTGAATCTGATTTTGCAGGTTTTGATGATGTTATTTTTGGAGCATCTGGAATGACATTTAGTATCTCAAATACCATATTGGTATGCACGATATAATAATGTGCGTAGATAATTATAAAAAAAAACAATAAAGGTTAAACATGGCTACATTAAATTTAGGAGCAATTCGATATAATTGGAAAGGTGCTTACAATGGTTCAACAGCTTATGTTGTAAATGACGTAGTATCAGCCAATGGAAATTCATACATTTGTATTCAAGCAGGTACAGGACAAGCAGTAGGCAACGCAACAGCTTACTGGAATATAATGAGTTCAGCAGGTACTAATGGTACTAATGGAACTGACATTTCAACAACTTTAACAACACAAGGCGATATACTTTACAGAGATGGAAGTGGATTACAAAGACTAGCTAAACCTACATCTACTAAAATATTACAAAACACTTCTGGTGGAGTTTTATCTTATATAGATGCTCCAGTTGGAGGTTTAGTTCAAGTAAAACATACAGCTACTACAACTCAACACAATCTTGCAGCTACTAGTTGGCAAGATTTAAATAATATGAGTTTGTCTATTACACCAACTTCTGCATCTAATAAAATATTTATGATGTTTGGTATTAATGGTTATACTAATGTCGGCAATAGAGGTTGGAAAGCTAGAATACAAAGAGGTTCTACTACTATATTTGAAGAACCAGAACAAAAAGCTACATACGGTGCAACTTCAGCTATTACTGTAAGAACAATGTATCATTATCTTGATAGTCCAAACACAACAAATGCTACAACTTACAAAGCACAAGTTTATCAAGATGGTGCAGGAGAAATTTATTATCAATATGGTGGTTCTCAATCCTTTATAACTTTAATGGAGGTATCAGTATAATGTCAATCGGAAAAGCAATAAAAGCAATTAACCCTAATGCAGAATTTTCTTTTTTAGAAAATGATGTAAATCAAATAACTTGGTTAAACGGTACTACACCAATTTCAGTTGAAGATATTGAAGCTAAAATAGCAGAAATGCCAACTGAAGAAGAAGAAGCACAAGCTAAAGAAGATTTAAAAGCTAGTGCTAAAGCAAAGTTAATTGCAGGAGAAGCATTAACTGAAGATGAAGCTAACACAATAGTATTATAGGTAAAATCCTATGACTAAAGCTAGAGATCTTGCAAACATAATTACAGGTGGTTTTACAGCAGATGATATTCCAAATATTCCTGCAAGTAAAATTACTTCTGGTCAATTTGCAGATGCAAGAATAGCAGATTTATCAGCAACTAAATTAACTGGTTCTATAGCAGACGCAAGAATACCTGCTAGTGCAGTATCACAACACGCAACTTCTTTTGACGACAATAAAATCGTAAATGATATTTCTACTTTAGCTATTAGACAAGCATCTAACGAAAACAAAGGTGCTTACAATACTAACTCAATGTATGTTGATGTATTTCAAGATGATACTGGAATAGGAACAGAAACTAACACAGACAGAAATGCTAGTGAGTATGTAAGTTCTGCTGTTTCAGGTACAGACTCAAATCTTGTTTCTTTATTTAGACCAAACACTACTGACCATACTGCTACACAAGAAGTTGTTAGTACTGTTGCTGGTACTTCAAGTGCAACTTTAAGACCAGTAAATGGTGGTGCTTATAGTGGAAATGATTTGAGCAGTACATATCAAAAATTTAGTGGCTCATATAGTTTAACAAGTGCAAGTGCAAATGATGGTGGTTGGAAAATAGTACATACATCAGAATATGATTTTGGAACAAATGATTTTACTATTGAAGCATGGACTTATAATAATAATTTTACACCAGATGGTACTCACAGATATGTAATGGATTTTAATACTTCTACTGGTTCAAGATTATCCATAGCACCTAATAGTGGTGCAGCATTTTATGGACAAACTATTAGTAGTGCAAATTCTCAAGGCCCTAGTAACTGGGGAATAAATGGTTTTTCAAATGGTGCTTGGACACATTGGGCATTTGTTAAAGATAGTGGAAATTTAAAATTATATTCAGATGGTCATATTCAATATAATTATTCAGATAGTTTAAGCTATAATTTTAATGCTAATGGAAATGGTGATTTAGCATTTCATCAAAGACATGCTTCAGATAGTAATGGCTTTACTGGGCCAGGTCTTTATACGCAAGAAATAAGAGTTTCAAGTAATGCAAGATATTCTGGAAATACTTACACAATTCCTACGACTCAATTTCCAACAACTGTAATAACAACTTCTGCTACTGGAAACTTTATATCCAATGCAATTACAGCTCCATCTTCAACTAACAAAATGGGAGCAATCATAACTTATCAAGATGCATCTGGAACTAATACTTTAAATACAGATATAGTTTTACAATTATCAGCAGACAATGGCAGTAATTTTGCAACAGCTACACTAACTGCTATGCCAGACTTTGCTTCTGGTATTAAGATGGCTAAAGTAAATGACTTATCTGTTACTGCTGGAACACAATTAAAATATAAAATATCTTTTGCTAATCAAGCATCTGGTTCTAAAGAAGCTAGAATTAGAGGTGTTTCACTTCAATACTAATTTGTGCGTTTATCAATAGTTGCATTTTCTATAGCAACTATAAATGAAATTTGTTTTAGCTTATACAATTTGCTCAGCTATATCTGGAATGTGCAACACTCCACAAGTATCTCCTGTAGAATTTTTAAGTTGGACTGATTGTACTAAAGCAGGTGCAGTAGCAACTATTACAGTTACTAATAATCACATAGAAAAATTTAACAAAGAAAAGTTATATGTTTCTTATTTTTGTACTGAACACAAAGGTACAGGTGCATGAGAAAAAAAATAACCTCTAAAGAATATTCTGATGCAATGACATCAGTAAGGTTATCTTCTCACGAAAAAGTTTGTATGGAAAGAATGAAAACATTAATTAAATCAATCGATGAATTAAAAAAAGATGTAAAAGAAATGAGAGCAGATATGAATAAATGGAAAGGTGCAGGTGGTATTATAATTATATTAGCTAGTATCTTAGGATCTGTTTTCTATTTCTTTACGAAATAGATTATGTTTAAAGGACACAAAATAATAGTAATAGGTGATGCTCACGACAGCCCTAATATAGAACAAGATAGATTTAAATGGATTGGTAAATACATTAAAGCTGCTAAACCAGATTACATTATTCAAATAGGTGATTGGGCTTCATTCGATAGTCTTAGTTTTTTTCAAAAAAATTCAACACAAGCTGGTAAACTTAAAGATGCTTACATGGTAGATATAGATTCTTTAAGATCAGCTGTAGATCTTCTTGATAAACATATTGATAATCCAAGAATACCTAGGCACGTTACTTTTGGTAATCACGAACAACGTGTTTATAGATTTGAAGAAAATATACCAGAAATATCAGGCATGATGAAAAAAGAGCTGCATGATACTTTTTTTAAACGTAACTGGAAATTTTCTCCTTATGGAGCATTTAAAATAATAGGGGGGGTATCCTTTACTCATTGCCCACTAAACATTATGGGCAAAGAATATGGTGGTAAAAATTGTGAAGTACAAGTTGCAAACGATGCAACCAACGACATTGTATTCGGACACACTCACAAATTTAGAGATTGGAAACAAGCCAAAATAGGAGATAAAAATTCTGTGCGTATTATTAACGTAGGTTGTGCGTTGCCATTCGGCCACATAGAGGAGTATGCAAAGCTTAATATGACAGGTTGGTCTTGGGGAATAGTTGAGCTTGGAATATGGGATAACCACATTCAAGAAAGTCAATTTATTTCTATGGACAGATTGGAGAAACAATATGGATAAAATTAAAGAAAAAATATCATTAGCTAAAGATGCAATAGCTAGAAAATGGAATGCCTTTAAACAATGGTATTTATCATGGATGTTTAAATGATAACTCATGCAGATCAATGGGATACTACAAGATGGTATAATTTTACAGCTAAAGAGTTTGCTTGTAGTTGTTGCAATGCATTAAACATTTCACCAGTAGTTTTAGATTTTGTACAAGCTTATAGAAATCATATAGCTAAAGGTGTTTCAATTACTTCTGGATATAGATGCCCAAAGCATAATAGCTCGGTATCAAGCACAGGAGAAGATGGGCCACATACAACAGGTTTTGCAATAGATATAGGAACAAATACACAATCACAATATCAGTTAATTAGATTTGGTTTACATTATGATCCTAGAGCTATGGGTATAGGTGTTGCTAAAACATTTACACACATAGATTTTCTTACAATAGATCAAGGTGAAAAATATGTAATAAGACCTAATGTTTGGAAATATTAATGCTTAACTTTATTTTACCTTTACTTAAAAATCCTCTTACTCGTATGATTGGATCTAAAGTTATTGGGGGAATACAACACAAAATACAAAAAGATAAAATAATTAGAGAAAAAGAAATAGCAGCAGCTACTTCATTAGACATTGCTAAAGTTGGTGTACAAATGGAACAAGTTCGTCAGCAAGAAAATTCTTGGAAAGACGAATATTTAGTTTTGTTCTACACAACTATTTTTGGATTACATTTTATACCTTGGACTCAGCCTTGGTGCGATAAAGCTTGGGATGCTCTTGGCAAAGCAGATCCTATGTTTTGGTATATTATTTTGACTATGGTTGGAGCTTCATTTGGAGTTACTACTTTAAATAAAATTAAGAAAAAATGAAGTACGTTGTTTATTGTTTTTTAGCAATAATGTGGTCTTCATTAATAATTTTAACAACAGTTAATTATATATGAGCAACAAACCATTAAACATTTCGGAATCGGCAGCTGTGCAAATGCCAATGAAAACGGTTGCTAGTTTAATAGTACTTGTCGCAGCAGGAGTACTCGCATTCACAGAGCTGACCTCAAGGCTTGTATCGTTGGAAACTTCAAGAGAATTATTTGAAAATGATTTGCTTAAAAAATCTGAACAAGTACCTACTGACCAGGAACAACATTTTTTAATTGAAGATCTTTATAAGACTGTAGAAAAAATGGAAGAAACTCAAGAAATGAATATGACTAATAAAGTTAATATAGAATTTTTAAGAGAACAATTAGACAAAGCATTAAAAGATATAGAAGACTTAAAAGATAAAGTAAGAGCTAATGGAAAGACAGCACATTAATGGAATTAATTATTGCTTTACTTATGATTGTTAACGGAGAGATTAAAGAACATAGAATACAAATATCTATGTCTGATTGTCTTAAAGGTAAAAGAGTTGCAATGAGAACAAATAAAAATAACAACATTGTTTATCAATGTATTAAATCAATGGCTGAGCTGGAGTCAAACATAGATGGTAGTAAAAGTATTAAAAAACTTATCCTCGAATAA
>Ga0208767_1001948_pt1 | contig 15936 bp, 15 predicted proteins | sample VirMetDEL_Mar_21_FD_184514 | JGI IMG/M metagenome (GOLD analysis project Ga0208767, IMG submission 184514) | Aqueous microbial communities from the Delaware River and Bay under freshwater to marine salinity gradient to study organic matter... | ecosystem: Environmental > Aquatic > Marine >... | reverse complement strand
CGCTTATACCCTGACCCTCAAGATCATCGTCATAATGCTCATCTTTGATGAACAGCCCCACGGCGCACATCTGACCGTTGAACTCACAGTCATCGTCCTTGCCACGGTATACGCAAGCGTCACTATCCTGATCCAATGACGGGCCTTCCATGCCCATCAAATGAACCGAGGCTGCGTCAAATATCTTTTGTTGTTTCATTGGCCTGTCTCCCGTAATGCGCTTTCGCTGGCTGGCGAAAAACCAGATGCCAACTCATGTCTGATAAAACTAATCACGCCACGCAGCGTGTCTTGATCCCAAACAACCACTGTGCAAGTAGATGAGTTCCAAGCCATCTTGGGCGGCGCATCAAACACAACACGCCAATTAAGCCAACTGTCTTGCGTTGCGTCAACCTCGACATTATGAGGTGCGCATATGGACCGTAACTTTTCAATCGTTTTGTTCATTTGTCATTTCCCTTTTGCTATAAAAGATAACACCATACCTAATCCCAGAAAGTCCTAGTGTCAATAGCAAATGTAAATAAAATAATAGCTATTTTCACGAAAAACCGCCCCATTGATTTCATTGGATAATTTACGGTAAAAAAATCCACGTTAAATTTTACCGCGTTTAACGTAACGTAGAATGTTAAACAATATCAAAGAGTTAACGATTTACGGTAAGCACGGTAAAAACCCGTTTTACCGTAGATTGTTCAATAAAATCAATGCGTTATTTTACGGTAAGCACGGTACCCCCTTTACAGGGGGGTATATATACTACCCCCCCTTGATGTTAATCTAATGCAGCCGATACCGTGATAAAGACTTGCGCACTTGTGGGATAATGTGCTACTGATCGGGGACACTACAGCAGGGATTCGCAGCATGCCAAAAGTCGGGGAAAAAAATCCAAACGGGCCATCACTCAAACCGCAGCAACAAACGTTCCTAAATAACTTCCTGCACAAAGACATGACACAAACAGCAGCAGCCAGAGCCGCAGGATACAAACACCCAAACGTACAAGCCGTGCAACTACTCAACACACCACACGTTCGGGAACGACTAGAAGAAATGCGCGTCGAACTAGAATCAAAGTATGGAGTCAACATAACCAAATCTGTTCGGGATATGCAGATGCTCCGCGATGAAGCATGGGCCGCAGGGAACTATAGCGCAGCAATCAAAGCAGAAGAACTGCGCCTCAAAGTAACCGGCCTCATGGTCAACCGCAGCCACGTAACGCACGAAAAAATAGACAGCATGGATAAAGACGAAATCACTAAAAAACTGCAAGTCATCATGGATCGGGCTAAAAGCCGAATGATCGATGTAACACCTGAAGCAACAGAACCAGAACACTTAACAGAAATTAGCGAAAAGCCGCACTGATCGGGGCTGGGCTTGGCGGGTAGGGCCGCAGGGCCACCGTCGGGGCGACCTGAAGGCCCTCAGAAGGCCAAGTCGGGCCTTTCGGGGATCGGGGTACCCGAAGACTTGTTCGGGTTCTGTAGCCCCCCTCTCACAAACAAGTATTATGTTAACTCTTTTACCCCCGGTTGCCGGTAATCGGGCCGGGATCGGGCCGGGTCGGGGAACCCGCACAATTGTTCGGGATCGGGGTTCCGGGGAACATGCCGGGTACACTCCGGGTTCCGGGTAGCGCCGGGGGTCAACCGTTGACAGACCTTGACCACCTCCACTACCTCCACCACAACAACCCGAACAATTGTTCGCGTTTGACAAACAGGCCGGGGTCAGGCATCTTGGCATTGCATTACTCCTCTTTACTCAACTACCCCCGCTCGGCTAGGTTTCGCACTGCAACGGCGGGGGTTTTTTTATTTCAACTTTATTATTTTAACTGTTGACATGTGGGATAATGTGGGATACATGTTGTTTGTCTAGTAAATGAAAGGACAGACACATGAGAAAAGAAACACAGAAAATCATGTCCGCTTTCTTAAAAGGTGAGAATGCTTCTGCACAGCGGACTAATACAGACGGTCATAATGTATGGCTGCACGGAAACTTGATCGCGCAACGCAGTGAGGGTGACTATGTAGATTTCAGCCTTGCAGGTTGGCCTACAGTTACAACGCGGGATCGTGTCAACGGCCTGTTGCAACTCAGCGGCTCGGACTATCGCGTGTTCCAGAAAAACGGAACTCAATTTCTTACCAACGGTAAAGACGTTCGGGAAATTGGCGACAGTGAATGGATCGGGCTGAACGATGAGGCCCACAAAAATCGGGTGTCGGTGTAAACATGATGCTTTACATGGCCTATGGCATGAATACGAATCGTCGGGCAATGGAAGCACGTTGCCCGTTAGCTAAACCGATGGGCGGGTTCTACCTGCCAGATACTCGGCTAGTCTTTCGGGGCGTTGCTGATATTGTTCGGGATCGGGACAGCATTTGTCCCGTTGCGCTATGGGCCATCACGCCTAGTTGCCTAAAAGCACTGGATAAACTTGAAGGGTATCCAACGCTGTACAATCGGAGGAAGATTAACGGCGGCTGGTTAGTGTATGAAATGAATGACAAAAACTACGTCGGGCCTCCAAGTCAGCACTATTTTGACATGATACAGGAAGGGTATCGGGACTTCGGGCTTGATGATTATTGCCTTCGGGTTGCGGCAAACGAAGCGGGGAAAACAGAAGTCGCATAAACTTTTACCCGGTGTTAATTCACCGGGTTCTTTTTTGCCCGGAAGAGAACCCGAACAATTGTTCGTGTTTGATTCCCCGGAGCGCCCGGAGTCGCCCGGCCCGGTTAAATTGTACCGGGTAAACTTATTTAAAATACTTGTTGACCTAACACTTGACACATGTTATATAGGTATTAGCAAAAAGGAGATACGCTATGAAAACAGTTACTTACGAATTGCCTGACTTCTGGGCTACCGCGTTGTTTTATGATGACACTTCTGGTTTTGAATATGAAGATGAAAAGCCTTTTCAAGAGTTTTGCGAATATATGGTAAAGGAACACGGAACTTCTGAACCAGTAGATATGGATGAAGAGCCTAGCTTTATGAAGTACCATGACGCTACTTGGCTAGGTGTACTGGCTTGCAACGTCCACAAGTACACTTTTATTGAGAACAACGGCAACCCCAACACCAGCGCAAACGTGACACTTGCTCACACAATAAAGGCATAAAGCTATGAAACATTGGGAACTGGAACACAACGACAACCACATGCGGATTCAATGGAACGAGGCCGCAACTTTTAACTTTCAAATGCCAATCGGGGGGCAGTGGGTCGATTACCATTGTTTCACTTGCTACGGTATTGATAGCGATCAGGAAGCACTTGAACACGCCCATGAGGTTTTAAATGAAATGGAACCAGCATGAAACATTGGAGCAAGTTTAAAAGAGACTGGATTGCGGACGCAATGGAACACGGCAAGATGACACGCGAACAAGCGAAAGATTGCTGGGATAAGCAAGAGTATCGGGACTCATAACAATCGGGCCTGACCCTTCGGGGTCGGGCCTTCGGGATCGGGTCGGGATCAATCGGGATCGGGGTCGGGGTATTATATACCTCGGCCCTTTATCATATCCACACCGCACCACGCACACACAAACCCGAACAATTGTTCGGCTTTCCAACGGTTTGGAAATTGACTGAATTTTTTGAAAACTGACTAATAGTTTGCAAATTGACCAATGGTAAGAAAATTGACGCATAGTTTTAGAAACCGACCAATGGTAAGTAAATTGACTTATTGTTTTATAAACTGACTGTTAGTCAGTAAATTGACATATTGTTTTAAAAGTTGACCGTTAGTCAGTAAATTGACACAATGTTTTAAATACTGGCCGTTGGTCAGTAATTGTTTGTGAAATACACGTTAAAAGTGAAATTGACAGAAACCCCAAAAATAGCCCCATAGAAGACCATTAGACGTTTGCCTATGCCTAGGTCATGAAATTGCGAGTTGGCAATAATCTACTTTTTGGCGAGTGACTTGTTGTGTTTTTGTCACGTTAAATAATAATCGAATTTACTGTCTTAAAACCGAATTGACAGGCAGGTTGAAAATAGGGCTATATATATAGAGAGCGACACGGAATAACCCGTATAGCCTTATAGGAGAGTAAAAATGCCAGTACAGATTGACCATGCAGTAGGCGTCGAATGGGAATTGATCGTTCAAACTGGAAACTATTCCAGTGTCCAAATTGCAATGAATGATGCAGGTTTGGAGTTTATTAACGTCAAAACAGACGGCAGTGTATACCCTAATACACGCCCAGACCGTGACGGCAATGTAGGCGGCGAAGGAATTGAAGTAGTATTCCCGCCTATGGTGATTGACACTGATTTTGTCCAGACGCTTTCCCGTGTGGAAGCTGTCTTAAATACCTTTCAACCATATGTGAACGCAAAGTGTGGCATGCACGTACACGTATCAAATAGCCCTGTAAAAGCTGGGCAGGTTTGCGCGTTCAATGCAGCAAGCAAGCGTTTACGTCATGGTCGTTATTTATCTGATCTTCATACAAATGACGTTTGGTTTGAAGACCCCATCAATTCGCTTTTGGCTTGGGACGTTTGCTGCCGTTATGCCATGAACCAAACGCGCATCAATAATCACTTGGCAAAATCACGGTGGACCGGATGGCAGCGCAATAGCTCAAACTACGGTCATTATTGCCTTCCATTCAACAAAGTAGGGCATGACGCCCTATTAGCTCTTTCAGACCCGTCCATTGAAGAGACACGCGACTGCATCCAAGATCATCAGCATAGCGGCCGCTATAACGCAGTAAACTTGTCATGCTGGGGACGCAGCACCATTGAATTTAGACAGCACCAAGGCACGTTTGACGCGACCAAAACAGCCCAATGGTGCAGCTTATTACACCAGCTTTTCACATGGTCGCACACTGAGCGTATGGCAGTGTCTGAAGACCGCACCATAGAGACACCAGAAATGCCATTCAGACGCTCTAGAACGTCCCACAATGGTCTTAATCGTGCTGGTGTACTATATCGACTTATCAGACAGGAGGGCGGCATGCAGACCATCGAAATTATGAACGAACTAGGATGCAGCGCCAACAACGTTCGCACCATGATTTCAGAAGCAATCAAGCCCCGCCTAATACGTGAAGGTGCACGTTCTGGCTTTGATGTTAATGACGTTTTAATCAGACACCAGCAACAACACTTTGGCCGTTCCTATGGAGACGGTGATCAGTTCAATGGTTATGAAATCTTAAAGACTGTAAGCGTTACAGGTAGCTATGGTCTGCTACCGGAAAACCGCATTGGAACACATGGCATTTTTTCCGGCATCTCAGACAATGACTTTTCATTCTGGGAAGCTCGCGCCTATCAACTAGGTCATAACCTCAGAACATGGTCATGCTGGGACGGTCTCACCCGCTAAGTATTGCTTGCAGTAGGGACGCCCAGCGCGTCCCTATCACTGGCAATACCGCCAACATTGAGAGGATTACACAATGCAAGATACCAAACCAAATCGCGCCCAGCGCCGCGCCGCGCAATCAAATGGCAAGCCCAAATGCACAACGGCTCGTTGTGGTTCTAAGCTCACAATTCAGCATGTAGAATTGAAATTTCGCAACGAATTGCCGCGCCCACAGATTGACGCGCCTAGTCGCGCAACTCGCTTTTCTGGCATCACATAAACCGCGCGACACGCGCAAATCGGAATTGACCGGCAATTTTGCCGGTCTTTTCATGCGCGATGCCAAACACGAACAATTGTTAGCGTTTACAGGTACCCTATTGATTTTAAACGGTTTATCGGGATCGGGATCATATAAAGACGGCCCACCCCCTTTTCGGACTCGCACTCGGACACAACACTACACCAAGTTCCCCGCGCACGGTTCTCTCGAAAAATTTTTTTTATAAAAAAAATAATAATATGCTAAACGCTTGACTCAATCCCATAAACCGGCATACACATGATGTATGGAGGTGCGTTATGAATTGTTGGCATTGCAAGGCTGAGTTAATTTGGGGCGGGGATCATGAATTAGAAGATGATGAGAGCGAAGAGTTTAGTATGGTAACGAACTTGAGTTGTTCTGGTTGTGGTAGTTTAATTGAGGTTTATTTACCAAAGAAGGTAACGCGGCGTGTTCTTGCGGCGGTGTTGGAGCCGGGTTTAAATGCGTTATTTGGCACTGATTACGAGCGTTATGAGGAAGATAGTGATGGCGAAGTGGGGGTTTGATATGATTAACCGTGAGGAACACAAGCGTTTATTGGAGGAAATTGAGCGGTTGAAGGCTGAGAACAAGGAATTGCGTGAGTTTGTGGAAAAGTTTCAACGTAAGACAGCGGGGATGTATGAGTAATGGCAACGTTTAGAATTAGGTATGGCGGTGATTATGAGTTTGAGGGTCAGTCTTTATCTGAGGTTGTACCTGTAATGTATCGTCGCAAGTGGGCGAATGATTTTCCTTGTCCTGACGAGGGTGGATATATGCGGCGGACTGCGATTGAGATGTGTGAGTGGAACAAGGGGACTTATTATTATGACAGTAGGTCTAGTTTTGCTGATAGCATGGTTAGGAATGGCATGTTGGAGCGTGTTTCTTATATGGATTGATTAATTTGTTGTGATGATTTAGTCTTGGCGTGAGTTTTATTGCTTATGGGGACTATTGTTGCATGTATAATCCTAACGTTCCGTCTAGCAACATGGGCATAGCGCCGATTTCTGGTCAGCCTTCACAGCCTATGGGACCGGCTCCGATGGTTGGTCCTGCGCCGATGGGTCCGCCGCCCCCTATGATGGGTGGCATGCCGCCCCCTCCTATGATGGCACCGCCGCCTATGGCTCCGCCGATTGCTCCGATTACTGAGGGTTTGGGTGGATTTGGTGGTAGCAGTGCTGGTCGTGCTGGATTTAGTGAGCGCATGCAGCGCATGACTTCTCCGCCGAAGCCAAAGCCTATGCAGCCGCCGCAACAGATGCCGCAGCCTGTTCAGCGCATGTCGTATGGCGGAATGGTTGGTCAGGCGCAGAGGGCTGACTTACGCTATGTGCCTTCTTCTTCTGACCCCCGTCCTCAATTTCAGATTGGGCAACGCTTGGGCGGAATCCCGAACAACCACAATGACATGAATGGTGGCATGTCCTCCAGCATGATGCCTTATATGCAGTCTCCGTATCAGAATTTTGGCATGCCGCAGCAGGGTTCTGCTAATGCTTTAAATCAGTATGGCGAGTATTTGGATGATCAGTACGGTGATCCACAGTTTGAACAGAAGCGGAATAATTTTTTACAGGGTATTGCGCGTGAAGAGCAGCAGACTTTTGGCGGCATGCGCGGTGGCTTTATCGGTAGCACGTACGGCACAGCAACTGAACTTCCCAATCCTAATAGGAATCTTGAGAACAGCGAGTATTTGAGCGGCATTTTCGGTTCTGGTGGTTTATCTAATTATCAGGTTGCTGGTGCGCGGCCTATGGCTAACGGCGGTTCTGTTTCATCTGATCCTGTAAAGATGGCGCTTGGCGGTTTTATTGGCAATCCTTTGACTAGGGATTACAGCCGTGATTTTGGCGGCAGTGACAGTAGCTATGAGGATGAGGCTTATGGCGATGATGGTTATGGCAGGGTAGATTATGGTTTCGGCGGCGATAGTGGCGGCGGCGATGATAGTGGCGGCGATGACGATAATTATTATGGTTATTTAGATGACGATTATGTTTACGTTCCGCCTGTGCCTGATGCTATTGGTCCGCCTGTAGTTGTTGCAGAGGAATCTGGCGGCGATTCTGAGCAGCGCATGATTCAGGATTTAATTTACGGTCCTGCTGATCCTACTATTGGTCCTAACAACGCTGAAGAGGCGATTCAACAGGCGAGTGCTGATTTTAAGGCTGGTCGTGGTGACGTTGCTGATTTAACTCTTGCTACTTTAGTTAGTAGGATAGGTCGTGGTCGTGATGTTATGCCAGCGCGTCTTTCTAACGTTGATGCTATTTCTAGGGACTTTGCTGTTCCTGCGCCAGAGGACACGACTTTTTCTGATCCTGACGAGATTTTTGATCTTAGAAACCCGATTAGTTTAAACGCGGCTCAAGTTGTTGGCCCTAATTCCCGCACTGACGCTAGTGGCAATTTAATTCCGGGCCGTGCTGATACGGCTGCTGAAATTGAGGCTGGCACAGAGGCTGCTAGATTTGCTCCTGCTCCCCCTGAAGTTATGAGTTTTGATCCTAGTATTGGTGGTTCTGGTCCCAACCTTATTGGTCTTGGCCCTTCTGCTTCTGAGCTTGGTTTTGACGATTCAATTAAATCTCCAGTTCCTGTCACTACTACGTTAGCGGACGCTGCTACATTTACTCCTACACTTGGCGGTGGTTTTGGGGAACTTGGTGGTCGTGGTCAGCTTTCTGTTGATGAGGATGTTCTTTCTACTCTTGATCCAACACGTAGGCGTCCTGATATGTTGGGCGTTCAACCTTCTCAGCCTAATTTAGTTAGAGCGGGTAGTTCTGCACGGCGGGGCATTTTAGGACCGAAGGAAGATGTTAATTTAGGCAACGCTATGGCTGCGGCAGAAGCTGTTGATTCTGGAACAAGGCAGAACATTGCTGATTCATTTAACAACCGTTCAATACGTGAGAGTGAGATTGGTGGTCGTGATGATTTAGCTAGGAATCAGATGCTTGGCGGTCTTTTGGAGATTAATACACCTGAAGGTGAAGAGCGAATGAGGGCCGCAGCTAGAAGGGCAGAAATTTTAGGCATGCCTGCGGATCAGCAAGCTGCTGTTACAGCGTTTCCAATGACAGCGGGTCAGTTGAGTTCTCGCGATGGTTATGACCCTGCAATGGACGCTCCTGCTGGCGACATGAATCCGTTTATTGGCATTACTGATGTTGAGGCCGCAGCTAATGATGCTGTTATTCCTCAGAATACTAAAAACTTGTCAATTTTTGACATTTCTGAATTGGAAAATTTGGAGGAAGATTATTACAGGACAGGCGCGGGTAGTTCTGATTATGATCCTATGGCAGCGCAAGCTACGGCTGAAGCCCTTAAACGCGCTGAAGGTGATGTATCTGCTTTAGATCGTATTGCTGAAGCAAGAATGCCTACGGACGATATGCAGATAGTAGATGACATGCGTTCAGTTACTCGCAGCAGCCCTGAGTTTGCATCGCCCGTGGGTGACTTGGCTCAATTTGAACCTCAAGTTAGAGCCGCTTCATCCCAGACTGCTACTGTTTCTGATCCAGATGGCGGTGGCACAGAAGTTGATGATGTTGATATTTTCGGTGGCAATTTTAATCGCGACCAGTTTACGGATCGTGAATTTTATAAAAACCGGGAAGACCTTTATTCATTGTTTGGCCCTTCTAAGGGCGCAGAAATATTCAACAGTGCTGTTAAATCGTTGAGCATGGGCTTGATTGATTTGGACAAGTTGTCTGCCAAGCAGCGTGAAAAGGCTTTAGAGGCTTATCTTGAAACTGGTAAGCTGGCATATAACAAGGACGGCAAGTTAATTGGTGTCGAAGACCCTGACGGTAGAGCTATTTTGCTAGGGCCACAGCCGCCAAAAGACGAAGACAATATAGGCGGCGACGATGATGGTTGCCCCCCCGGTTTTCGTAGAATTAACGGTGTGTGTATGCCTATTCAGCGCGTTGCTGCTAATCCTGCTACGGCTATTTCTGATTCGATTAACAAGGCCACGTTGCCTAGCACGTTGCGTCCTATCGTTCGCGATGTTGTTGAAGATGATGATGAGGAAGAGGAAACACCTGACGTTGGTGGCTTGACCATTCGGCGTCCTAATTACTTTGCGGGTGGAGGCGCTGTTAGTGAGGGCATGGGTTCTGCGATTGATAGCTTTATTTCTGCTATGGGTGGCAGCGTAAAAAAAAAATCTAATGTAGCCCCTGTTGGCATGGCCCGTGGTGGTTATGTTGATATGAAGAGCGGTGATGGTTCAACTGTTAAGGATGGATTTGGCAATCCTGTAAGAACTCGCGTAAGTACACCGTCCATGAGCGATAGTGAAAAGGACGAAAGAAACTTTTCGTATGATCCTTTTCCTGATGATGTTTACGGCAGAGGCGGCAGGGGTGTAAATCTTGACCCCGTTGCTCCCGCATACAACTTCTACGCTGACGCCGAAGCCGCTCCTGTTTATCCTATAGCTATGTCCACAAGTGGTTCTGATGACAGTCTAGCGCCCGTTGGTCTGACACGTTCTTTGCGTCCACAGCTACGGCCTGCTTCGTTTGATCCGTATGTAAACAATGCGATTAGCAGCGTTCAAGACAACTACAACGATGGTTCTGTTGGGCCTACGATGCAGAACGCTGCGGCTTTAAGTATACCAACCCCTTCGCCTATGCCAATTTCAGTAATTCCAAGTTTAAGTAACCAGACGCTGAAAAATCGCGGGTACAGCCCTATTCAGCATAGCCCGTTATATGAAGAAGAGTTTGGTTACACCCCTGAAGAAAGCATTTTTAATGATTTTTCTTTAAACTTACAGCAGAATCAACTCACCGAAGATGAGATAGAACAGATGCGAATACGCGCTAGTAACCGCGCTAGAAAAGGCATTTTGAGCGACCCATATACAACTCAAGGATTGGGTGTAGATTACGCTGAACCCAAGCTATCTCCGGGCCTGTACGTTGATCCTGAAACTGGCAAACGGTCTACTACTATGTCTTACCGAGACCAAGCCTCTAAAGATGAAGCTATAAACGCTTTGAGGCTTATAGGTGGTACTGATGCACAAAAGGATGGGGACGCAAACACTAATGAACTTAGAGCTATTGCTGCAAGAAAATTAGTTGATATGGGTGTACCTAATAAGTTGCTTGGTGTTGCTACTGGATATTTAGACGCTACTCCCTATGGGGCTGGCACGGCACTTTTTGATGCTTATGACAGTAGTAAAGACACGGTAGGTTCTCTTGCTGAAGGTGATTTAAAGAGTGCTGGTAGAAACGCGGCAATAACAGGATTGAATTTATTAGGCGGGGTTCCCGGCGCTTTGCAGGCAGGAAGTTTGGCAAGGTCTGGTATTCGTGCTGGAACTAACAAAGCCGACGATTTTTTTAGGCAGCAGTTTTATAATTTTCAAGCTAATAGAGATGCTATGGCTGACGTAGTTCCCTCTACTCTTGCGCCTTACAGAAGCCAAAACGTCATTTCTACCAATGTAAATTCCAAAGTTCTTCAAAGAAATAGAGCAAAAGATGCTATGAACATACGGGCAGCGCAAGCTGCGTATGCAAACGGTGTACCAGAGCAGGCTATACTAAATAACTACGGAGTATCAGTTTACAGGCAAACTGATGTTAATGGACAAGTGGAACGTGTGCGCTTTGCTCACGCCGAACCTATAAATTCTGTAAATGATGTGGATTTGTCAAAAGTAACGGAGGCTGGCGTTCCTATTTCTCAAGCAATCAAATCTCAAAATAATTCTCCTGCGTCAGTTCCACCAAACAGAATACAGGGAATGAACACACTTAGACTTACGGAATTGACTGACGATGACATTGCTTATGGGGTCGGTGGCTCGGCATATGCTAACCCCACAGGACCGGGTGGTTACGTTACTTTTGGTAGACAAAGAGACCCACTTTCAGGAAGATTAAGACCCTTAACGCAGGGATACAAGCCATTATTGTTGCACGAAGTTGAGCATATAAAACAATATGACTCTTTTGCAAACACAAGAGATTTTGGACCGCAAGGTGGAATTTCTGGTTATTATGACTTTAAAAAACAAAAGTTAAATCAAATAAACAAACAGTTAAAAGACCCAAGCCTTACAGCAAATAATAGGGCTGATTTAATAGCTACGAGAGACGCTTTTAAAAATATGTCAGCAAGTGAAATGTATAATAATTCTGTAAAGGAATTGAAGGCTAAAGGTGCAGAACTTGGAAAGTTCGATTCAGCTTCTGGAAGCGGACCTATGGCTGTAAAAACTTTAAATCCTTTAGAGATTATCAACCCGTACTTCCAAACTAGGGGCGTTAGAACTTTGACTGAAAGGTTGAATGCGGCATTGGGTTCTAAATTACCCAGCGAAAACACTGCTATTTCAATAAGCAATACGTTAGAAAATACTGCAATAGCTCTTAGAAAAAAAGGTTTCAGCAATCAAAGAATTGATGAAATTATTGGTAATCTTTCAAGAAAATTAAAAGAAGAGTCTATTCAAAACTCAGTAGACAGACCCATGCAGGCAAAAATAAGCGATGAAAATACTATGGGTGATATTTTTGATGCTAGACGAACTGTTGATTTGCCTGCTTATAACAGACCGCTTAATGAAAGCATAAAATGAACGACCTAAATAACTTCGCGCAATATCTAACTGAAGAAGAGTTAGCGACAGTCGCTCCCATGTTGGAGCGGCTTTCGACGTTAGAAGACCGCGATGATCGTAGCCAGAATTATATGTCGTTTGTTAAGCACGTTTGGCCCCAGTTTATTGAGGGCAGGCACCACAAGATTTACGCGGAAAAACTACAGGCTGTAGCTGACGGTAAGTTAAAGCGTTTAATCATTAACATGCCGCCCAGACATACGAAGTCTGAGTTCGCCAGTTATTTATTTCCAACGTGGTTAATGGGCAGAAGACCTGACCTAAAAATTATTCAGGCAACGCACACGGCTGAGTTGGCGGTTGGCTTTGGTCGTAAGATTAAAAACCTAATTGAGACTGAAGAGTTTAAGGACGTATTTCCCACGGTTAGCTTGGCCCCTGATGCAAAGGCTAGTGGGCGTTGGAGTACCAGCGGCGGTGGTGAGTATTACGCGGTTGGTGTTGGCGGCGCGTTGGCTGGTCGTGGCGCTGATTTGGCTATTATTGATGACCCTGTATCAGAGCAAGACGCGCTAAGTACGACTGCGCTGGATCACATTTACGATTGGTACACTTCTGGCCCTAGACAGCGGTTACAGCCGGGTGGTGCGATTATTATTGTTATGACCCGCTGGTCTATTCGTGACTTAACAGCGAAGGTTTTGGCAAAGCAGGGCGAAAAGGGCGCTGACAAGTGGGATATTGTTGAGTTCCCAGCAATCATGCCGTCTGGTGAACCTCTGTGGCCTGAGTATTGGAGCTTAGACGAACTTAACGGCGTCAAGGCGTCTATTCCAGTAGCCAAGTGGAATGCCCAGTATATGCAGAACCCTACTGCTGAAGAGGGTGCGATTATTAAGCGTGAATGGTGGAATATTTGGGAAAAAGAAGACCCGCCAGCGTGTTCATATATTATTCAAAGTTACGATACAGCCTTTAGTAAGGGTGATCGTGCTGACTACAGTGCTATTACGACTTGGGGTATATTTCTTGAGGAAGAAAGTGGCGAAGAACACATTATTTTGCTTGATGCGGTTAAGGGGCGTTGGGAGTTTCCTGAATTAAAGGAACAGGCCAATGATATGTACCAAGAGTATGATCCTGACATGGTTTTGATAGAGCAAAAGGGTTCTGGTATGCCTTTAACGCAGGAATTACGGCGTATGGGCATACCTGTAACGCCATTTACACCTAGCAGGGGCGCTGATAAGTTTACGCGCATGCACTCTTGCGCACCTGTGTTTGAGAGCGGCATTGTTTGGTGTCCTGAGACTAACTTTGCTGATGAGGTTATGGAAGAATGCGCTGCATTTCCGCATGGTGAACATGATGACTTGGCGGATTCGATGACACAGGCTATACTGCGTTTTAGGCAGGGCGGTTTTATCGTGACCAGAACTGACTATAATGATGAAGATGAATACAGTTACAATAGGCGCAGAGAATACTATTAGGAGCAATATAATGAAAACAGAGTCGGCTTCACGCCCATACAACCGAAAAACAAAAGCTAAAGCTACTGCGCGTAAAAAATTAAAAAAACGCGCTGATGAAGAATATAATCGTAAAGACAGCAAAATTGGCGAAGGCGATATTTACACTGGTATATATGAAGGTGGTGAATACGCTGATTCTAGTTCCCAAGGTTCAAGAGAATTAAGGAAATTGTTAGATGAGGCTGAAGCTGGGCGTGTTAAAAAATATAAACGCGGTGGTGCTGTGAAGCCTGATTTTTTAGATTTAGACGGTGATGGTAATACGTCTGAGCCAATGAAGAAAGCTACGAAAAGAATGGCAAAGGGCGGCGCTGTTTCTACTGAAACAGATGGTGTAATGCAGGAGCATTATCGTCAGCCCGTAACTGCGCCAATGAAGGATGAAAACTCAGGTTTTTCCCGTGGTGGTGGAGCGGCATTGCGCGGCACAAAGTTTCGTGGCGTAAGATAATGTCTAAGGGGTATTATGTTAACTGTCCTATTGTGACAGTAACTAAAGAGGTTGAGGCAGATTAAGTTGACGCTCCGTTTTCCTCCCAGCGGCTTACGTCAACGGTTCCCGATTTCTGTCCTTTCGTTGGTAGAGCTTTTCTGCCTCAACGCTAAAATAGGAATATAATATGGCTTTTATAGATCGTGATTCTGGTCCGGGCGGCATTCCTGAAATGCCTATGTTGCCTGAAGAAAACGTTTTGGCTAACATTCCTGAATTACCGCAACAACCCGGTGTTTTTGAGTTTGATGACGGCAGTGCGATAGTGGGGGATTACGACGATGGAATGGGCGTTGCTCCAACTGTTGCTTTTGATGGCAATCTTGCTGATGTTATTGATAGTTCTGTTCTTGGGCGCATTTCTTCTGATTTGGTTGGTTCGATTGAGGACGATTTGTCTTCCAGACAGGATTGGGAAGACACGTACAAGCAGGGTTTAGAATTTCTAGGCATGAAGACTGAAGAGCGCACAGAGCCTTTTGAGGGTTCGTCAGGCGTTGTTCATCCATTGCTGGCAGAAAGTGTAACGCAGTTTCAAGCGCAAGCGTATCGTGAGCTTTTACCTGCAAATGGTCCTGTCAGAACGCAAGTAATTGGTGCGCAGAACGAAATGCTGGTTAAGCAAGCAGAGCGCGTCAAAGATTACATGAATTACCAGATTACCTATGAAATGGAAGAATATGATCCTGAGTTGGATCAGATGTTGTTTTATCTGCCTGTTGTTGGCTCTACGTTTAAGAAGGTTTACCGTGATCCACTAAAGCAACGCGCTGTTAGTAAGTTTATTCACGCAGAAGACCTTATTGTTCCTTACGGCACACCTGATTTGGCTAGTTCGCCACGCATTACGCACCGTATTTCGATGGATTCTAACGAGGTTAGAAAGCTGCAACTTGCTGGCTTCTATAGGGATATAGATATTCCTAGTGACGGCAGTTATGGCGAACAAATAAATGAAGTGCAGGAGTCAATTGATGACATACAGGGCGTACATCCGTCTAATGCGTCATCAGACCTGACACTTTATGAGGTTCACACTGATTTAGACATTGAGGGCTTTGAAGACATTGGTATGGACGGTGAGCCTACAGGTTTAAAGCTACCGTACATTGTTACCATTCTGGAAGACACGAACGAAATACTGTCTGTTCGCCGTAATTACCCAGAAGACGATCCTATGAAACGTGCGCAGAAATACTTTGTGCATTACAAGTTTTTGCCCGGTTTGGGTTTTTATGGATTGGGTCTGACGCATATGATTGGCGGCTTGGCTATGGCGTCAACGTCATTGCTGCGTCAGCTTATTGATGCTGGTACTTTGGCTAACTTGCCAGCGGGTTTTAAGGCCCGTGGTGCGCGTATTCGCGATGAAGACAGCCCGATACAACCGGGAGAGTTCCGCGATATTGACGTAGTTGGTCAGACATTGCAGGCGTCTTTGATGCCATTGCCGTTTAAAGAACCATCTGGCACGTTGTATAACCTCTTGGGTACGCTGGTAGATGCTGGTCGCAGGTTTGCATCTATGGCTGACATGAAGGTTGGTGAGATGAGCGGTGAAACGCCCGTTGGCACCACTATGGCGATTATGG
>Ga0208767_1001947_pt1 | contig 15937 bp, 19 predicted proteins | sample VirMetDEL_Mar_21_FD_184514 | JGI IMG/M metagenome (GOLD analysis project Ga0208767, IMG submission 184514) | Aqueous microbial communities from the Delaware River and Bay under freshwater to marine salinity gradient to study organic matter... | ecosystem: Environmental > Aquatic > Marine >... | reverse complement strand
AAAATTAGGTCGTCTGGATTTGTCGCTCCCCTCCCCTCCCCAATCCTGTGAACCATCCTGAACCATCCTGAACCATCCTGAACCATCCTGAACCATCCTGAACCATCCTGAACCATCCTGAACCATCCTGAACCATGAATAGAGTTGCTAAAATAACAAAAATCAAAAAACCCACCAATGTCTACGATGTATATCTCCCGAATGCGGGATGTTTCTATTTGGGCAGTGGACACCTCTGCCACAATTCCCGGCCTGAAATAGGGCGGTTCCTAAAGAAAGCCGGAGTTGATACCGGCGAGAAAACAAAAACCGGGCAGATGAAAACAAGCGCAGACGTTTTGGCTAAAGTTGATCATCCAGCCGCTCAGGATCTCGTCAAACGTGCGAAACTGGTCAAAGCCAAAACTTCATACATTGAGAAACTGGCAAAAAGCGACTGGACCCGGTTCAATTTCAAAATTTACGATACTGCTACGGGGCGGTTCGCGTCAGGCAGTTCCGACGACGACAATAGCTACTATCTAAAATTCAATGCTCAGAATATTACTAAACCAAAAGCCTGTTTTTATGCTGCGGAAAAAGTTGGTGACTGGGACGATGCGGATGTTAACCGGGATGCGTCCACGTTTCTGGGTTGGAAGTTCGTCCCGATCGACTCGCCTCAAGATGCGGAATATGCCGTCGAAGGTTACGCTCCCGACAGAAATATTCGGCGGGCGTTGAGAGTGCCTGCCGATGATTGGTATTTTGTATCCATGGATTTTGCGCAAGAGGAATTGATGCTAGCGGCGATGCTTTCCCGCGAACCCGTGCTGATGGAGGCGTTTCGGCATTACGAAGACAGTCATCGGGCGGTTGCTCTGGAGATGTTCGGTAAAGAGAACTACAATCGGGATGCTCGAAAAAAAGGAAAGATCGCCAATTTTGCTCTTCTCTTTGGCGGCAACAAATGGACTCTGGCAGCGTCGTCCGGTTTGCCGGTAGATGAGTGCGAGGAGATTTACGAACGATATTGGAAATCGTTGAAAGTTTTGCGGACTTGGAAAAAAAAGAGAGTCGCGGAGGCGTTTAATTCTGGCGGAACTGCTTATACTATCTATCAACGCCCACGACGACTCAAGCATTGGTTGACGCATTCGTCTCCTCAAAAACGATCCTACGGCGAACGCAGTGTCGTCTCACATATCATTCAGGGTAGCAGTGGGGACATCATGCGGATTTGTCTAGTTCGCTTTTTCAAAGAGATTTGGGCTAATTTTGGACGCAACGAAAATGTTCGCTTTGTCAACGCGGTTCACGATGAGGTTGATTTCGTCGTCCGACAGAATTGTTTTGACGATGTCTACGCGGCTACAAAAAAAGCTATGGAGTTGACCCCACCCGGTTGCGAGCTTGCTCTTAGAACATCGCTCGAAGTCGGAAATTCGTACGGGTATATGTTTGAGTTCGAAAAAATTGAGGGAGAGTATAGACCAGTGCGGGCGTGATGACAGAGATGGCAGAGATGGCAGAGATGACATAGATGGCAGAGATGGCAGAGATGACATAGATGGCAGAGATGGCAAAGATGACAGAGATGACAGAGATGACAAAGATGACAGAGATGACAGAGATGACAGAGGATGAATATCGCAAGGCTTTGGCAGTGTTAGCTGAAATGAGCGCGTCGGACAGGAACAAATTTTTGGATGACTTTTTGACGACGCTCCCCAGAGATTTGGATTTTGAAGAAACGTCTAAAATACTCAAACAGGTAGAGTCCCTACGTGAGTACTGCGAAACTGTCTCGAAATAGTGAGATATGTTTTAGTAATATTTTTGTTGACTTTTTATGGGTATCAACGATCATGTTTGTATGGAACTTATGAACGAAAAAACAAGGAAGGATGCGTACGTCAAAATCGTGCGCAATGATGGAATTGCCGGGCATTCTGACGGTCCACTGGCTGAATTGAATGACGATGAAGTCTATGATCTCATTAAAGCGGCATCGTCTCCAGCAGGTGCGCGAATAATGGCCCGACGAGTACACCGGGAGTTAGTGCGAGGAACGTCAGGAAAAACGTCAACAACGTCAGGAAAAACTGATCCTGATGTTGAGCGTCGAAAGTCTGTTAATGACAAATTTGACGTTAACAGTCGGTATAAATTTATTGGCGAGTTCGCAAGAATGGCGATTACGCAAACGATAAACTCTCTTATCGTAACTGGGGACGGCGGACTTGGCAAGACTTTCGCGGTCAATAGTAAACTCAGGCATTTGACTGTCGGGAAAGATTTCCTTCGGGTCAAGGGACATTGTACTCCCAAAGCACTATTCAACCTGCTTCGAGATAATCCGAATTCGCTCATCGTTTTTGATGATTGCGATGCCCCACTCCTCGATAAAACAAGTCTCAACATTCTAAAGTCAGCACTCGATTCGGATGAACGTTGGGTTCACTGGGAAACAACAAGGGCGGTTGTCGATGGAGAGGCTAAAGAAGATACGTCGTTTGAGTTCCGAGGAACGTGCATCTTCATCTCAAATCTGCCTTTCGATTCCATCGATCAAGCGATTTTGTCGCGATCTATTTTTGTCGATGTCACTATGACTGCGGACGAAAAAATTACGCGTATGGCAACGATTCTTCCGCACTTGAAAGTGGAGAATCCCATTGAGGAAAGGCGTGAAGTTCTCAAGCTGATGAATGATCTACGTCACGACATAAAAGATCTCAACATTCGGACGTTGACTAAATGTTTGGAGATCCGCCGTTCGCCGGAAGTTTCCGATTGGAAATGGGCGGTCGAGTACATTCTAAGGATGGGCATTGGCGAGAAATAACACGGGATTTAAATATTCCTTGCATTTTTGAAGAGAACGTCTTACATTTGAGAAACACTATTGATCTATCTTTCCTTTCAAAGTGTTCATAGTTCCACGCGGCCCGGAGATTCGTCTCCGGGCCGTTTCCGTTTATAGATCTCTCTCCCGTCTCTCTCCGCGTCTCTCCCGTCTCTCTCCCTCCCTGAAGATTTCTCTTGGTTATTTTGCTAAAGTTGACTATAATCATATCCGATTGATTGAGAAGAATGATGAGCAGACTAAAAAACGGCGATAGAAACGGCGATAGAAACGGACGGCGGCGTTTGAGCGGCCAGTTAAATTTGTGGAGTTTGGGCCTTTTCGTGCTGATCGCTTTTGGAGCGTTTTATCTGAGTTTTGATGGGCTTAAAACGCACGCGATGAAACACGGGTTGGGAACACACGAACGGCAATGGATCTTCCCAATCCTTTTGGATGCGGCGATTGTTGCTTGCTGTCTCCGTATGTTTGACCTCGCGCTTAAAAAATTGCCGACGTGGCCGCCGTTTATATTCATTTCCATTTGTACCTCTCTTTCCGTTTTCTTTAACTGCTACTCCGCCCCGTTGCCGGAAGGCGTGGACACTATCGCAGAACTTGCCGTCTGGGATCGGGTCGTTAATTGGACGACCCATGCGATTGCGCCGATTGTTCTTTTCGCGCTCACAAAAATGTTGTTGTGGCAGATCCTGAAAGAGATTGAACAGTTTGAAGAAGATCCGGCGATAAACGCCGCGATTCCGATGCAGGAACGCTTTCCCGATCACGGGCGCGTAACGAATCGGGCTAAAAACGGAAGCGATTCCGAAACGCGAATGGAGATTTGGGGACTTGGGGACGACGAGGACGAAGACCGATTCGTCGATTCGGGGGAACCAAATGAACGTAATAAATTTCGACGATTGTATCCGGGCGCTCTTGAAGAGATTCAGGATCTGCTCGCGAATCGTCCCGATATAAAAGCGGGAGAGGTGCGAAAAATTGTTTTGGAAAAGCTTGGACACGACGTGCCCTATTCGACCATGTGGGGTTTGTTAAAACGTTTAGGATCGGATGCGGTACCGGACGCGGTACCGGACGCGGTACCGTTGGAGAACTCGTAAAAACGGAAAATCGGTCGCGATTGTAGATTGGAGTATGAGCGTTAGCAAAGAAGAGATTGATCGACTCGCGTGGGAACAGATTTGGTATATTGACAAGGGTCATTATGCAAACGCGGACCCGGCGGCGGTACAGAAACTGGGACATTTGATACGCAACGGAATATTAAAACTCCCCGTTCCGCCGCCGATTGATTCGCCTGTCGAAGTTCCCGAAACGGGAAGCGTTCTAAATCCCGTTCCTCCGCCAGATCCCGTCCTTGCGGAACTTGCGGAACTTGCAGAGACTTGTAAAAAACGTCGGCTATCGTGTCCGTTTGCGGAACAAGCGCAAGCCGGAATCGTTCGCGGTACGTATCCCGGAGGATTTCCGCAAGGTGCTGTCATTCATTGGACGGCGGGTCATCGCAACGGTTTAAAAACGGGACGATCCTTCATGACGAAATCGCGTTACCTCTATTTTTTAATCGATGCAAACGGCGGGATTCTCCAACCGCGTCCGATTAATGAGTGGGGCTACCATTGCGGGAAAAGCTATTGGCGCGGGCGGAGCAGTCTCCACCGTTATTTTGTCGGGATCGAATGTCAAGCCGCAGGTAAGCTGAAAAAAATTGACGGTGATTTTTATCCGTGGTGGGATCGGGGCGGTTCCAATTATACCGGGCCGTACCGCAAGCGTCCCGCCAATCGCATCCCGGCGGATCAGGTAGCATACTCACCGCATCGAGAAAATATCTCTGGCGGTTATTATCATAAACTGACCATCTCGCAGTTTAACGCAGTACGGAAGTTGGTACTTTGGCTCCATTACAACAATACCGATTCGTTCGATCTGGGCAACGTCGTCGGTCATGATGAGATTTCTCCGGGCCGGAAAGTTGACATGGGCGGCGCGTTAGTCGATGATCAGGAACGCGTACTAACTGGCAACGAATTTCGTTTGCGTCTCGCAACTGATGCAAAAAAACTTGGTTTTTAGAATGACTGATCCTGCGATTGATCCTATTGGCAATTTTATCGAGAACAACCTCGACATTCTTGCTGAGGACACGAATGAGGCGAGAGAGGCGTTTCGAGAGTTGCTTGAGTCAATCGTTGCGGAAACGGCACCGCAAACGGAAACGCAAACGACGGAGATGTCGGAAACGGCAGCGACCGGGATACAAGAAATAACTCTAGAGGGGTTACAAGATGTCTGGGAGGGTTGGAAATCGAAGCAAGGCTGGAAGTAAATTACCTCGATTTTTAAAGATATTTTTTGTTGACTATTACGACGATGCCAGTATCGTCAAGTATGGCAAAAACAAAAGGAAAGAAAATCACTAAAGAGCAAAAGCATGTAGTTGACCAACTCAAAGACAAAGTTTTTGCTTTGGCTCATAGCAGGGATTACATCCCAAACGATACGGATGACTTTTTGTACTTTCGCGGCGATCCCCAAAAGAAAATTGGCGTGGGTTTCTGGGCGGAGGAGTTACCAGTGGACGGCGGCCCGATTGTCGGAATTGATCTTGAGTATGTTTCTAATGACATAACGAGCGGCGTAACGGCGTATTCGGAAGAGATGCCAGTGTCGCCAGAGTATCTCGATGGAAATCCCAGTGGGGTGGAATTTGAACTGGAAAACGTGCCGAAGCTCAAAGAATATTTCTTCAATGCTGCGGCGTTCCACGAAATTTATACTCCAATTGAGCATGAAGAGCTTGAGCTTGAGCCTGAGCCTGAACGCGTGTTCACTGCGGGAGAACCGGCTTACCATTTCCAGTTCAGAGAGATACTGGAATGGTTAAAACATGATCCGGTATGGATGTATTCAGCACCTGCCGCCGGGAAGAGTTTTATGGCAGAGCAGATGGCTGAAGAACTTGGAGTAGATTTTTATCCGATCAATTTTGGTCCGAACACAAGCGAGAGTCGTTTGACGGGTTTTCCGAATATTGTAAACGGCGAAATGGTCGAAGGTCTTGCTTATAAGCCTTTCAAGAATGGCGGGTTGTTGTTTATGGATGAATTGGACGGGGCGGATTCTCAAGTTTTGCTGTGTCTCAACGGCATGTTGGACGGCGACTACTATAGATTTCCAAACGGCGAATTAGTTCGCAAGCACAAAAATTTCTATGCGTTGGCGGGGGCTAATACAAATGGTCTTGGGAATTCGCGGGGAATGAAGCGCAACGTCCACGATGCTGCACTGCTTTCCCGCTTTATCCGCTACCGCTTAGAGTACGATATCGAACTGGAATGTTTCATATCTGGCGTTCCGAACTGGGCATCTTACGTTGTCTGCGTGCGCGAATGGATGTCGCGACAGTCCACAGGCGCGATTGACATCACGCCAAGGGTCACATATCAGGGGTCGCGACATCTTAAAAATGGCGGGAAGGATAAAAACGTTTATCGTCATCTCATCGGCAATCATCTCAACCCGGACGTTGCGAATCGTCTGGAAGCTGAATTGCAGATTTTCAACTCTGCTTTGAGTTACAAAGATAATCCGCTTTATCAAGACGCACTGGCTCGTTTAAAATCGAATTAATGTCCGTCAACAAAAAATTACCTTGCAATTTCAAGGTAATTGAGCGAAACTAAAATCCGGTGGGGGGGAGATAACCTTGGGCCGGGAACTAAAAAATAAGAAAGGAAAATACAATGGATACAATGGATACAATGGATACAACGGAAACCAAATTTAAGTATGAACACACGACCGGCAAGAAATCAGGCCGGGTTCAGATCGACAAAAATAACAAAAGCCACAGTCTGCACCTAGTCACTTACGATTCCTTTGCTGCACTGTTTTCTGAGTTGTCAACGACCCAGACAAAAATTTCAGACCTGCCTTCGTTTACGGGGCAACGGGAACACTACAATCCATCTTCGGATGTTCACAAGCATTGGAACGATTCGGTTTTTCAAATTGCCGAATTTCAACAGGCCGTCAGCGAAATCACGCGACCCGATCCCGCTTTAGTCAAAGAGATACGCGACAAGGCGGAAGAATGGGCCAGTGCGGCGATTGACAGTGAGCCGATGCTTTCCAACAACAAAGAATGGAACAATACGGAGTTTTCAGCGGAAAACTGGGATGCCGGGAAAATTGCAATGGGCGACGATAAGCCGTGCATCGAAAAGATCGCGAATTTGGATCTTAACGAGGGGGTTGCTGGAGGTGCGTATCGCATCATTATATCAACCGATGTGACATGGGCATGTTCGCCAGAAGATGCGGCGGCGGCGATTGGAGCGATGGTCTTGGTTTTGCAGGAAACTGCTCCGGTTGAAGTTTGGGTTCAGCAGGGCTGGTGGTCCACAACCACATCAGAATTTGACGGCGTGACCTTGTTTCCAATCACGTCCGGTAATGAGATAGATGCCGGTGCGCTTGCATTTTGGTGCGGGTCAGTTCACAAAGACAGAAACTTTTCTTACTGGGTAAATCGCCATCTTGGACGAGTTGGAACGCTGACAGTATTGGAACCCGCTCTGGAAACCAACCTGTTTATGGACTCTATTTCAATTCCGAATAACGTAAGCGATGAACAAGCGGTAGCGTGGGTCAAGAATTCGTGCTGGGGTATTCTGTATCAATGCACGTTGGAAGAGTATTTGAAGGAGAATGGTCTAATGACTGAAAAAGAATTGGAGGGGAAGGCGGCATGATTAATTCAGTTGCGCCGGAAGAATGTCTCAGAATATTGAGACAAAAATTGGAAACTGATGAGACTTTCCTCTTTGCGCACGACTCGCCGGTCAATCTCTATTTATTCTCGGTAACCAAAAAATCGTATCGGGATGAAGTTTGCATCCTACGACGATATTACTGGGATGCGGTGGAATGGGAGTGGGTTGTTGAGGTCATCACGGTCGATTCTTTGGCGAGCTTGGCAGAGTCGGTATGTTCAGCGACCCTGTCCGGGCTAACCCATAACACTTCCGCTGAAGTAGAGCGCGTTCGCGACAAAAACAAAAATTCAACCTAGAACTAAAAACGAAAAAACGAAAGGAAAGAAAATGATTGAAACAATTAATGAAATTCTACAAGCCAACCGTCCATTTGACGTTGGCATGCACGTAATGGCAGGGGACGAGACGTTTCTGCTAGCTCGAAAAGACCGGGAGGGTAATACGATTGATATCAATCGTGCCGTCCGCGACGTTTGGTTTCCAGTGGGTTCGCATGAACAGCAGGACGATCTGATGGGTAATCCGAACAGAGCTTTTCAGCGAAATCACGCGGTATCGGGCGCGGCGAATCTCGAGTCCTTGAATATGTTTTTGACATCTCAACCGTGGGACGCGTTTGTTTTTGTCGATATCCTGCCCATCTTTGTCCGGGACATCGACTACAGTTCGTTCGAGGGTTTAGAAAAAACCGGCATTGATAGTTACGGCGATCTTGCTGTCGAGACGGAAGAATGCGTGGAATCGGAGTCAGGCGAGATTCCCGCTGAAGTAGTTTTTTGGCGTTCGCAGAATCACATTGAGTCAACGATTCGACCTGTGGACCGTTGCGGTAAATTTCCTTTGGGGACGCTTTCCAATTCTCAGGTTTCGCTCCCGCCCGAACTTGCCGATATGGGTACTGATTCGGCAAATGAGTTTGCGGGATTCAGCGATTCTGTTCAGTCTCGTTTTCAGCATTTGCTGAAACTGAAAATGAAAGAAACTGGTTCTGGTTCAGGTGGTTCAGGATTGCGCAATCCGTCCATCTTCAAAGGTTTCGACCTTAAAGGGTAGGGGGTAGGCATGGCAATGGTAGCTTTACGTAAGGGCGAACTTCAATCCCTCGCAAGAGTGCGAGGGATTGATGTAGATCCGAAGTGGTTAAAACGCGATCTTGTCGGAGCGTTAGCGCAAAAATCTCTGCGTCAGATTCAGGAAAGCGGCGATAGCGCGTGGGGGTTGCAGAAGAGATTGGGGCTGGTTTCGCCAATGTTGTGTTATTCCTCTTTTTCAAAATTGAAAGAGTCTGTCCGGGAGGAAATTCGCAACGACCCGGAATGGATAGTTGAAGAAAAATTCGACGGGGCACGGGTTATTTTGACCTTCCACCCGGACGAAGGAATCCGTATATGGGGCCGGGAACACAGTCCAAATTCCCTACTGCCAATGGAATTTACAGACAGAGTTTTGTTTTTTACGAGTGCGGGAGTTGTTCTTCCCGCCGAATGGCAGGGGACTGAGTCGTTCGTTTTGGACGGGGAAATGTTTTTCCGAGATCCGCCATATTTAGGAAGTCTTAGCGAGGAAGAGGAAAAGCGAAGGGAGCATGTTCCCTTGACGGAAATTGCTATGCAGTTTTCTCGCCAGCAAGTCAAGGAGTTCCAGTATCAATCGCCGCTGGAGTTTGAAGTGTTCGACGTTTTGGAATATGACGGCAACTCAACAAGGGATTTTCCGTTAAAGGATCGAAAGAAAACGTTGGACGTTATGTTCAAAGATTCGATACCGATACACTATTCGTGTTTCAGGCAGACTTGGTGGTCTGCAAACACGATTGAAAAAAGTTCGTTGTTTGAAGAAGTCAAAGAGCGGGGGGGAGAGGGCGTCGTTTTTAAAAACTTGGCGATGTCATATCTTGCGGAAGAACGGAAAAGCCGACGCCACATGATCAAATGGAAATAGTCGCGATCTTTTTACATTGAAACATAGACGCTTTCCTATATCGCTCCAACATTCGTTTGCAAAAAGACGAGCCTCTCGTTCTCGATTTGGAGAACGATACTGCTCCCGATCTTTCGCGAGAAAAGCTAGAGAATAGGATTTTCCTCGATCGCGTCGCCAAACCACTTCTCGATTTGACGGAGGACCAGCCTGAACAGATCCGACATATAGTCTGCAACAGATTGGTAAAACAGGGAATACATGAGGGTAGATCGGCGGAGGAAATTACATCTTTATTTTCCGGGCGTTCCGACATTCCCCGTTACTGCACATCGGTGCAAGAAATTGTCTCGGAATTCCGAGACGAATTCTTATCGGTGCGAACCGGAGACGAATGCCGTTCCTCAACACCGCACCTCAAAAATAGAATCTCTCGGTTGGTGGGGTTGGGCGAAAACGGCGAAGTCTTAGTCAAGAGCAAAAATCGAATGACGCTACTCCGTGAGAAAGCGGAAAAAGCTTTGCCCGTTTCAGAGTCGTAACATTTTGTTGACAACCAGCATTGCTTAAACGATTTTGTGAAATGCGAGAGGAAAGGAAAGAAAGGAAAGAAAGGAAAGATCGGAAAGATCGGAAAGATCAAGAGACGGCGTACGCCATTTTGCTGGAGTACGGAGTTATAAAGCATCGGCGTTTGGCACGAATGGGAATGGAACCCCTCGATTTTGCGCAGGAAGCGTACGGCAGATTGTGGCGACGTGGATTGTTGTCAAAAGAAGAAAATCTATGCGTTGAGGTTTTGCAAAAAGCGGCGAAAAGAATTCTTATCGATCTTATTCGCCGCGCCAACACAAAACGGACGCGTCCAGAGATCGTGCCTTCGATTGATGACGAAGATTGGATCGTGCCAGAATTGGCTGCTCCGCCAAATTTGATTGATTTACACCCGGTTCTGACTGAGATGCTGTCCCAGTTCCCGAAAACTAAACTAGCCGGGAGATCGTGGAAAACTTTCTTTTTCGACTGGATCGACGCGGGCAGTTCTGAAGAGCTAGCGAGACGCTACGGAGTTAGTTGCTCTACAGTAGATCGCGCAAAAAGAGAACTGTACAATTTTGTGAAAAGCTATGTCTGATTTATCTGATTTATCTGATTTATCTGATTTATCTGATTTATCTGATTTATCTGAGTTGCCTGAAAATAGAAAATCTCCGGGCCAAGAGATTATGGACATGTTGCCGGAATTGTTGGAAAAGTCAGGCATATCGCCGGACGGCCCACTTGCGAAACTTATCGCAGACATCGAAGGGATCGAAAGGGTAGAGGCGGAAAACCCTTTATTTTTTGTATCCAAAGATACCGATGACCCCGATGATCCTGATGATCCTGATGATCCTGATGAGGGGGATCATCTCCATCGGGATCGTGGTGAGGTGGAGTGGGACTGCGAATTAGATGGCGAAGATGAAGATGACCGGCATATCGACTGGCGTGATGTTGCTCTGAAAGCTCGCGGTGATCGGGAGATTTGTAAAAAATTTCGCGAAGATCGAAAAGCTGAAGCAAAAGATGAAGCGGGGGGGACTGCGCCTGAATTTGTAGAATTTATTCTCGATACGCTAGAATCTGCGTCGGCAAAAGTTGAAGATTTGTCTCAAGATATTGAGACAAGACAACGTCTTTTGGAAAAATATTGTCACTTGCAGTCAATGCTAGCGGAGATGTTGAAACGAGAAAACTTTTAATTCTCCGATGGTTTAGATTAGGCAAATGAGTCTAATCGATGAGCGTTATTTACAGCCGATTTCGCGGGTAGGCAAGACGCGACTAAAAGCTTGGAAGTTTGATTTTGATCCCGGCGATCAATACAAAATTCATTCGTGGATCGTTCCGTTCCCCGATGTTCCGCACAATGTACAAGTTCGCGGGGATGTGGCAAGCAAGGGCATTAGTCCCATGGTCGGCATAACCGATGTATCGGCATCAGTTACTCTCCCGGTTCCCGCCGTAGAAGAGGCATCGTTTGTTATTTTCGCGGAATACACTGACGCTACGCCGGAATATTACAATTCAGGGGAATTGGGAGACCCGGACCCGGACCCGGTATCGCCACCGGGGGCTTTGGTCAACCCATATCAGACGGGATCGTCCACTCCCACCGAAACAGTATCGCTCACCCCGGCGATCACGCTTCCCGCCGGAAGTTATTTTTTCATCTACTATCTCATCGTAACTAACGATGTTACGGGGTTGACCGGAATACAAACGACGGGGGTCTTGGACGTTGACGAGAACGGCTCGACTATTAGTGACCATAATTTTCAAGTTGTGGTTGGCGGTGATGAAAATTTTGTGATGCCTACCGTCGTACTAACTCCGAATAATTTAATTTTTTCAACGGATGTTACAAATAATTCGAATGCGAATGAAACCTATTCCGGTACGCTCGTAATCCACGGATCAACATGATAATAAACGCACTAACCGACTCATTTACGTCAAATGATGAGGCAATCGTAATGCCGATTCACATCGCGCCAGAACACTTTACGCATATACAAGGTGCTGCCTCGGACACTTGGACAATTGTTCACAATCTTAACCGCAATCCTTCAGTTACCGTCATCGATTCTGCGGGGACCGAAGTTTTCGGGGATATCACGTTCGACAGTCTCGATCAAGTAACCTTGAATTTTTCTGCGGCTTTTTCCGGTGAAGCTTATTTAAATTAGGACTAAAAACAAAACTATTAGATAACCATGAGCAAAATATTTCTCACTCACATTGATCTTACCAAGAATCAATTACAAAATCCACTTTTGCATATTTTGGGGTCGGACCCGACTCCGACTGAAGGTCAGTTTTGGTATAACTCGGCAGATAACGTAGCGCGTTACCGAACGGACACTGAAACGATTGATCTGGGTAAGAATATTGCTGTTTCGTCATTAGCGACAGGAACCGATGGCGAACTGATTACGTGGGATGCAAACGGCGATCCGACAACGGTAGCCGCAACGACGATTGCTACCGCGATCAAGCTGGACGATCTGGCAGCACCCGACGATAATACAGATTTAGACGTTTCAATTACTGCGCACGGGTTAACTCCTAAAGCGCCGAATGATACGAATCAGTTTCTGCGCGGAGACGGGACTTGGGCAACGGTTGCGGCAGGGTCTGCTGAAGATGTGAGGCTTGACGTTTACAACAACACGGGGGGGACGATCACAAAGGGCAGTCCCGTTTACCAGAGCGGTTGGAATGTTGGCGCATCGCAGATTGAGATTACCGATGCCGATACCGATGCCGCAGCAACTATGCCTGCCATCGGCGTTGTGGCCGCTGACATTTCGACCGCAACTTCCGGCCAGATCGTTGTGCAGGGCATCGTAACCGGAATCGACACGTCAGCGTTTACTACGGGAGACGCGCTCTATGTATCGGGAACAGCGGGAGAAATCACCGCGACGAAACCCGTCGCCAACGCTGAGATTCAAAAAATCGGATCGGCATTGGAAATCAACGCATCAACGGGGTCGATTCTGGTTTCGGGCGCTAACCGGACAAACGACGTTCCGAATTTCACTGCTGCCGACAAATATTGGTATGGGGGAACTGGCGGAGTCAACGCGGAGGGAGATATCACCGCCTTCGCCCGAACCGTCCTTGACGATGCGGATGCGGCTACTGCGCGAGCTACATTGGGGTTGGTAATTGGAACCGATGTACAAGCGTGGTCATCAATTCTTGACGCAACTACCGCTTCATTTCTTGTGGCGGACGAGACTAAACTGGACTACATCACTGTAACTGGGGCGGTTGATTTGGACACAATCGGGACTAATTCCCACGTTCAAAACACGGACACTGGAACAACCGCGACGAGTTTCGATGTCGATTCCGGCGGTACTGGGTTTAAACTGAAAAATAGCACCGGGGAATTGCAGTTGCGGGATCTCGGTGATTCTGCCTATGCGGATCTTAGGGTTGCCAATCTTGTTGTTGAGGGGACCACGACAACAATCAATTCAGAAACCGTCACGATCGACGATAATATTTTTATCCTCAACAATAATGAAACGGGCACCCCTTCCGAGAATGCGGGTATCGAGGTTGAGCGGGGTACGTCAACCAATTCGCAGTTGATTTGGGACGAGTCTAACGACCACTGGTCCGCAAATGATGGAACTACAACCGCCGCTCTTTGTCGTAAACATGCAGCAGATATAGGCAATGCTTCAGATACCCAGATTACAGTGACCCACAATTTGAACACAGAGGATGTTAATATTTCCTGTCGGTATGCCGGGGGCACGAAACAGGGAGTAATCGTTGATTGGCGAGTGATTGATGCAAACAGTGTTCGTTTTGATTTTATAACTGCTCCTGCCGCTTCTGAGTTTCGCGTGACCATTACCGGGTAATTGTATTTGTAACCACAACCAGAATGGAACATGGCAGTCGATTTAGTTTCAAATCTCAACGCAGTAGGAATAGGTGATTTAACAGCAGATCTTGCGGATGCGCAGGATCTGTTTAATGCAATTGCGCTGGATTCTCCGTCGGTAACTGTTACCGAATCGTCTGGAACTGTTTATCTCAACCTCGAAAAAAGCGGGACCGGCGACATCAGGTTCCTGTTTAGCGACGGAACACACACGCATGACTGCACTCCAATCGCGACAGTCGCGCTTACTGCGGGATCAGACACATCTCCGACTGAGAATTTCGTCTACATTCTACAGTCAAACAAAACCCTTACGGCTTCAACGAGCGGATGGCCCGCAGCAGAACACGCGCCAATCGCAACCGTTTTGGTTCAAAGCGCAGCGTCACTCGCTACGGACGGAGCGTACAAAGTCTATGCGTGGACAGATCACGTAGCCGGGGGTGGCGGGCAAGGACATCTTGCGCACATCAACGCATGGATTCGCAACCAACCCGCAACGTGGACCAGTGGCGTTGCGGTTACTCCTACAGCCGGGGCGTCAACTCTTGACGTAGCTACGTCTGCGGGAGTTGTCTTGCAGTTGCACGATCACACCTTTCCGGCTTTTGATACATCGACCGGATCGGACATTTTTGTAGTCAATCACCCCGACGCTGCTTATACCAAAGTGGGGGATCTGACTCAAGCTGGAGGGGTGGACAAAGATGCCAACGGGACGACTTTGGGAGGGGGCAATACAGATTTTTACTGTCTCGTTTTGTGGGGCGTTGTTTCCGAAGTGGAAGCAGACTGCAAACTAATGTGTAATGTGCCGGATGGAGCGTATCCAAACGACAATGCAAGTCAGGCCACCGACGATACCGACGATACAGCAGTCTACGATATTCCTGCGGAATATACCGGCACAGGATTTCTGATTGCTCGATTGACCGTACAGGAAAATGCCGGAACTTATACTATTATCGCAAACACCGATCTTCGTGGGCAGTTCCCCAGCACGGGAGCAGGGGGTGGGGGAGCAACTGGAGGTGCGTTTTCCGATGCATCAGACCCTGTAGTGCTGAACACAACGACAAAAGATGTAGTGATCGGAGCAGCGCAGGTTAACTCTGCCAAATTTTCAATTGACGGAGATGCGGATCAGGTTCAGCTAGCTATTCAAGGACATGCAGCCCAGACTGCAAATTTGATGGAGATCGAGGCGAGTGACGGGAACATCGGAATGATATTCGATTACGATGGATCTTCGAATTTCTCTGAATTGACCATAGGTAATGCCAGTTCACAGGGCAACGTAATTATTAGCGGTTCCGGGACAGGGGATGCTACGTTAGACATCAACGGGATAAGTAGACCTAATGGGTCTGACACGCAATTCAATATTACCAATTCTGGCGCTGGGACAATGGAGTTGCAAGTTGATGGTGTCGAGGTGCCGACAATTTCGTCTACATCAACGCTGACTAACAAAACTATTTCGGACGCGTCAAATACGTTGTCGATTGAAGGAACAACTATAAAGTCAACCGGGGAAGCTGGCGGTACAAAATACCTGCGCGAAGACGGTGACGGTACATGTAGTTGGCAGACTGTGTCAGGTGCGTTTTCTGCTGATGGAAATACTCAAATCACACCTTCCACAGCAATTGTTCTGGATCAGGCGACAGGAAGTGAGATTGGTCTCGCGATCCCGTTTACGGCAAACAAAGCCACCAGTGGAAACGCGACAGGGTTAAACATCGCGGCAACTGATACCGCAAGTCCGGGGGAGCTTAACTATTTAACATGCACAAATGGTGGGGGAACCACTCTCCGCATTGATGCCTCAACTGAAATCCTTTACAACGGCAGTGGGGCAGCATTGATAGATTTTGCAAATGCGCGATTTGGTTCATCAGCGACTTATACGACTTACAACGCAAATGAAATGGT
>Ga0208767_1001946_pt1 | contig 15940 bp, 26 predicted proteins | sample VirMetDEL_Mar_21_FD_184514 | JGI IMG/M metagenome (GOLD analysis project Ga0208767, IMG submission 184514) | Aqueous microbial communities from the Delaware River and Bay under freshwater to marine salinity gradient to study organic matter... | ecosystem: Environmental > Aquatic > Marine >... | reverse complement strand
AATTTGTAGATAGATTAGAATTTAGTAGGCAAAACTTTACTATGCCAAAGGGTTGGAATTAATGAAGACATTTAAACACTTCTATTTTGAGGCAATAAACGGACCTAAAATCATTATGATAGGTGGTCCTGGTTCTGGTAAATCTACCTATTCAGATATTATTAAGAAAGAATTAAATATACCACACATTTATACAGGTGAAATGTTAAGAGCAATCTCAAAAACAAATACACCAGATGGTAAAGAAGTAAAAAGATTATTAGACCAAGGTAAATTTGCACCAACACCTTTGACAATTAAGATAGTAAAACAAAGATTAGAAAAACCAGATGCACAAAAAGGTTATATCTTTGATGGTTTTCCTAGAAGTGTTGAACAAGCAAAGATGATGGAAGAACAAGGTATTGAGTATGACTATGTAATAAATCTTGTTATACCAGAAGAAGAAATTATAAAAAGATTGACAGCAAGAGGTAGAGAAGACGACAAACCAGATATTATTAAAAAGAGATTGGCGACTTACGAAAAAGAAACTAGACCTTTATTGCAGTATTATAAGAAAGAAATAATAAATATTAAAGCATATGGTGATACGCCTGAAAGTATTGCTAAAGAAATAATAAACAAGGTAAAGAAATGAAGACATTTGACCAGATAAGATATCAAGACTTAACAGAGGGTGTTTATGATAAGAACATCTTTAAGGCTTTCTTTTTAGCTGGTGGTCCAGGTTCTGGTAAATCATTTGTAACAGGTAGTGCATTTGCTGGTTCAGGTTTAAAAGTTATAAATTCAGATAATGCATTTGAAAGAGGTATTAAAAAGGCAGGTCTGTCATTGAAAATGCCTGATAGTGAAGCAGATGCTAGAGATATGGTTCGTGCCAGAGCAAAGGCAACAACTAGTAATATGTTAGACTTAGCATTAGCGGGTCGTTTAGGTTTAGTAGTTGATGGTACTGGTAGAGATTTCGATAAGATTTCATATCAAGTAAGAGCATTGAAAGAATTAGGTTACGATGCACATATGATATTTGTTAACACATCTTTAGATGTTGCATTGCAAAGAAATCAAATGAGAAGTAGAACAATACCAGAATATATTGTAACTAGAAGTTGGAATGATGTACAATCAAATATTGGTAAGTTTCAAAACCTATTTGGTCCTAGTAACATGGTAATTATTGATAACAATATATCAGATAAAGAATTAACAACACAAACAATGACCAAAGTAAGTAAAGCAGTTAACAAAATGCTTAACAATCCAATCAAATCTTATACAGCTAAAAGATGGATTGCTACTGAACTAAGGAACAAGAGAAGAAAATGAAAAAGTTTAGAGAAGTCATAGAAAGTATTATTGATATACCAAGACGGACATATGCACCGGCTGTATTCAATGATGCAGATACCAATGACCCTAAAATTAAACCAAGTGTTAAGGCACAGATAGAGAAACAGTTAAAGGTATTTGAGAGTGAATATCCTGTACTACAGTATTCTTTAATTGGTTCTATTTTAACTAAACGATATAGAAATGATGCAGATTTAGATATCAATGTATTGTTTGATGTACCATTAGGTCAAAGAGAAGACGAAAGAGTTAGACTTTCTAAGAAGTATTTGTCTGCCTCAAATCCTGATAACATTCAAGGTAAAGTAATACCTGGTACAGAACATCCAATTAACTATTATTTTATTACAGACAAAGCAACTTACGATGACCAAAACAGAAAGGCAGATGCCGTTTTTGATATTGAAAGAGATGTGTTTGTAAAAAGACCAGAAGATTTTGTATTTGATGTTGACATGTACATTGGCCAGTTTACTAGAAAAGTCCAAGAACTTGATGTAGTTAAAGGTGAATTAACAAGAGATATCATTGACTACAATGAATTAAAAGATTTATCATCAAACGATGTTCTAAACTTACAAGATAAAATTAAAGATAAGTTAGAAGAAATCGAAGATGACTTACGAGTTATCATTAGAATTGGTGACGGTGTTGATGCAGAAAGAAGAAAAGCATTTGACACAGATATGGCACCAGATGAAATTAGAGATTACGGTGTTAAGAATAGACTACCAAAAAATGTTATCTATAAGATGTTAGAGAAGTATCATTATCTAAAATTCTACAAGAAGTGTAAAAAGATTTTAGAAGATGGTATTGTAACTGATAAAGAAGTACAAGATTTAGAGATGCATGAGGCAACTAAGAAGTCTGTTGCGTTTGCATTTGGTCGTTTTAATCCACCTACAATTGGTCACGAAAAACTTATTAGTAAAGTCAAGTCACAACCTACAAATGATTACAAAATCTTTCTAAGTAGAAGTGAGGATCCTAAAAAGAATCCACTATCTCCTAGAGATAAGTTAACGATTATGAAGAAGTTATTTCCTAGTCATGCTAGAAATATTCAAATTAATCCTACTAATATGGTACTTGACCTTGCAACTGACCTACACAATAAAGGTTATACAGATGTAACTATGGTTGCAGGTTCAGATAGAGTAAGAGAATTCGATACTATTTTAAAGAAATATAATGGTGTAAAATCAAGACATGGTCTATATGATTTTCAAAGTATTAAAGTTGTATCTGCCGGTGAAAGGGACCCCGATGCTGAGGGTGCCACAGGTATGAGTGCTTCTAAGATGAGAGCTGCAGCTGCCAAAGGTGACCTTGCAAGTTTCAAAAAAGGTTTACCAGGAAATGCAGATGCAACAACTATTATGAAACAAGTAAGAAGAGGTATGAAACTAGCTGCCTCATTCGGTGGTGCAGCCGCACATATCGGTCTTGCTCAGAAACCAATTGCTAGTTTAAATGAATTCGAACAACAACAAATTAGAGACCTTTATATCAGAGAACAGATATTTAATATCGGCGATACTGTAAAGTATATCAAAGAAAATATTGAAGGTAAGATTGTGAGAAAAGGTACTAATTATATTGTTGTAGAAGATAACAAAAACAATTTGCATAAAGCGTGGATTTGGGATTGCATTCCAGAAGCCAGCGATAGGGAGGCACAAGTGAGAGAATATAACTTAGATGTTGACTATGGTTTTGAAGCAGTATCAGATGTACAAGAAGATATGGATGCTCAACCACAGGATAGAGATGTCAAAAAGAAAAAAGGTACACAACCTAAAAAGTATTACAAAGACTTAAAGAAAGATACTAAAGACAAAAGAGCGGACTACTTTAAGAATAAAGATACTACAAAGAACGATAATAAACCAGCACCAGGTGATAAAGATGCTAAGACTAAACCAAGTATTCATACAACAAAGTATAAGAAAATGTTTGGTGAGTTTAAGAGAGATTTACAAGATGCTTGTTGGGTAGGTTATAAAAAGGTTGGTATGAAGAAAAAAGGTGATAAGATGGTACCGAATTGTGTACCTGAAGAGATGAGTATAGAAGATGCACAAAAAGTAGAGGGTTTTGTACCTGAGTCCTATGAAATTGGGCATGATTATGCTAATCATACAAAAGAAATGACACCAGGTGAAACGCCAGATGTAGCACCAGTAGATGCTAAATTAAGAGGCACACCTAACGACCCTAAATCTATTGGCAAAAAAGATATAAAAGAATGGGCTTCTTCAGCTGAAACAATTGATAAATATAGGGAACGATACAAAGAGGAATGGCGAACTAGATTAGAGGATGTCGTTTCTAAGATGATAGAGAAACTATAATGAAAACATTTAAAGAATTCGAAAATATTGATGAAGCATGTGAAGAGTGTATCTTTGAGCACGAGCTTGAGGGTTTACAAGAGGCTGAGTATCAAGGTAAGAAAGTTAAATTAAACGACCCGATTAGAGGTGGCAGTAAGAAGTTTTATGTTTATGTTAAGAATGACCAAGGCAATATTGTTAAAGTGTCATTCGGCGATACAACTGGATTAAGTATTAAGAGAGATAACCCAGCTCGAAGAAAGTCTTTTAGAGCTAGGCATAATTGTGATAATCCAGGTCCTAAATGGAAAGCTAGATACTGGTCGTGTTATCAATGGAGAGCGGGAGCAAAGGTAGACAACTAAAATGAGCAGATATAGACAAACATTCACAGAGGCGATGCAACAAGTAGCGCTGACTGAAAAAGAAGTAAGCAAATTAAAAAACGGTGTTAAGGTATTAGGTAACGCTTTACCAAACAGAGCATTGGCACAGAAAATGGCCGACAAGGCTAATAAAGAAATGGGCAAAGATGCAGATGTATACCAATCTCCGTTTAATAACAGATTTTATGTAAGAATTAAAGAGGCTGCCGACCATGAGATTTCTATGGCTCGTGGAGAACTAGAAGCTATATCTGATAAAGCATTAAAGTTATCTTCTATCTTACAAGGTAAAACAGATGATGCACAACTAGAAGCATGGGTGCAATCTAAGATTACAAAAGCAAAAGACTATATCAATTCAGTTTCGGATTACATGGAGTACAATCCAGATAATGCAAATGAAGAACTAGAAGAAAGTTTTTCAGATAGTCAAATTAAACAGTTACAGAAACAATACGAACCTTTAAGAGGTAAGAAGATTTCTATTGACAATGCAAACAAATTAGGTGCAATGTTTACCAAGTTTGATAAAGACAAGAACGCATTAGAAAAATTATATGGTGGTGATATACCATTTGTATCAGTAATGGCCATGACTAGACTTATGACCAAACATAATTACAAAGCTGCCGACTTAAATAAACTTGGTAAGATTAGAATGGAAGAAATCGAAATCTTAGACGAGGCTACACAAGAGTTAGTAGATGTTACTGAGGGTAAGATTGACGCAAAGAAATTTGATAGTTTGAAGAGAGGTGATACAATGAATATCACTTACAACTCAACTATGGGTGGTAAATCTACACAAAAATTTGTTGTAAAGAGTAAGAGTAGAAGTGCTAAGTACAACACAGACAAAGTAACAATGTATCCTGATGGCAAACCAAATATGTCAAGATACTTCTTATACAAAAGAGCAAACGGTGATGTATCAATGGCAACAGGTGATATGGCCGCTTCAATTATGTCTGTAGAAGGATTTACAGAGAGTGTTGAGTATGTAGAATACATGGCAAAGAATTCAGGTGAAGCAGGTAGAATTGCTAATATGTTTAAAGGTAAAACAGGTGGTGGAGAAATTCATAAATCTGGTTCAGAAGTTAGAATTGATAGTGCCAAAAACATTGAGAGTATTCACAAGCAAGTAGTTGCAAAGTTTCCAGACACAAATGTAATGACAGTTGAAGATGCTGATTTAGAAGAAGGTATGATGAGTAAGATTGATGCCATGCAAAAAGATGGTAAGTCAGCGGCTGATATTGCAAAAGAATTAAAATTAAAAGTATCTGTAGTAAAAGGTATCTTAGGTGAAGAACTAGATGAAATGAAAAAAGATGATGCATATGCAATTGGTATGGCACAAGCAAAGAAATCTATGAACGATGAACCACCTTTAGATAAAAAGACTATAGAAAAAGGACATGAGATTGCTAAAAAGGTAATGAAGAACGAAGACCATCCAGCAAAAGAGATGTATGAACAAATCAAAGGTCTAAAAAACAAAGCTGAAAAATCAGGAATGCCTTACGGTATTTTAAAGAAGGTTTACGATAGAGGAATGGCCGCATGGAGAGGTGGACACCGACCAGGTGCTTCACAGCAACAATGGGCATTTGCTAGAGTAAATTCATTCGTAACAAAATCCTCTGGAACATGGGGTGGAGCTGACAAAGACTTAGCTGCCAAAGTTAAAGGGAGTAAATAACATGAAAAATAACTTTGATAAAAAGCCCGGCAGTATAGAAGATGTAGTTGCCGGCATGACTAACCATACTAGAGAGAATGCTTATCAAGATAAATTCAAAAAAGAATTAGAAAAGACAGGCAAAGGCATTGGTGCAATGACACCAAAAGAAAAGTCTGCTTTCTTTAGTAAGATTGATAAAGAATACAAAGCAAAGAATGAAGAAATAACTGAAGAAACAATTGTAGAATTTTCTTCACAACAAATTAAACAAGCATATGGTATTGCAAATGACCCTAGATACAAACAAGGTAACTATTCAGGTGCAGTAAAAGCTATTGAGAAACTTGCAAAAGGTTTATCACAACATCCAGATGTACAAAAGGTTTTGAAAAGAACTAACGAAGATTTAGAAGAAGAAAAAGTAGAATGTCCTCAGTGTAAAGGTAAAGGGTGTGACCATTGCGATGGCAAAGGGTATCACATGGAAAGCCATATGGGACAAACTAAGAAAGCAAATCAATCTCAGAAAGATGCCAAAGGTGAAAAAGAAATCATCAAAACTGTTTCAGAAACCGTATTAGATATGTGGAAAGAAGCAGCTGGCGAAAAGAAAGAGAAAGAAGTTGAAGAAGAAGAGGTTAAAAAAGAAGAACCTAAGAAAGACGAAGACGCTGCTAAAAAAGAATTAGAAAAAAAAAGCGATGAAGTCACACTTCTAAAACAAAAGGTTGACTTAGAGAAAGCTAAGGCTGTTCAAAAGGACACACAGAAGATGGTTAATCCTGAAACTGGTGAACCTCTTTTACAGGTAGGTATTGCATACAAAGCTCTTAGAGATAAGATGAAAAAAGAAGAAATTGAACCTACTAAAGAGAAAAAGGTCAGTGAAACTGAATTAAAGAACAAAAAGCGAACAGATACAGAAGAAAAACCAAGTGAAATCGAAGTAAATCCAACAATTAAATACAATAAATAAGCAAAATAGTGCTTGCCTTTAGTGTGGAAGTATGTTAGGATATACACATAATAAAGAAAAGGATACACTATGAAAAATTTACCTAGAATATATTTAGATATGGATGGTGTTCTTTTCGATTTTGTTAAGAATATTGAGAAGACTACTGGTCTTACAATCAATCAATGGACTAAACTTGGTAGAAAAGAGCGTTGGGATCCAATCATCGCAAACAAAAAGTTTTGGTCTGACGGACCTTGGTTGAATGAGGGTAAGAAATTATTTACCTTTGTAAAGAAATACAATCCTCACATACTAAGTGCTTATGTAGAACATGCTCACGACCCTAATTGCATTCCAGGCAAGAAGAAGTGGGCTATGAAGAACACTGGCATACCTGCCAATAAAATCAATCTTGTGATGAGAAGTCAAAAAAAGAACTATGCAAGTCCTGGTTCTATACTGATTGATGATTACGAAAAGAATACTGCTGAATTCAATAGAGCAGGTGGTACAGGTATCACATTCAAAACTGCCTCACAGACAATCTCTGAACTCAAAAAACTTGGTTTCAAGTAACCAACTCATATAAATAGTCCTGTTATAACACATAATATACGAATTATTATTTAACTTTATAAAGGGAGAAAAGATATGAGTTTATGGGGAGCAACGGACTCTGACGAGAGTAAGCCTAAAAACTTAACTACAGCCGAAAAGAAAGAGGTATTCGCTACCTCAAAAGGTTGGGTTAGAGAAGCAGGTTCTATTCAGTCAGGTAACGATAATACAAGCGCTACACCAGAAGTTTTAGTTGCCATCGGCGATTTACAAACTGCTCTTGGTGCCGCTGACATTACAAGTATTGATTTTAATATCACAGCATTTGATAAATCAGATGGTGGTACATTATCAGTAACAGCCAGATTTAATGAAGCAGTAGATGTAACAGGTACACCTCAGCTTACAGTTGTAAATGACCAAAGAACAAATCACACATTATCATATGCAAGTGGTACAGGTACTAACGAATTAGTATTTACATTAGCTATTGGCGCTGCTAACGCAGCTACAAACGCTGGTGATGTTCTATCAATTGGTGCAAATGCAATGTCATTAAACGGTGGTACAGTTAAAGACGCAGGTACAGCAACAGTATCTACAATAACTAACTCCGCTGGTATTGGTACAGCAGCTGGTACAATTACAGTAGCAGCATAACAAAATTGAAAAGGGGGCTTAGGTCCCCTTTTCTTGTATAAATAATTATATGAACAAAGTGATGTAGTCAACTGGCTACAGTAGCATTCCCTAAGGGGTTAACAGGAGAAAAAAATGGCAGATAAGAAAATAACGCAGCTTACCAATCTAGGTACAGCTTTAGCAGGTGTAGACCTGTTTCATGTAGTAGATGACCCAAGTGGTACACCTATTAACAAAAGTGTTTCAGCAGAAAACATCTTTAATTATATTCCTACTTGGTTAGGACTAGCACAATCTTCACAGGCAATTGTAGCAGACGGTTCATCAGCAACAGCTATTGATGTAACATCAGCTGTAACTGAAGTCAATGCAACATCAGCTACACACGCAGGTGCATTAGCAGATGGTACAGCAGGTCAAATTAAGATGATTTTAAATACATCAACAAGTGGTACTAACAATGTAGTTATTACACCGGCTAACTTAGCAGGTGGCACAACTATTACATTAGATGCACCAGGCGAAAGCGCTGTATGTATTTTTAAAGCGTCTAAATGGTATGTAATTGGCGGACACAATCCAACAGTTGCTTAATATATAATTAAAAGGAGAATATAATGTCTATATCAAAAGAACAATTGATTGAAGAAAGAACAAAGTTACAAACTGAATTTGATGCTGTAAGAAAAGATATCGTACAGATAGAAACTCAGTTAGGGTCATTAAGAAGTAATTTAAATGCTCTTAATGGTGCAATCCAACAGACTAATAAAATGATTAGTATGGTTGAGGAGAAAAAGGAAGATGAAAAACTTTAAATCATTTCTCTTAGGAGAAAATTTAAAAGATTTTGAAGATGATGTTTTGGGAGAAAAAGCACCCGATACTGCTGATGCAATGAAAAGGCATAAGGCAGGTAAGGCTGGCTTCGGAGATATCACTCATCTGAAAGCAAAAGGATTGATACCTCGTTCTGACGGAACGAAAAAGGTATCAGATAAATATAAGTAAGAGGAAAGAAATGAAAACTTTTAAACAACACATTAAAGAAAGTATGTCGCCGTTAGGTGTTAATACTAGTGGTATGGACGGTCAACATGTTGGTGACGGTGCTGTAGGACTAGCAAACATCCATGACGAAGATGTATTGAAGAAAGTAAACGCTTTTGTTGGTGCAATTGCAGAAAAGGAATATCTAAATCCTCAAGCTGCCGTTGAACAACTAAGAAATAGTTTGAATAAAATTGGTCTGACAGTATCAGAAGTTGCCTGTGAAGGCGATAGTGGTACAGTTAATGCCGATGTTATTCAATTTGGTGGTAGATTTGGTAAAGACCTAGATGGTTCTGATTTAAATGATGATGGTATTTCGCACAGAAAAGAAGGCGGCCTAAAGTTACAGGTTAAATACGAAACATTAAGTACAGGAACATCGAAAGTTTACGCCAAGTTAGTTTAACTAACTAGGAAGCGTGAATGTTTAGAGAGATTACTAAAGACAATTGGTTATTTTTTGCACAGCAAAACTATGATAATCCAACGGTTGAAACAGAAATTGAATTTTATGATGATATCAAGAGATTTAAATATCTCAAAAGATTGTTTCGTAAATACGAGATAACAGGTGAAATAAAAATACGATTGGTTTTAAACCATGTAATAGTATTACAGAATGTCTTTGGTGCAGAAGCAGCTATAACATTACTGCTATTTAAAATTGATAAGAAGTATTGGAAGATATTGAAACCAGTTTTAGATTACCTTAGTTATCTCTATCCACACGAACTAAATGATATCGTGGACGATGCAAACATATACAACGAACTGAGGGAACTATGAGTAGAACAATAGATGCATTAATTACCTATAGGGTTATTAAACTCTTGGTGACTGGCTTTGAAAAGACAGAAGCTTTTAAAAGAGGCATCATCGACAAAGACGGTAAGGTTCTTAAACCTTTTAAAACACTAAAAGGTTCTGATAGAAAACATTATACAATACTACATAGGTTCGCTTGGAATATGAAACGAATTCTTAGAAAAGTAGGATTAGGTAGCAGACTAGGTACATTTGGCGTTGCTTTAGCAATGTTAATTAAAGAGGACTCCTCTTACGCCTCTTATAAAGATTGTATCGAAAGTGCAGTTATCACTTACTTGAAAGAAGAAAATTTATACGATGAAATTTTAACAGAAAGTAAAGAAATACCAGAAATTGACGCAACACCATACATGACATGTTTCGGAGTTGATATATATGAACGCAATGGACAACTGGTTTCGGAGTACGATTATGCCAAACATTAAATATAAAGAATTCCTTAGAAAACACACAACTGAGGACATAGTTAACAAGATGCAAGAAGACGCACCAGCAAACGCAGTAGCTCATGGTGGTGTTGACATGAATCCAGACGGCAAGAAAGTCAAAAAGAAAAAAGAAAATGATGCCGAAGATATGTTACGAAGAGTTATAATGAATAAACTTAGTGACAAAATCAAAGAAGAAAATGATAACAATAGTACCACACTTAGAGGTGTACTTGACACTCTAAACAAAGTAGAAAAGATTTCTGATAAATACCTTGGTGTTAATGAAGAAGTCAAAATTGTAGAAGACAAAGAGTACAAATCATTCAAAGAGAAATATAATGGCTAAATCATTTAAAGAGTTTTTGGGATTACCAACAGTTAGAGTAGGTGGTTTAGATAGTATGCACCCTATTGCTGACCTTGGTGACACACCTCCAAAAGGTCAAGGTAGTAGAGCGCCAAGAGCAACAGGTCTTCAGGCGAACTATTCATCACAAGCACCAGGTACTATGAGACCATTTTTAACAGCAGACGCAAAGAAGTTACAAATGAAAAACTGGTCTTCAAAAGGATTTGGTCCTAAAACAGAAGATATTAAAAACACTCCTTTATATAATCACATGCTTGAAGTAGGAGTAATTAAAAAGGAGAAGTAATGGAAATATTACTAACATTAGCAATGAAGTTTTGGCAATGGTCAATTCTTATCGTATTAATCTTAATTGGTTTTCTAATTAATCTATTAGATAAGAAAGAAGTGAAAAGGGTAAACTTTAGATATGATGATTACCCACATATGAAACCAATTAAAATTGCTACGCAAGGAAAAGGTTTTTGGTCAGCGATAGTAATGTGGTTACTAGGAACTAGACATTGGGAAATAGCGAAAGACTTTAATTATAAAATCAATGGTGTATGGTATGTAATACCAGCCGGATTTAAATTTGATGGCGCTAGTGTCCCTAAATTCTTAGCCACATTCTTATCACCAGTCGGAGTATTGTTGATTGGTGGCCTTGTACATGATTATGCTTATAAGTATGCAGCTCTGAAACCTGTTTCGAAGAAAGACGCTTTGTTATTAGTCGACCAAAAAGAAGCAGACAAAATTTTCAGAGATATCAATATTGAGATAAACGGTTTCTACTTTCTAAACTACCTTGCCTATTGGGCATTAAGAATTGGTGGTTTTGTGGCATGGAATGGTCATAGAAAGAGAAACGAAGAAATCAAATAACAGGAGAAAAAGTATGAACTGGTTAAAAGATAGAGTTAAAGAAGTATCATCATGGTCTGGTGCAAGTTTAATTGCATTAGGTATGTTGATTATTTTAGGAGGACCCTTTGTTAAGATAGCTGCTTATGCAGCCGTGGCTTGGGGTATTATATCGGTGGTGAAGAAAGACTAATGTTCGGATCCGCTAAACTAGTTATGATAGGTATAGTCGCCATCGGTTTATCCGGTGGCGCTGCCTATGTGTACAAACTCAAGGCTGATAATGCCGTTCTCAAAGAGAACAATATCAAATTAGAAGAGAGTGTGAGCTCTCAACAGGCAGTCATTGAACAACAGAAAAAAGATTTTTCTAATATCATGGAAGCGAACAAAAGATTGCAAGAAACGACTGTTACTTTAGCAAAAGAAATGGCGGCACTAGATGATAAGTTTAATAAAACAAATGCATCTGGTAAAAAAAGGGACATTGGTGACCTTGCCCTAAATAGAACCAAAGTAATAGAGAAAATTATTAACAGAGCATCTGCTAATGCACAGAGATGTGTGGAAATTAGCATGGGTGCTGAACTAACGGAAAAAGAAATAAATGCTACGAAGAAATCTCAAATCAATTCAGAGTGTCCTTCTATCGCTAACCCTAATTATATTCCTTACTAGTTGTAGTAGTGTAAAACAACTAGAGGTATTTAAAACGGAAGTAGAAAGAGCACCATTAAACCTGCCTAACGCTGAAACACCAAAGATGGATGAGTTAAACTTCATCATCATTACTTCAGAAAATGCAGAAGAGGTTTTTGCCAAGATGAAAGAAAGCGGAAAGGATCCAGTCCTTTTTGGTTTGAGTGATGACGATTACGAAGTATTAGCAAAGAATTTTGCCCACATAAGAGCATACATAATCAAACAGAACGCAACACTTGATGAGTATAGAAAATATTATGAGGGTGAAAAAGATGAGTAAATGGGACAGGTGGTTATCTAATCAGAATGAGGTAACACAAATCTATTTCAAAAATAAACTGAAAGAAGATAACCCAATTATCATTGCGTCTATATTAGTAGGTGTCTGTTTAGGTTTTGTTGCAGGCGTATTTGTGAGTTTGTAATGGATATTGTAGAAGTCTTAAATAAGTATGGTTTCGCCACGATAGCGGCCATTGGTTTAGGGTGGTTCATTTACTTTATCTATCTTTACATCACAACACAAATTAAAGTTAAGTTAGGTGAGATGAGTACAGTGCTTATCGGTTTAATTGACAGAATCCGTATGTTGGATAATGACCTAATCAGATTGAGGTCTAAGTTAAACACTATCCTGACCATGAGAGAAAATCAAAAAAAAAATAAAGAAGACTAAGTTACTATTTTGACACGATAAATTACTGACTACCGGATATGTCAAATAATCATTGTCAATTTAATGACTAATTCTTATAAATATGGGTATGAAAACATCATTTAAAAAAATGGTGCTAGTAGTGACACTTACATTACCTTTCCTGACTACATCAATATTAGCCGACCAACTGGATTTTAGCTTTAAAAACCCTGCCTTTAGTGGTAATGGGTACTCTAATCATGTCTTATCTGTTGACCAATTACAGTCACAGAGAAAGAAAGACAATGAGGCAGACGCAAAATCAGAAGCTGCAGCTGCCGAAAGAGCAGAGAAAAACACCACAATTAACAAGTTTATTGCTAATGTGGAAAGTAGAATTTATGCCAACCTATCTAAACAATTGGTTGACAATATGTTTGGTACAAGTTGTGACAGTAGCACAACAACCTGTCCAACAAGTGGTACCTCAGAGATAGAGGGTGCGACCATATATTGGGTCAAAGATACCACAACTGAAATTATTACATTAACAATAACAGATGAAAACGGTACAGTTACAAGTATGAGTGTGCCGATAGGAGACTTTGTATTTTAATTAGATGGAATTATTTTGGACAATATTAGAAAGTTTTGGATTACCTGTAGCAGCATCTGGCGTTATGGGGTTTTTCATCTTTCTTGTAATAAAATATATTTTAGAAAGCGTAGTAGGCCAGGTATCTGGAATGCATGGTATGATAATGGCTTTGGAAAATAGAGTTAAGAACATGAACAATGATATGATTAAATTAGATATACAAATTTCAGACGCTTTAAATCTAAGACAAGACGAAGAAAGAATTAGTAGAGCAGATGGAAAAGAAGACGCAAGGAGAGATTAGTGTTGAGGCTTTTGCAAATATTGATTGTCGGCTTAGTCCTGACTGGTTGTGCTACGAATGGCACAAACACTAAAACATTTAAAGGCGACATGCCTTATGTTGAGGGTACACCGACACATGAATTATTAAAGGCAATACCAGAATTAGATGGTCAGCCAAAGATAACGATTGCCGTATATAGATTTACAGACCTAACTGGTCAGAGAAAACCTAGTACAAAGTTTTCTCAATTGTCAACTGCTGTAACACAAGGTAGTGACACATATGTTATTAGTGCATTGAAGGCCGTTTCTAAAGGTACTTGGTTTCAAGTCGTTGAAAGAAATGGTTTAGATAATCTTGTCAAAGAAAGACAATTGATTAGAAGCACAAGAGATTTATATGATGAAGAAAATGATATACAAAAAGTTTTAAAACCTATGTTGTTTGCAGGTTTGATTATTGAGGGTGGTATTGTAGGTTATGATAGTAATACTCAATCAGGTGGTGCAGGTGCAAGATACTTTGGTTTAGGTGTAAGTGAACAATATAGAGTAGACCAGGTGACTGTATCAATGAGAATTGTATCAGTACAAACTGGTGAAATTTTGTTAACCACAAATGTGACTAAGACCATTGCAAGTCACTCAAAGGGTGGTGATGTATTCAGGTTTTTAGACATGGGTACAAAGGCGTTAGAATTGGAAACAGGTATCGCCGTAAACGAACCTGTTAATTATGCAATAAGGACTGCTATCGAGTTTGCAGTTTTGGAACTGATACAATCAGGTGAGAAACAAGGATTTTGGAAATACAAAGAAAAGGAAATAGAAATACCAAAAGTACATGACCTAGATAAAATCAGAGGTTAGTACCAAGGACACGGAGAAATGCTATGAAAAAAATAACAACTTATATTATGTTTGTTATGTTTATGGTCACAACTCCATTATTTGCGAATGATATTTATGTTACTCAGTCTGGTGCCAGTTTGACATTAGATGTATTACAAGACGGAGAAAATAACACAATAGGTAATAGTACAACAGCTTCGGCTTCAACAGGTGCTACAACAAGTTTGAATATAGACCAAGTCGGTGATAGTAATGTTATTAAATATCAAATTAATGGTGCAACATACACAGGCGTTATCAATTTACAAGGTAGCTCAAATGATGTTGATTTAAATTGTGATAGTACAAACGGAAACTCTTCATGTGGAAGTGTTAATGCAGTAGTTAACTTTACTGGTAACTCAAACGACATTGACCTAGACATTGGAGAAACATCAGCAGCTACGGGTGCAGATGTAGATATCGTTGGTAACTCAGGCTCGGACTCAAATGTCGTAGCCGCTACAGTTGACGGTACAAGTGTTGTATTAACAATCACAGTAAACGGTGATACTAACAACTATTTACTAGACATAGACGGAAACGGTGATGTTAATGGTCACACATTAATTCATACACACACAGGCGGTATCGCAGATGTTGATATTACACAATCAGGTGTAAACGATAACATGATTAACTTAACCACAAGTGGCGATAATGCCAACATTGATATAATACAGAGAGATTAGTATGTTGAATTTTATACTATTTACAGGATTAATAATATATGCAAGTTATAAATTTTATAATTTTATGCTTAGCCTTAATCCTTACGACTTTACCAGCAAGAAGTAATACATCAATTGGTGATGTTACTTTAAGTAAAGGTAATTCTGTCATTGAAAGAGAAGACAAAAATGAGGTTCAAGTAGAAAAAGACCTTGATGTCTTCTCTTATGACACAGTAAAAACTGGTAAGGGTCAAGTTGCTATAGAGTTTCTGGATGATACCAGAGTTGACATAACACAACACAGCAAACTTATCATTGATGAATTTGTTTACGACCCCAATGCAAAGACAGGTAAATTATCACTAAAGGCAACTTTAGGTACAGTTAGATATGCCTCTGGTCAGATTGCAAAAAACTCAGCACAAAATATAAGTATCAAAACACCTACTGCTACAGTAGCAGTTAGAGGTACAGACTTTGCTATGACTATTGATGAGATAGGTTCATCTACAATTATATTATTACCAAGTTGTGACGGTAATGGTAACTGTTTTGTTGGTGAAATTTCTGTAGAGAGTGACGCAGGTCAAGTGATATTAAATCAGGCATTTCAAGCTACACAAGTAGATACACCTGAAAGCAATCCTTTAAAACCAGTATTGTTAGATTTAAATGAAAGTTTAATTAACAACTTATTGA
>Ga0208767_1001945_pt1 | contig 15951 bp, 20 predicted proteins | sample VirMetDEL_Mar_21_FD_184514 | JGI IMG/M metagenome (GOLD analysis project Ga0208767, IMG submission 184514) | Aqueous microbial communities from the Delaware River and Bay under freshwater to marine salinity gradient to study organic matter... | ecosystem: Environmental > Aquatic > Marine >... | reverse complement strand
TAAGAAAAACGATAGAACAAAACCAGGATATTGGAGTTGTAGATTACCTCGTTATGCAAAGCAATTAGGTTTAGGTGCTAATAAAAATACTTTCTGGTAAAATGGCAACTTATACTGATTACGATTATAAAGGTTATCACGTAAGACATTTTTCACACGATACTGAAAGCGCTGAGCTAATATGGCATCGTGATAGAAAAGATAGATATATTACACCCATTGGTAAAACTGATTGGCAAATTCAATTTGATAATGAGTTGCCTAAGCCAATAAATGATTGTATCTTTATAAAAGAAGGTGTATGGCACAGGGTAATAAAAGGTAGTGGATGTTTAAAAATATTGATAGATGAAAATTGATAAATTAAAAGAAATATTTGAAGACGAAGGTCTAAAATACGCTTTAGCAACCAATCTTGCTAAATATGGACGTCCTCAATCTAAAAAATCAGATAAAAAAGCAACTTTAACTAAAGGTTTAGAAAAAAAACGTGAGAAAAATGTTAAAGATTTAAAAAAATCTATGGATGAAAAAGTTGATTTAGTACACGTTATGGATAAAGATGGTAAAATGTTTGGTACTGGAGAAAGAGTAAAAGATTCAAATGGTACTACGACAGTTAGATTTGATGCTGAAACAACTAAAGATTTTCCTACATCACAAGTTAAAACAGTAAAAGAACAAAATTTAGGTTCAGAATTTCCAGGTAAAGAAGCAGGAAAAGGATATACAATGTCAAGAGAAATTATTGATATGTTAAGATCAAAAGTATATCCTAAATTAAATGATGATGAATTAGAAGAATTTGGAACAGAAATGCATGACCATTTTATGGCTTATATGAAAGAATCTGTAAATGAAAATAAATCTGGATTAGAAAGAATTAAATTCCATTTTGATAAATTGTTTGGCCCTGACTTAAGATTTAATATAAATGGAGATCGTATTGATGTTCGTGGCTCACAACAAGATTTAGCTGATTTTGGAAGAGAGTTAGGTGGTGAAAAAATGGAAGGTTATGAAGTATTTTGGACACAAGATGATGATAGAGGAGAAATAGTTCGTATTGTTAAATCAGATTCTATAAACGAAAAAAAGGACAAAGCTGATAGATGTCTTAGAATAGCTAGACGTAAAATTCCACAATCCTCAGCATATCGTTCTGGACTAATTGTAAAGTGTAGAAAGGGAATGATATGGAAAAAAGAAAAATAGCAGAATTAATTAGAGAAGCACTATTAAGTGAAAAAGAGACCTTAAGAACTTGGTTTGGTCGTAGAGGAGCACCTGGTAAAAAAGGTGGATGGGTCGATTGTAATTCACCTATAAGAAAAAATGGTAAAATAACGGGTTATAAACCTTGTGGAAGACAAAAAGGAGAAAAAAGATCAAAATATCCATCCTGTAGACCTACCCCGGCAGGATGTAAAGATAGAGGTAAAGGTAAATCGTGGGGTAAAAAGAAATAAATTATGAAAAAACTATTAGTATTATTTGCATCTATATTATTATTTAGCTGCAACCAAACAAGTTTAACATTTAATGAAATGGTAGACTTATCTCAAGAAGAAGCTTTAAGTATTACACCTTTAGCTAAATTTTATGAAGCATCCGCTACAAAAAATGAAAACATAACTAAATCAGTCTTTAGAGGAGTTGAAAATTCTACTATTTTGGTAGAAGTAACAGCTGATGGTAAAGTTACATCTGAAGTTATAGATTCTCCATTCCTAGATGATGTAGTAATTAATCTACCAGTTAAAATGACCTTAGAAGAAGCAGAACAGTTATTATTAGATGCTGGGTATGGAACAGGAGTTGAAGGAGTTGCTGATTGGTCAATAGTAGTTCTAAGAAAACCATTAGGTCCTGAAGAAACACCTGCACTATACATATTTACTACAAGTAAAGGGTATGTAAATGTTAACACTATAACAGGAGAAGTAGAACCTACTGAAACTTTATTAGGTGAAAACTTAAGAGTACTAAGAATAGCTACAGGATTATTTGCTTTTTGTGGTGCTTCAAGTACTATACCAACGGGTAAAAAAATGACTGTACAAGGTGTTGAATTTGATGAAGGGGTTGCTATATGTCCTGTATTAGAAGGTCCTTCTATCTATAGCTTAGCAATGAATGGTAAAGGTACTTTAGGAGAATTTGATGCTTCTGATTTTAAAGCTACTCCTGATGGAACAGATAAAACAGTATGGTCTTTATTTTGGTATTTTAGTGATACGGATTCAATCCCTCAATTAAACCTAGAAACTAAACAATGGGAAATGATGGTTCCTGATAATCGTGAATTTGTTATTGATATGAGTTCTCCATCTACAAGTGAAAGTGATATGTTCCAAATGCCTTGTGAAATTTGGAAAACAGAAAATAGCATTTTGTTATCTAAATGTTATGGCCCATTAAATCATATGGCGGTTCCATTACGTAAACCATTCTCAACACAAGATGGACAAACATCAGTAACAGCTGCTCCAGAAGGGTCTCCATACCCTGTAGGAACACCAATACCAACAAATTAAAAATGAAAAAATTACTACTAATAAGTCTATTATCATTATTTTTTATAGGATGTGGTTCTTATAACTATTCATCTTATTATCAAATAAAAGACATATTAGCAGTAACACAAGATGGTGACACTATAGCTGTTCCTATTAGAGAATTTGAAAGACAAAAATACGAAAATTATACTAGATTTAATTATAATAATACTTGGTATTGGAATAATTGGAGATATGATTATCCTTGGAGATATAACTATTGGTATACAAACCCAGGACAATATGTTCCACAAGTAATTATTACTCCTAGTAAAAAAAGAAATGTAACTAGATTACCTAGAATTAATGATAGACCAAAACCTGGTGTAACATCACCTTTACCACCTAAACCACCAAGAACAAGAGAAGGTCTTAGACCTACAATTACTAGGCCTAATAATAGTTCTAATACAAGAGTAAGAAGTACACCTAATGTTATTCAAAGAAATAATACAGGGCGTGGTTCAAGTGGAGGAAGTCGTAGTTCTAGTAAAGGTAAACCAATTGATTAATATTTATATCAAAATATATTATGAGTAAAATAAGCTTATCACAATTTATGGGGGAAATTACTAAGAAATTAGAGGCCAAAAAACGTGATGTTGATGGAGACGGAGACATCGATAGCGATGACTACATGGCTGCTAAAGATGCTGCTATAAAAAATGCAATGAATAAAAATGAAAATATAAATGAAGCTACTGATATTGAAGTAATTGATATATTAGCTGAATTACTATTTAAACTATCAGATGGTAATACAACTGCTAGACAAGCTGCATTTGAAGTAGCTAAAGAAAGAGGAGTAAGTTTTAATCTTATTTTACAACAATACCAAAAGAAAGGTGGTGAATTACAAGATATAGATTTTGAAACATTAAAAGAAGATTTAGATGTAGGACATCAAGATGATGAACCAAATATGTTAAAAAAAACTTTATATAGATCAGCTAAAATGGCTTCAATGTTATATAAAGAATTAGATAAATTTGATAAATTTCCAACAGAAGTAGATTTTCCAAATTGGTGGCAAGCTAAAATTATTAAGGCAAATGATTATCTAAACGCAGCATTTGATTATCTAGATGGCGAGCAACAAACTGCTAAAATGGATGCTATGAATGAGGGTCCAATTAAACTTGCTGATTTACTGAATGAAAAAAAGTGAATTCATACAACTTTTAGAGCAAGAGGTTGAGGATTTTATCCAAACCCAAGCTGATAAGATTGTCTCATTTGAAGATGATCCCAAGGAATATATTCTGCAAAAATACCCTTCATTAAAAGACACTCTTATTGATTTAATGACGGAAAGTTTTGATGAATACATTACTGGTATCTATGTAATGGCTCCAAAACCTACAACATTTAAAGTATTACTTCACAATGGTCAACATTTTTATTTAATTTACGCTAGAGATTCTTATATAGCTAAAATCTCAGGTAAAAAATATTATTTATCAGATCTAGGAGCAGAAGAATACGCAATTAAATCAATAGCAGATTTACTTACAATGGGTATGCCTCCAGGAGCAGAAGGCCCTGATCAAGAAGCAGATAATGATATGACTAAAGATGCTGATGAAACACCAGATACTGAAACAGATGACACAGGAGGGGATGAAGAAGAATTAGCAGAAAGTGTTGATGATATTCCTGATAGTGAAAAAGATGATTATGGTCGTCCTTTTGTAGATCCTAAAGGTTCAAGAACTTATATGGATGATAATGAGATAGAAAAGATAATGAACAAACTAGGTGAAAAATTATCAACTAAAAAGCTTCGTATTTTAAAAGAAGCAGAGGAAAAAAAAACATTTAGTAAGCAAGATTTAGTTGATTTAATTGATGGGATTGATGATGAAAAAACCCTTCAAAAAATCTTTAAATATGCTTCATCAACAGGTTTTGATCAATCAATAGACCCTTATTTAAAAACTAAAAACTTAACTGATAAAGATGTTACTTATTTCTTATCTTTATTAAGTGAAATGGGTAAATTAGGTGAATTTGCTAAAATAGCAGAAAACCCACCAAAATTAGATTTAGCAGGAGATAATTTTTACAACCAAATATCAGGATTTACACCTGCTGAATTAGAAAGTTTATTTACTACAATGAAAGATTCCATTAAAGGTACTGTATCAATGGGACCTGGAGAAAACTTCTTAAGTATATTTTTTGGAAATGTATCTAAAGCAAATAGTAAAGGAGATCTAGATGTTGATGGAAAAGAAGTAGAATTAAAAGCAAGAACAGGCAATACAGGTGCTGTTGTTGCTCCTAAAACATATAATAGAGGAGATTTCACTAAATCAGTAAAACCTAAATTAAGTAAATTTATTAATGATTTAGATACAGAACCTAGTGTAAAAAAAGAACTAGAACAAATAAATACACCTGGAGGAACTTCTTGGCCTAAAAAATTAAATAACATGTTTGGTGTTTATTTACAAGGAGGTGGAAGTATAGATAAGTTTTCAACGGAGCTAACCAAAACTTTTAAAGATATGTACCCCTCTTTAGATTTAAATGCTAGTGATTATTTAGGTCCAACAGGATTTGATCATTCTGCTTTTACAATTAGCTTAGCTAAAGAATTATCAAAAGAATATTACGATGTAGAAAAATTTGATGCTTCAATGTTTGCTGATTTTAAAGGAAATTATCAATATTATGCTGGAGATGGATTTATAGATGCTATAGGTAATGGAATTAAGGTAGCTTACCCATCAGATTTATTACCAAGATTAAAGGTATAAGATATTTATAACATATAGACAGATTCATAGCCTGTCGTGATTAAAAAAATTATAGGAGCTGTGGCCCAATTTTTGGAGCCACAACTTTTTTTTCGTATATTTAATAGTTAAATCGTGTAAATGAAAAACGTAGTAATAATAGGTGCTGGTGTAGCAGGTGTAAATGCTGCCACTAAATTAATAGATAATCAATTTGATGGTAATATTACTATCATTGATATGGGTAAGGATCCTTATAAAAGACCTTATGAAGAGGTAATGACAGGTTTTTTAGGAGCTGGTGGATGGTCAGATGGTAAATTAACTTATCACACTGCTATAGGAGGACAATTAGCAAAATATTGTGGTGAAGAAAAAGCAATGGAATTAATGGACCAGGTAATTGAAAACTTTAAACGATTCCACCCCAAACCAGAAGCAGTACAATGTTCTAACCCAATAGAGGAACCAGATTTTATTAAACCATATTTTGGTCTAAGATTATTCCCAGTATGGCATGTTGGTACTGATTATTTACATGAAATAGGTAAAAATTGGTTTAACTTTTTAGTTGAAGGTGGTGTAAATTTTAAATGGGAAACTAAAGTAACTGATATTGATTTTGAAAAAAATATAGTTTATATAGGTGATGAAAAAATATTATATGATGAATTAATATTTGGAGTAGGTAAATCTGGTATTGATTTTGGTAAAAAACTAGCAGAAAAATATGAATTACCAACTGAACCTAAATCAGTACAAATAGGTGTTAGATTTGAAGCACCACAAGAACATTTCCAAAAATTAATAGATATTTCTTATGATTTTAAATTATATAGAAAATTTGATGATGAAGGAGTATCGTTAAGATCATTCTGTACTAATAATAACGCTGCTTACGTAGCAGTGGAAGAAACGTATGGAGATCATAGTTACAATGGACACGCCAAAAAAGATGAGGCCTACCGAAATAACATGACTAATTTCGGAATTCTAATGGAAATACAGGGTATAACATACCCATTTAATTTCTCAAGAAGTGTAGTATCTAATTTAAATGATATGTCTAAAGATGGAACTGGATTATATTATAGTCCATCTCGTAAACCTTCAACAACATCAGAAGGGGTAGATGTATCGGCTATTCAAATTAATGAGGATGATTTAAAACAAGTAAGAGAAGAGTTTAGAGGATATTTTAAATATATAGATGGTTTTATTGATGATATGAAAAAAGTATTTCCAACATTAAAAGATGATTGGGGCATTTACATACCGGAGGTGAAATATTTATCACCAGAACCATTAGTTAATTATAATAATTTAAGTCTAACAAAATATGGACAAGTCTACTTTGTCGGCGATGCGCTCTCTGCTAGAGGAATTACAGTCAGTGGCGCACACGGAATCTACGTTGCCGAAAAACTTATCAGCTAAAGAATTGCAGGAATTAGTGGTTGCAATTGATGGGTATTTTATACTTAATTATTCAAACAAATCGTTATTTGACCCTATAACTTTAAAAGAAATGGAAGGGTTTTTAGATTTAAGACATGAGGTTTTAACTAAATATCAAGCGCTTAGCCCGCACAAATATTTATTGGTATAACCTTATGAACGAAAACTTTTTACACATTTTAATTGCCGTTATCTCTGCGCTAGGTAGTGTAGGAGCATGGAGATTTTATGAAACTAAATTAACATTAAAATCTAAAGTTGAACGAAGTGCTCAACGAGCTAATGAAAATTTTATTAGTGATTTACAAGAAAGAGTAAATAAACTAGAAGCTTTGCTAATAGAATCATCAGAAGAAAAAGATGAAATGCGTGATACAATTACTGCATTATCTTCTGAAGTATCAGGCTTAAAGGTTAAAATTGAGTATTTAGAGGATGAAAATATATTCCTTAAAGGAAAGAAATCACGCAAATAGTTTGGCTACCTGAAATAATGTTCGTATATTTACGCCTAATTTAAATGTTATATATATGAGTAAAAAATCTACAAAAGGCGATTGGAGTACTCGCACAATAAAAACTCCAGAAGGTATCCAAGTTACTTTTTTTGATAATAAACTCCATAACTGGAATGGACCTGCTATAAAATATCCAAGAGAATTTAAGACAAAACCACAATATTGGCTATATGGCTTTGAAAAAACCAGAGATGAATGGATTGAAGCTAGAAGAGATAGAAATGGTGTCCCACCAGACAAAAATCCACAAGTAAAAGCAAGATTCTAATATGAAAAAGGCTATAATAGTATCAGGCTATTTTAACCCTATACATAAAGGTCATTTAGAGCTCTTCGCGAAAGCGAAGGCTCAAGGTGATGAATTATGGGTTATTGTTAATAGTGATTTACAACGTGAATTAAAAGGATCAAATGAATTTCAATTAGAAGATGAGAGATTATTAATTGTTGAAAATTTAAAAATGGTTGACTTTGCTATGATATCTGTTGATAAAGATAGAACAGTTAGTGAATCATTAAGACATCTAAATATTAAGGCAATAACTAGAGATCCAAAATGGCAAATTTCATTTGCTAATGGTGGAGACCAAAATAATGATTCTATACCAGAAGCTAGGATATGTAAAGAACTTGGCATATCTTTATTAGAAGGTTTAGGTGATAAAATTCAATCATCTAGTTGGTTATTAAAAAAATAATATATGAAAATAGGTTTATGTGGTACAATGAGTGTAGGTAAAACTACATTAGTTAATAGATTAAAAGAATTAGGTCAATTTAAAGATTTTGAATTTGCTACTGAACGTAGTAAACATCTAATGAATTTAGGTATTCCATTAAATACTGATTCTACATTAAAGGGTCAAACTGTATTTTTAGCAGAGCGTGTTGCTGAATTAATGAAAGAAAATGTTATAACTGATAGAACAATTATAGATGTTATAGCATTTACTAATTTAGCTAAATCAATTGATTTTAAAGATAAAGAATATTTTGAAGATTATGCTTGTCTATTTGTAGGTGAGTATGACTATATATTTTATATTTCTCCTGAAGGTACTATTATGGAAGATAATGGTGTTAGAGAAACTGATTTAGAATATAGAGATAATATTGATAAAGCTATTGTTAAAACGTTAAATAAATTTGGTCATAGGTGCGATAATGTCCATATATTAAAGGGTAGTACTAATGATAGAATCGAACAAATGCTAGGAATTATACAAGATTAAATATTTATAGCAAATATAATATCATGGATAATTTTAGTTTACAAAACTGGAGAATCAGAGTAGTTAATGAAGATGCCTTTAGAGAAGGACAAGGAGAATTAAATGTGTATGGGTATACAACCCAACACTTTGATATATGCCCTGGTGCTCAAACTTTATTTAAGGACATCCTAAGGGGAGAATTTACTGATGGTATACCTAGTGCTAAAGAACAAGATAAAATTGTTGAATTAGCTAAATTACATGATACTTTATTCGCATTAGAAAAAATTGCTCTTAGAGATCAGGGTGATGCAAAAAGAGTATTTAAACATGTTATAGAGGCAGCTTCTGATATCTATGAATTAGGTACTGAAATTGGATTAGATCAAAATTCTGACTTAAGATATATTCAAGGTCATGTATTAAGGGTTAACGATGCAGCTAGAGGAGAAGATGAGATTGGTAGACCATTAGATGAAATTGAATTAGAAATTCCAGGTGATGAAGATAAAGCACCTGCAGGAGACAAGGCGTTAAACGTCAAATTAACTAAAAATGATAAAATTATTGCTGCTTATAAGAAGATAGAGCAAGAAATTAAAGATAGTATTCAAAAAATTAAATCAGGTAATGAACTTGAAAAAAAGACTGCTATGGATTTCTTAAAATCTAATCAAGATACTATAAAAGCTTACAATAATTTAAAGAAGGTTTGAACCGAATAAGTGTTATATTACTTTGTATTACTACCCTTGCTATATTCTTCATAATTAATAAAAAAGAAGATATAGACTTATCCGAGTATAGAGATAAAATTGAAGAATTGCAACAACAGGTAGAAGAGTTGGAGCAAGTAAATGATAGTCTAGAATTAATAGAAGAACAACTAGAGACTAAATTATCTAGTTATGATAAAACAATTGATAACTTAAATAGACAAATTGATGTTATTAAAATTGAAACAGAAGCTAAAATTAAAGCTGTTAATGATCTTAGTGCTAGTGAGTTGGAGTGGTTTTTCACAAACCGCTACAGATTCAGTCAAGATACAATTAACTAAACCTGTTGCTAAATTAGTGATACAGGATTTAATAAAATTTGATGCCTCTTATATGGAGATAGAGACATTACAACAAATTCTTAAAGAGACTAATTCAAAAATTGATACTCAAAACGAATTAAATACTAATTTAAGATCTCAAATTGAAACATATAGAACAATGTTATCAACTAAAGATGAACAATTAGATACTTCAAAAGATATGTCTAAAGAACTAGAAAAAGCATATAAAAAAGAAAGACGTCTTAAAAAATTCTATCAAATAACTTCTATGGTAGGTGGGGCCGCAATATTATTACTATTGGTTAATGGCGGATAATTTAAAACATATAATAAAAGAGGAGTTTATAAAGTGTGCTAAGGATCCAGTATACTTTATGAAAAAATATTATACAATCCAACATCCACAAAGGGGTAGAATTAAATTTAATCTATATCCATTTCAAGAGAAAGTCCTTAATCATATGCATAAGGAAGACTATACTATAATAAACAAATCAAGACAATTAGGTATTTCCACTTTATGTTCAGCTTATTCATTATGGATGATGTTATTTCATAAAGATAAAAACGTATTATGTATAGCAACTAAACAAGAAACTGCTAAAAACATGGTAACTAAGGTAAGATTTGCTTATGATCAATTACCCAAATGGTTACAAATAAAAACCTCAGAACATAATAAATTATCATTACGTTTAGCAAATGGATCTCAAATTAAAGCAGTAGCAGCAAGTCAGGACGCAGGTAGGAGTGAAGCAGTATCATTATTATTAATTGATGAGGCCGCTTTTATTGATGGTATTGATGAGATATTTGCTTCAGCTCAACAAACACTAGCTACTGGTGGTGGATGTATAGCGTTATCTACACCTTATGGTACTGGTAACTGGTTTCATTCAACTTGGGCTAAAGCAGAAGCAAGAGAAAATACATTTTTACCAATTAGATTACCTTGGACAGTACACCCTGAAAGAAACCAAGAATGGAGAGATGAACAAGATATAGTACTAGGGCCTAGAATGGCAGCACAAGAATGTGATTGTGATTTTAGTACCTCTGGTGATACTGTTATAGAACCGGATGTATTAAACTTTTATGAAAGTACTTACATTCAAGAACCGGTTGAAAGAAGAGGTATAGATGGAAACTTATGGGTATGGCAAATACCAGATTATTCTAGAGATTATATAGTAGTAGCCGATGTTGCTAGGGGTGATGGAAATGATTTTTCCGCATTTCATGTATTTGATATAGAAGAAGCAACACAAGTAGCTGAATATAAAGCTCAAGTACAAACAAAAGATTATGGTAATTTATTATTTGCTATAGCTACAGAATACAACGATGCTTTGCTTGTAGTAGAGAATGCCAATATAGGTTGGGCTGTAATTCAACAGTTAATAGATAGGGGTTATAGAAATTTATATTATTCTCCTAAAATGGATGTATCAATGACTAATGCAGACCAATACCTTTCTAGATTTGAAAATGGGCAGGGTATGATTCCTGGATTTACTACATCAATGAAGACAAGACCACTTGTTGTCTCCAAAATGGTTTCGTACCTTCATGAGAAATCTGTTACTCTTCGTTCTAAAAGATTATTAGAAGAACTAAGAACATTTGTGTGGAAAAATGGCAAAGCACAAGCACTATCAGGTTATAATGATGATTTAACTATGGCATTAGGAATAGGAATGTTTTTAAGAGATACAGCTTTACACTTTAGACAACAAGGTGTAGATATGGCAAGAGCAGCACTAGGAGGAATACATTCAACAAATTATCAAGCACCACAAATTTATAGTGGTGGAACACCAAAACACAACCCATACGAAATGGAAAATCCATATGGAGATAAAGAAGATATCTCTTGGTTATTGGGCTAATATTTATTATATATACTATACGCGATGGCAGACACTTCATTATTTGGTAGACTAAGAAGATTATTCTCTACTGATGTAGTAATAAGAAACGTTGGAGGAAACCAACTTAAAGTAATGGATTCTAATCAAATCCAATCTTTAGGACAACTACAAACAAACTCACTATACGATAGATTTAATAAATTGTATAGCACTACAGGAGGGCTGAATTATAATACAATGCAGCAAGCTAATTTTCCTTCTACTAGAATTCAATTATATACAGACTATGAGGCAATGGATACTGATTCTATTGTTGCTTCTGCATTAGATATAGTATCTGATGAATCTTGTTTAAGAAATGATATGGGCGAAGTACTACAAATTCGTTCAGCTGATGAAACAATACAAAAAATATTATATAATCTATTTTATGATGTATTAAATATAGAATTTAATTTATGGTCATGGGCAAGAAATATGTTAAAATATGGAGATTTTTATTTAAAATTAGAAATATCTGAAAAATTTGGAGTGTTTAATGTAATACCTTTTTCTTCTTATACTATTATGAGAATAGAAGGTGCTGACCCTGCTAATCCATCAGATGTTAGATTTAAATATGACCCAAGTTATTCAGTATCTGAAAACCCATTAGGATTTCAACAAATTTCACCTGGAGTAGGTGTTAATACTGGTGAAGAAGTAATTTTTGATAATTATGAAATGGCACATTTTAGATTATTATCTGATTTTAACTATTTACCTTATGGTAGATCATACCTTGAACCAGGTAGAAAAATTTGGAAACAAATGACATTAATGGAAGATGCAATGTTAATCCATAGAATAGTTAGAGCACCAGAAAAAAGAACTTTCTTTGTAAATGTTGGAAATATACCACCAAATGAAGTAGAGACTTATATGCAAAGAATGATCAACAAAATGAAGAAAACTCCTTATGTTGATCCAAATACTGGTGATTATAACCTTAAATTCAATATGCAAAACATCTTAGAGGACTTTTATATTCCTGTAAGAGGTGGTGATCAAACTACACGTATTGAAACTACAAAAGGTTTAGATTATGCCGCTATTGAAGATGTAACTTATTTAAGAGATAAATTATTCTCTGCTTTAAAAGTTCCAAAAGCTTATTTAGGATATGAAGCTGATTTAGAGGGTAAAGCAACACTAGCTGCTGAAGATATTAGATTTGCTAGAACAGTAGAAAGAATACAAAAAATATTAATATCTGAATTAACTAAAATAGCATTAGTTCATTTATATGCACAAGGATATGATGATTCTGCATTAACAAATTTTGAATTATCATTAACTACACCATCTATTATATACGATCAAGAAAGAACAGCATTATTAAAAGAAAAAGTTGATTTAGCTCAACAAATGATGGATACTAAATTAATGCCTACAGATTGGATATATGATAATATTTTCCACTTTAGTGAAGATCAATATCAAGAATATAGAGATTTAATTATTGAGGATCAAAAACGTAAATTTAGAGAAGCACAAATTGAAACAGAAGGAAATGATCCTGCTGAATCAGGTGAAGCATATGGTACACCACATTCATTAGCCTCTTTATATGGCGCTGGAAGATACCCAGGAAGTAAAGGTGTTCCTACAGGATATAGTGTAAACGATCCTGAATACCCAGAACAAGCATTAGATCAGGGAAGACCTGCTGATTCTGTATCTGATTATGGTTCACAAGATAGTAATTTAGGTAAAGATCCTATTGGTTCTAGTGGTATGAAAGTTAAATCAGGAAAAGAAGAAAGACCAGGATTATCTAATGCAGGGATGGCTTTAGAAAATTTAAATACTAAGTCAATATTTGCTCAAAATGAGAAAATGTTAAAAGGTATGTTTAAACAAAAAGTTAACTTATTCGAAGGAGAAAATTTATTGGATGAAGATAATATCCGCGAGGAAGTTAAATAATTTTAATATTTATTGATAGTAGCGCACTACTTATGAAAGTAAAACACAACAAGTATAAGAATACTGGTATTCTGTTTGAATTATTAGTAAGGAAAATTACTTCCGATACTATGACTAACAGTAATTCTAAAGCAGCCACATTAGTAAAAAAATATTTTACTAAAAGTGAGCTAGCTAACGAAAACCAATTATACCAGACAATAAACAATTCAATCTCACTATCAGAAGGTAAAGCTGAATCAGTACTATCTACAGTACTTGATTTATCTAGAAAATTAGATAGAGATCAATTGTCAAAAGAGAAATACAACCTTATTAAAGAGATAAAAGAAAACTTTGATATGGTTGATTTCTTCCAAGCTAAAATTAAAAGCTATAAACTTTTAGCATCAACATATATTCTTTTAGAATCACACAATAATAGAAAATTTGCAAACCCAGAATCTATTATTACATCAAAAATCACTATTTTAGAGCATATTACTTCTAACCCTGATACTAAAATGTCTTTAACACCATTAGTTGAAGATTTAATGAAATTAGATAAAGGAACACGCGCGCTTACTTATAAAATAATGCTTGAAAAATACAACAGTAAATTTGATGGTTTATCTACAGAACAAAAAGAAGTATTAAAAGAATACATAAATAGTGCAACAGATGCTCCAAAACTTAAAGAATTTTTAAATTCTAAATTTGAGGGTATAACAACTATATTAAAAGAAAATATAGATAAAATAACTGAACCTGCACTTAAAATTAAAATCCAAGAAGTTATAAACCTTATTGAACCTATTTTAGAGTCTAGAAAAATAAAAGATGATCATTTAGTTGCGTTACTACAATATCTTGAACTTTCTAGAGAAATAAAAGTAGTATGAAAAAGCTTAGAATAAAAGGATTAAATAAAGAAATGAGCACTACTGGTACTGGTGCTTCTTTTGCATCCGGTACAGGAGCACAATATGCTTCACCTAAAGCGTTTAAAAAAAAAGATGAAATAGGTGAACCATTCACTAAACCTAATCCATCTATTCCTAATAGAAAATCTAAATTTATAGATTACAAACAACTATTTGAAAAAGCTAAAAAAGCAATAAAATTTAATCCTGTTACTGATTTTACAGATTCACAAGCATGGGCTGGTGATAATACTGGGTATGATATGGATACTCAAGATGCTGCTTCAGTATCAGAGTTAGCTAAAAAATCAGATGGTAATTTTAAAGTAGGTGATGTCCAAATTGAAAAAGGAACTAAATATATTGTAAAAGATATAAACCCAGTTACAGGTGCAATTTCTTGGGATGTAGAAAATGTGCCTGCTTTTGATTCCGTATATAAAGAATTTGATGAATTAAGAAAAGCTATGACAGTTTTAGATCAAAAAACTGATGATGAGGTTGTAGATGATATAGCTACTAAAATTAAAGCAGAATTTAATAGATACAGAACACACATTAGAAAAAATTATCCTGATGCTTACAAAAGATTTCAGACTAATGAAAATGTAAATGAAGAAAAAGGAGTATCTAGAAGAAAACTTATAAAATTAGTTCATGATTTGGGCCCTGAAAGGTTTGCAGATATTATTGCTGATTTAAGAGATGAAAATATACAAGATCAAATAGTAGCTGCGTTTAATATGTACACAGATGAAGATGGCTCAGAGTTTATTAAACCTGATATATTAAAAGAAGCAAGATATTCACAATTTAAGAAAAAATCACAATTTCGTACACCTACACAACAATTACACATGGCTGTACGTGAAATGAGACGTAAAATTGATGAAATGAGTAAAGTTGTTTCATTTACTGAAAGAATGCGTACAGAATTAAAGGCAAGTAACGAAGGTATGACATATTTGAACCGTACTCGTGAAGCTATTACTAGAATTAACGAAAAATTACAAGATTTAAATAACAGAATCAAAGGACTGACTGAATAATACAGAGGACAAGGACGATAAATATTTATATACATGACAACACAAGAATTATATAACAAGGTAGTAGCTGGGGAAGTAACACAGCAAAAATTCTTATACGAAGTTCGTAGAGATATTAATTTACCTTTCATCACTTCAAGTAATAACTTTAAAGATACTGTACAAATTTTAAAGAATAAAGGTATGATATCTGAAAAAAAGTTATCAACTGGTAAACAAGATGTTGAAATTTATGCTAAAACTATTGATATGGTTAATCCATATGAATATACTAGAGGTATGAATTATGAATTAGGTGTTGTTGTCGATGCAATAGGAAATAGAATTTCAGATAATGCTGGTGATAGCATGCATATTGAAGATCTTACTAAAGATGATGTTTTAAAAGCACAGAAAAAAGTATTAAAAAATCTTACCAAAAACCCTCAATACTATCAACAAAAGTTAATTCCACAAATGGAAGGCGAAACTGAACACCCAGTTGAAGTAAATGCAAAATCAATAGAGGCCTTAAAAAAAAAAGCAGGGAAGATAATTCGCGAAGGTAAAGATACTATCACATACGATCCTAAAATACATGATGATGTAATAGAAAATTTATTCATGTAT
>Ga0208767_1001944_pt1 | contig 15963 bp, 15 predicted proteins | sample VirMetDEL_Mar_21_FD_184514 | JGI IMG/M metagenome (GOLD analysis project Ga0208767, IMG submission 184514) | Aqueous microbial communities from the Delaware River and Bay under freshwater to marine salinity gradient to study organic matter... | ecosystem: Environmental > Aquatic > Marine >... | reverse complement strand
GCCCAAAAACGGTGCGGCTGACTTGAATAACGCCATTTCTTTATCCGATACCGCACCTTTGGTGGCCGCTACGTTGGCCATGGTGAAGTCGATCGTCAGCGCGGCAAGAGCCTCCTGCTTGCTTAGCTTGGAAAACTCTTCATCGCTCATAGACCAAGGCGCTATATCCGCAAGGAATCCACGAAACCCGACCAAAAACTCATCGGCACGACCAAAGCCTTCCTCACCTAACTCTGAGGCAATAGCTTTCGCATTAAAAATCGTATCCTGCTTACCATAGGCTTTGGTTGCGGCATCATTGATGCGCGTACCTTCGGCAATTAGATCCTTCCAAGCCGCCTTATCACCCTCGGTCTCACCCGGATCTTCAGGCAAAGCCTCAACATCAATACCGTTCTGTGTGCGCAGGATGTTGGTGATCTGTTTACGTTGTGTGGACTTATCAAAGCTTCGCTGTAAACGTCGTCCCGTAAATTTGCCGTCCGCATCTACCTCATCGTATTGCAGAGTTACGAGATCAACATCATCGCCTGCCCCTTTTGCCGCATTGAGGTAAGCCTCCATGGCAAAGTCTTGTAGCTTCTGCTCAGCCTTGCGCTCGTCTTCCATCGCCATCTTAGCCGCCTCAAGAGCAATCTGCTGGCGATATTTTCTTTCCTCAGCCGCGTTAGCGCGCATTCTGTCAGAGAATGTCTTAAAGCCACCAGACATGGCTGTAAAGGCGCCCATATCAGCAGGAGCGGCCGATATCGCCGCACCAAGGTCAGACATCAACTCATAGAAGCTAGGCGGCCTTGATGGCGCCTGAGTGGCGGCTAATCGCTCTTGATACTTGGCCACGTTTTCATCGTAGCTGGGACGACTCGCCATCAATTGCTGAAGCATCGCAATCTCGGAGTTAATCGGGTCAGGGCTTGCCGCTGGAGCTTGGGCTTGCGCCGCTTGATCCAAGGCTATTTGATCTTGGATATCCTGCGGTAACGGATCAAAATCAAACGGATCAGGCTCGGGCTCACTCAAAAAATTTGAAGGCGCGAAAGGGTCTCCGCCTGTCGCAAACCCTCTTATCTGCTGTTCCATTTGAGATCTTGAAATAGCCATCTATTTATCCTCAAGGCGTCGGCTGGTTGGGATAGCCCATGTTGTATTGACCAGTAAAGTAGGGTCCGAGTGCACCCAGAGCACTCAGCCCTGCGCCCATGCCTGCCTGTAACGGACTAGGCGGTGGCGTGTACTGCGTCTGCACTTGGCTTGGTCCTGTCTGACCGGCCGCAAACTGCATGAATGGCATCACCTGCTGATACTGCTGGAGAGGCGCCTGCTGTGCTTGTAGCAAGCCAGCACGTTGCGCATCAAGCTGTTGCTGACGCAATTGCTGTTGCATTCCACCAATACCCATTAAGGCCTGAGCATCCTGCTGTCCAGCCTGAGCAAACTGTCCGCCAAGACCTTGCAACTGCTGACCATAGCCCTGCATTGCCTGACCAACCTGCTGGCCCACCTGACTTTGTACTCCGCCAAGCTGACCATAACCTTGCGCCAACTGACCGGCAGTACCAAGAGCGGCCTGTCCTGCACCCATTCGAGCCTGCATACCTTGTTGTCCAAGCTGACCCATGGTTTGACCAAGCCCTGTACGAGCGCCAAACATTTGTTGGGCCTGCTGTCCGAGCAAGCCGCCGAACTGTTGTTGTGCACCGAGACGTTGGCCTGCGGCACCCATTTGCTGACCGCCAAGCTGTTGTTGAGAGGCGAGCTGTTGTCCAGCCAATCCCTGTTGGAACTGACCCAACTGCTGACCTGCGCCCAGTCTTTGCTGTGCCATCTGCTGTTGCTGAGCCGCCAATTGCTGTTGGCTTTGTAGCTGTTGTGCGGCAGTTTGCCCGAGCTGACCCTGCAAAGCCTGCTGTGCCGCAAGCTGAGCTTGATTACGCTGTCCCATATCAGAAGCCAGCGTTTGACTAATACCAAAGCGCTGTTGTGCCTGTTGACCGAGAAGCTGACCCAAGCCACGTTGAGCGGCCAACTGCTGTTGTGCCGTTTGACCAAGCTGACCTTGCAACGCCTGACGTGCACCCAACTGTCCTTGAGCCGCCGCCATTTGTTGTGAAGTAAGAGCCTGACCGGCACCAAACCGTTGGCTACCAATTGCCGCCAGTCGGTTAGCAAGGCTTTGTTCTGCCGCTAATCGCTGTCCTGCCTCTTGGCCCATCTGACCAGATAGCGCCTGCTGTGCGCCAAGTCTTTGTTGTGATACGTCACCAAGCCTACCAGCCAGTCTTTCGCGACCGGCCGCCAACTGCTGAGCCTGAGAACCAAGCTGTCCTGCTAATGATTGACCCGCACCAAATCGCGTTTGTGCGCCACTGCCCAGCATCTGAGCGGCACGTTCTTGTGCGCTAAGTCGCTGTCCACTTAAACCAGCTAATCCAGTAGCGGCGGCACGTTCTGCGTCACGCTGTCGCGCAAACTCGCCCATAGCCGTCTGTTGAGCGCGCTGGAAGCCTCCTGAGCGTATTCCGGCTAGTTCTTTGGCCAATCCACGGCCTAAAGCCTCGCGCCTCTCTGCGGCATTTAAACGCGCCCTAGAGCCAAAAGCAGATTCTCCAGCCGATCGAACATCACTTGCTTGCTGTGCAATATCTGCCTGAGTCGCGCCCTTCATCGCATCCTCAATGGTTTGTTGCACAACTCGTTGCTCAAACGGATCATAAAATTGTTCCGTCATGCTGGGATCAAACCCGCCAGTTGTACCTCGGAGCAATCTCTCGGATTCTCCAAGTCTTCCCCCAAAATCTTGTGTAGCGCCTAGCTGTCGTTGCTCGGCCGCGCTTAATCCACGGCCCAATCTGCCAACTTCACCTGCTAATTGGCCCGTTGCCTGACCAAGGCCGCGCCGCAATCCAGCCTGCGCCATTCGTTGCTCACCAATGCTTTGCCCAAGACCTCGATCAAATTGACCAATTCCTTGGCGAAGTTGTTGCGTGGCCTGTCCAATGCCTTGACCAAACCGACTGACGGCTCCTCGCTCTTGTCCAAGCGCTTGGGCTAACTGTTGATCTAGTTGTTGTTGTGCGGTCTGAAGGCCGCGAGTAGCTTGACCTACGCCCTGACCAAATTGTTGCTCACCCTGACGAGCTAGGGCATCAACCCCTGCTGTCTGGCGCCCAAATCTGTCGACAGCGGCCTGCTCCACACCCAATTGCTGTGGTAACGCTCTTCGGTAATCTTGTGCTCCTGCGCGCAGTTCGGCACCTTGAGCACCAAGTCCACGGCCAAACCTGTTGGTCGCCGCGAGCGCTCTTCGATCGATGCCTGCGGTCTGACGACCAAATCTGTCAGCCGCCGCACGTCCCCTACCAAAAGCACCGCCTAATTCACGGCCAAACCGCCCGGTGACCCCAGCTTGCTGTCGTGACAACCCCCGAGCTTGACGACCAAAACGATCTGCCGCGCCGCCCAATGTTGCAAGGCCCTGACCAAGGCCGCCCTCAAACTGACCAAGCGCCTGACCCTGAAAGCGTCGTTGTGCGCCTAAATCTCTACCAAGACCCCTCACGGCGCCTGTTGATAGTGCGCGCTGTTGCTGAATGCCTCGTAAAGCGTCAGCCAAGCCGCCCCGTCTTTGGAGCGCCTCTTCCATGGCGCCACGTTGCAACTGGCTTAAACCCATTTGCTGTGATTGTAGTTGCTGACCTGCACCCTGCCGGATTGCGTCAAGACCTCCGCTGAACTGCTCCTGTGCCGCTCTTAGGAAAGGCTCTTGTCGACCTACCTGTTCACGCGCCAACTGCATGGCGGCAACCTGATCAGGCGCAAACCCTGCAATTTCTTGTGGAATAACAATTGGTCGACCTTGCTCGTCAAAGAAGGTCCGCTCTGCGGCGCGCATAGCTCCCGGAAGAAAGCCGCCTTGCATTTGACCGGAGGCATCTGGAGTGCCAAACAGCAACTGCTGAATGATAGGGTCCATTTGTCGCTCTTGCCTAGTGACACTAGCAACGTAAGGGCCCGTAGACCCTCCCTCTTGAAACCGCTTGACTTTCTTAGGGGGCATTATCATGCGACGGCCTCCGGCTCTTCCGCGAACTCTTTGAACAAGTCCATCATCTCATACATCAACTTTGTGCCCCGCTCGCGATCTTCGCCATTGCCGGGAGTCAACGTAATGATTCCGTTATTGTTCTTCATGTCAAACGAGCCAGCCCCTCTAACTGCTCGTCCCGTCATTACAAACTCCCCATCGGAGAGCATCGCAGGAATGTCATCACTAACCTCGGTGCCCTCACCATTGATGTCACCATTCATGCGTTTAAAATCTTGCTCGTCTACATTACCGCCTTCCGCAAAAGCCATGACAGGACCGCCGTAGCGCATACCTGTGGCTTTTTGCTCTTCAAGCTCTGCCTGAGCTGTCGTTGGTACTCTGCCTCCGCTCATGGTTGGAATGGCGCTAGGTGGCAACATTCCAAACTCGACGGGATTTGGAGCCTGTGTGCCAGATCTGCGAGCAATTTCATTTTCAAGATTGAATCTACCTGCCGCGTTCATGACGACAGAAGGGGTTAGCGGTACGCCTTTTCGGTTTTTAGCTTCGTCATAAGCAAGTTTGCCAAGTAATCCAGCAAGCCCTGCCGCGCCTAATGCCCCCATATTGAAGCCGCCGCCGCCGCCAGCACCGCCAGCACCGCCAGCTAAGCCGTAATTTGTGAGACCAAGGCGATCGGTAACGCCGCCAGCTAAATCGCCTAAAAGCCCCATGTTGCCCACGCCGTCACGACCACCGCCGCTAAACAGGCCGCCAAGGCCTCCCGTAGCGCCTACTTGTCCGCTCTGTTGCATCTGAGCGAGAACTTCCTCGGGTGATAGTCCTTGAGTCAATCCCTCTTCGATGACATCAATCAGCTCTGGGTTGGTTTCGCTCAGTTCACCTAGAATCTCACTTGCGGATTTTTGCGTCCCGTAATTGGTTAGTCCAGTGGCATCACCGATTCCTCCAAAGAAATCACCGACACGGCCAAAGTTTCCAACGCCGTCTGCGCCACCGCCACTGATAAGGCCGCCAATACCACCACCTGAGCCACTAGCTCCGCCAAGGATGTCACCTAAGCGACCAAAGTTACCGACACCATCTGCACCACCACCGCTTATGAGCCCGGTGATGCCTCTGCCTGCATTACTGGCGCCGCCTAGAATATCGCCTAAACGACCAAAGTTGCCGACACCATCTGCACCGCCGCCGCTAATTAGGCCACGCAAGCCACTTGTTAAGCCGCCGATGCCTCGGCTTGCCGCCGCTCCTGCGGCCTGACCAGCCGCCGAACCAGCCGCTGAGCCGCCCGGTAACGGTGCAAAAGCTCCCGCCAAAGCCAATGGACTGGCTCGACCTTTTGCTACGTCATAAACAGTGCCTGCACGAGAAATAAGTGCCGCCGCTGGTTGCCATGGTCCGGGGACGAACTGGGCTACTTTTGCGATAGGACGGACGACCTTCTTGACTACCTTCTTAACACCCTTTGCAAGCTTCTTAAAAAATCCAAACTCCTCAAGGCCAGTAACAGGGTTCAGAGAGGCAATGCCTAGACCCGCCACATATTCTTCGGGGTTTAGGTCGAGTTGATTGAATCGATTTTCTACAGCGCGCTCGAAATCTGGATCGTCCATCATGCCAAGCGGTAGGACAACCTCACCGGGGGTTAGGTGGGCCAGCATATTGTCGCCACCACGACCAGCCGCCGCCATCTCCATCGCCATTTCGCCCATTGGCGCTTCCGAGCCAATAACAGCGGCTTCCATCAATTGTTGAGCTTTAGCGGCTTCGAGCGGATCATCTGCGGTTTCTTGGGCAATCATGAGCTGATCAATAGCTTCACGCAGGTCTGCGTTAGGGTCTGTAACAGGCGATTCCATCGCCATAGATGCTTCTGCTTGCGTCTCGGGATCATCCAGATCAAAAACCTCACCACCTTGAGCCATCATCATCGGGTCGTTATAGGTGGGCTCTGGGCCCATTAAGTTAGCTATTCTTTGCTCTAAAAACTGGTTCATGACGTCGTTACCGTTACGGCCCCCAATGTTGCCGACATTCCGATGCCGGTTGGATAGGTCTGATGATCGTATAAATCCCTAAATTGTACCCCATCAAAAGCCTGATGAATTGAATTAGTAGTATTGAATATGATAGCGCCCGTGGCAAATTGTAATTCAGAGATCTCAGTCGCGTTAAAATGCGGCGAAATACTGAAATTAACCCCACCAAGGTTAAGCTCAAGCACCCGAATCAGTCGGTTAAACGTATCCGAAGATACCGTCTCGCCTTGCGAAAACGGTAGCCGAGTAGGTAACAACACACTCATGCACGTCTACCACTTGGCTGTAAGTCAAGGCGCGTTGCTCCAACCCGCCACTTATACCCCTTCTGATCCACTGCCGAAGCATCATCATCACTTTCAAATCTTAAAACGATCTGTCGACCGCGTGTCCTTACGCTCTTGAAGGTTGTCGTCTGCGTTATCTGGCTTGTGCTATCTGTAACCAGCGACTGGCCGGGGAACTCGCGGCGCTTCAAGACAATGTTCATGACAGGATTCGTGCTTATTCCAGCTTCAATGACAAAGGCCATATCGGGTATCAGCTTTTTGACGAAGGCTAAACTGTCGCCAGCGCTAATATCGATGTCAGCCGACTCAATAAACACGCCGGTCATGGCGTCTTCATAGGCGTCAAATCCAGTTTCGTGTTGGAATATACACTGTTGAGATGAGGTCTCTGCCGAGGCAAAAGGCTGATCTTCAATGCCTGCATCAAGCCATGCGTAACGAATTAATGAGCCGATCGACCAATGGTTTTCTTCGTAGTTGTAAATAACGTAGCGCGATATCTCACCCGTGCCATCTTCGATGCTCGGGTAAAAAAACCACACCTCGCCGAACTCTGAGTTGACGCCCATGTGGCACTTAAATGCCTGACCTAAGTCTAAGTCGTTAAACACGTACTCCTGAACCGAGCAGGGAAGCTTCTGCACCGAGCCGTTATAGAAGTAGAAGCCGGTCTTACTCGCAAAGTAAACGCCGTTTGGCGCGTTACAGGCCGCTTTGGGACCGACAAGACCGGAGCCCTCGTTGACCAAGTTCATAGCGAAGGTCAGGGGTGGGCCAATAAATGTCATGGAGTAAAGGCTTGTGTCGGTCCATATTAGGACCTCCTGTCGAGACTTGATGCCACCGACAATGAACGAGCCACTCGACAAACGCACATCGCCAGCGCTGTTGGTGGCTGTAGGCGTAAAGTCTAGCTCGTTTTCTGAATCCGAGAAGGCGACCAGCATAGGGTCAATGACACCTGTTCGAGTGCCACCGACCAACGGATCTACGCCCATACAGATTAGGTGCCGGTTAGTTTCTGACGTCAAAACTTGCAGTGCTACAGTCGGGACACCGTCCGCGCCAGCCGCTTGCGACAGCTCCTGCGCTCTCACAGTAACGCCGTTGTTTTCTACCCAACGGTAAATACCACCACCGCGCGGGTTAATAATTAGGTTCTCACCGTAATTGTCGTGCGTCCAAAGACGTAGCTGTCCAGCCGCAGAAATGGCGCTAGAAGAGCCCCAGCCGCCAGCTCCCCACGTACCAACGCCCCAACCCGTGGACTTAACGAAAGTATCGAGGCCAACATTAATTTGGTATGTGCCCACCACCGATGATCCGCCATTGCCGCTATCACTGCTATTTGCCGTAACAGTAACGCCGCTTGTGTCTTTAGCGACAATCTCGTAGGTGTTCAAGCTTGTGACAAGGCTGATCTGGTACTCTTGATTTAGCACCTCAGCCGTGATGTTACCGCCGAGAGACGATGCGCCACTAAAAGTAACAAAATCATTGCTGACAGCCCCATGATCCGTGTCAGTTACTGTGATTGTGGACGATCCGTCTGTGGCACCAAAAGTAACATCGCCTGCGGATGTGGTGGTTCTTATGGGGGTGATGTCGTTAAAGGACTCGCCTTCTTCGATGTAATACTTAAACGTCGTGCCCAATCCCAAAAAGCGAGTGCCGCCGAGAGAAATCCAACTATGGAGAGCGCGAGCAATGCCAAGGTAATAGCTAGTGCCAAGCTTGTCCCAGCCGCCAACTTTTTCGACACGTCCTTTACGAAATCTAATGAGGTTTCCATCAACCCAGCCGCCTTTGGCCGCATAGTCGGTAGACTCCTTGTCAATTCCCGGCTTGAATTCTATGGTCTGGAGGGGCATACCAAGGCATCACGCAAGCCGGATAATTGCACCCGTGGCCGTAGGCGACGGAAATACAATTGTGAAATTGCCTGCCGTGCTGGTTTTGTCTCCTCCAAAGTCAATCGCGGCCACTGCTTTGTCTGAATTCGTGTCGTTGTAGATCAAACAACCGCGAGCTGTAACCGTAGCGGTTCCAAAGGTCAGATCTGCAAAATCTACGATTGCAGTCGTTCCAGACGTTGTGGGGGTGACATTGGTAAGCGCATTACCGCCAGCCGTGTAGTTTGTGCCAGAAACCTCGTTTGTGGTTGTGTACGCGGTTGTGGAGGCGCCGAGAGTCGCAGAGCTAGTATACAAAGCCAACTTAAACGTGTTGCCAGAACTGGCAGTAAAGTTGTGAGTGCCTACTAACAATTCCTGCTTAAACGATGTACAGATCGCCGATGTGATAGCCATTTTATAGCTCCTTCAGTAAATCAGCCATTTGATTATGACCTTGACGCCGCAGAATAACCGACAATGTTGTCCGATCACTCGCAATAGCGCTTTTAATCCCCCTCAATACTACTTCATAAACCTGTTGCCGGAAAGCCTCAGCTTGTTGCCTGACATGAGGATCGGCGTTTTCTGAGATGCTGACAAGTCTTTTTGTGACCACTTGAGCCCAAAATTCTGGCTCATGGCCGCCATCATCGGACGTTGCCACCATAACACTGCCTAATCCGGCGTCTGCGCTTTGCGAAATCATCCCTTGTACGGCTCCGGTGAGGCAGGCATCTCAACTTTTTGGAAGTTAAACTGACGCCGCGCGCTTTCAAATTCGGACTCTGGACAAACCAAAAACTGGCCTTCTTGATCTGTCATGACCAACAAGGGGTCATCCAGCCGGTGATATCCGTACAGCCGCTCCTTTGGGTCTACATTGCTGTCAAGCAACGCAGATTTTTGGCTTACACCCACACCCACTCCCTGCGAGATACATCGAGAGACCCAGAATTCGAGACATCCTCGGCCTGCTTCTGCAAAGTGAATGTTGTGTTTGTAGCTAAAATCCATGCCAAAAAGATCGATATGAGCCACTTTGTTATACAAAGCGAAGGCGATGGCGTAAGCAACCGTATTGTTAAGGTAGGCGCAACGCTGATCATCAATAACCTCTTTGATAGGAAACTCAACGATTGCAGGCACACGCTCATCAAGCTCACATGAATAGATTGGCTTTTCAAAAGTAGGTAAGCGCTGACGCATGACGTCTGTTTGGCCGCCTGCGTCATCGGTATCCAAATACCGTGATGCCGGGTCCATCATAAACACGCGATCACAGTCAAACACAGATAAAGCGGCGTTTACGCACCAGACCTCATCCCATGTTTTGCTGTTTTCTACTCCAATAACGTAGTCAATTTGAGAGGCGCCAAGGCCTATCAGGGCGACGTGAGCCCCCTCCAACTCTGGTATTCGTGACATTAACTAACACCTGTTCTCAACAAGTCGTATCTATATTCATCACGAGTAGCGCGGCCTTCGCTCACGTTCTTCATCCTCGCGATCCCCTCCTTGAATCGAGTCTCAAACGTCTGAATGACGTCAGGAGCCTCTTTCAGGAATATCGCCGCCTCAACTAACGTGCCATACAGCAAAGGATCTGGATGGTCTGTAGATAAGATGGTGGTTCCTGAATCTGCACCCGCCGTTAATGAGGCTGGCTTATATAGATAATGAAGCTCTACCGAATAACCAGAATCCGGTACGGGCGACAATTCAAAAGCCGTGTCATCAAATAGCGAGTAATACTTAGGTTGTGCTGTGGTTGTCGTTACTGGGCTGTACTCTTTAACAAACGACGGATGCTTATAATCCAAGTAGTAATATCGATTGTTGCTAATCACAGCCAATGAAAATGGGGCAAAAAAGTCTGAAGGAGTAGCCAGAAACCTATTGCCAGTGGTCAGAGTTCCTGTGACGTTTTTGCGTTGCTCAGGTAACTGTACCAGCTTGAAAATGCGGCTTTCCGCCTCCTCAATGAAGGTATTGAGGTTGTCATTGAAGGTTGTTTCATCAACCTGCAAGTAGTCTTGAACCGTCGATTTTAGAGTCGCTAATGTAAAACTCATGACGTGGTTACCTCAACCGTGCCTAAGCCGCTGTTTATTTGATAGGTCGTAAGCTCTGTGCCCAGTATACCCTCGCCCACGTTAGTGTAGACAGTAAAAAAGTTTCCGTCGTTGCCATCTGCCGCTTGATCTATTCGTGGATCTCTCAAGGCTTCTGGGTCAACAGGGGTTGGCTTACGCATCAACTGCGGGTGCTTTGGAGACCATTGATCAGGACCCACAAGCAAGCCGTCCCAAGTCTTTTTCATGTCCTTGAGGCGGTAACGGAACCCCGTAATGTCGCAGATTCCATAAGCTCGTCTGTTAGATGCAAACGCCATTACGCAATCTCGTAGCTTCTAATGTCGGGAGAAACGCGAAAGCTGGATCTCGGCTCGTCCTGAGAAAGTGCGCGCTGAAACTCTTCTTCGTACAACGGCTTCAGTAGCTGAACCTTTTCTGGTGCTCGCTTTAAGGCTAGATAATAAGCAAGCCCTGCCGCGAGGCATGGATAAAACCGAAAGGGCACTTCTAAGGTGTTAGCGCCTACGTCAGCGTCGTCCATGCGACTGAGGACGTTTAGGTACACGGTATACGTGCTGTTTTTGTCTGGCACCGGCCATACAGTAATCGTAGGCGATAACTGCTTGTCTATGAAAAACTGATTCGGCTTACCTGTCGACGACTTAGTTGCTAAGTGCGCGTATTCGGCACGAGACATACGACTAAGCGGTATATCGGTTGTGGTGCCCTGCGTGGTTTCACGTATAAATACATCTAGTACATCGATGGTTGCGGTAGGGTTGGTAGCGTCGATCGTGTACTTGTCGGTGCCTTGAACCATGGCTACGGTCTTTTCTTTGACCGTCCACTGATTCAACCCACGGTTAGCCCACTCAGCGAGCATAAGGTTTAACGATCGCTGAGCGGTCTTCAGGTCGTAGCCAGTCCGAAGCTCTAAGCCGCAACGCTCAAACGCCTCTTCAACGTAGTCTGCTACGTCTAACTCGAAATCTTTACTCCCGCTCGTCGCCATTTTCTGCACCTGCGTATAGGTTATCGAACACTTGGTTTACGTCTAAAGTGTAGTCTAAGTCAGATTTACTGTAATGGATATGTTGCGAGGGCCTAAAATCAGGGGCTCCGTCGCCTAGCTGAAACTGTGCTGGCCTCGTCACTCTGACTCGATTATTCGGCAACGCAACGATGTTGCCAGTCCAATCACCTGCATCAAGTAGCTCTAAGACATGACTCTGCTTGTGCTGAGCCGGGTCGTCAGCGGTATCTGACTCGGTGTAATCCACCGTGAAATAGTATTTTGCCGGGTAAAACTCGCCATCTATCTTGGCGATCCAAGGGCATGGATCACAGTTTTCTAGCTTGTAGACGCTGTGGGTTCGAGATGCGCAATCCCATGGCTGTGCCGCCCATACAGGCATTGGCTCAGGCCACTTCTCGAAGGGGGTGTCCCCCACGAGAGCGGTGATAGGCATACGAGCCCACATTGCGCCCCCGTGGAGGTTTGGCTCATCGGTGTCGTAAGTCTCAGCTCCAGTAAATATGACCTGAAAAGACAGGCATCGCTTAGGTAGCGTCGTGACGCCGATGACCATGGCATGAAGAAACTCGCCATGGTATTTCTCGTGATTGTGCGTGTACTCGCGTCGGACCCAACACTTAAAGTAAGGAATACTCGACTGAAGAAAAGCCATTATCGGCCATACAATCCGCTGTTCTTGCTTGAAGGAGCGCGTACAGGACTAGACTTGGCTTTGCTTTTCATAGCGCCGCCAGCGGCCTTACCTTTTGCCATCATGACGCCACCAGTAGCCTTTCCTTTCGACATCATGCTTCCGCCGTACTTCTTGTGCACAGGCATAGGCATTGTCTTGCCAGCTCCGCCTTTGGCGTAACCCTTTGTCTTCATTTTCATGATTGAGCCTCCTTCGGCCGCAAATGTTTTGACGTTGGTAGGCCTACCACCTACGCCTTGTTTCTTCGCTCGCTTCCGCCGCACAGCAGAAGCCACTTCCTTTTTCGACATCTTGGCCGCTTTAGCCGATGGTACGCACTTTGGGTAACCTCGCTCTGAGTCCTCAGTGCTTTTGCGACCACACTTTTCGTAGCCACCACCCTCTTTGGGAGCGCTAATATCGACCCATTTTTCCTTGTTAAACCAGTCGTCAAGTCCGCGTTGTTTAGCCACGAGGAACCCGTACAGTTTTACGCTTGCTTTGCATCATAGCGCCACAGCCCCGAGGTTGCATCTCGACAGAACCTCCAAACTTCATGTTACGAGCAATGGCCTCGCCGCGCTTACGCTCATACTTGCTGAGCCTGCCGTCTTTGTTAAGGTCGCTCTTCTTTGGATCTAAAGTCACTTCGCCTCCAGTAGCGCCTTCGTAGGTTCCGCCCATGCGCTTGTATTCTTGCACCATCCAACCGTTAGCATACGCACTAGGATAAACATCAAACTTGGCCTTCGCCTTAGCCTTGGCCTTACGATATAGCGATGGGTCGGCTACGTTGTCTGGTATGTCGCTTGCCATTACCCACGACCTCCTCTTACACCCCTAAATCCGGGAGGGAAGGTGCCCATTTTTGGTGGTGATTTAGGCGGTGCGGGAAGAGGCTTGATGCCTGCTGTACCGGCCGGTACGCGCTCGTCAAGCCGTCCACGTAAGTTTGCAATTTGCTCTCGGATTCCACCTAAATCTACCTGCGGAATGTCAATGCCTTCTCTGACTCTTCGGGCAATAGCATCCATGTCGACCGTAGGCCTTTCGTCTAAACGACCGCGCAGATTGGCGATTTGTTCGCGGATACCACCTAAATCTACCTGTGGTATGTCTATGCCCTCTCTAACTCTTCGGGCAATAGCGTCCATGTCTACCGCAGGCCTTTCATCTAAGCGACCACGAAGTTGCGCAATTCTCTCAGTCAGCGGCGTTACCTGCCCCCTGACTTCTTCCAGTCTACCGCCAAGGCGCTCTTCAATAGCGCGACGACCCTCTGCCGCTTGTCCTTGACGCTCACGCAAGGCCGCAATTCGATCAGCCATAGCTTGAGACGATGTATTTACTTCACTGAACCGCTGTTGCAAATCGGCTATTCGGGGGTCAATGCCACTGCGCACACGCTCCGCGATTGCGGCTTCGTCTGGCCCCTCGCGTTGCTCAACCGCACGGAGACGTTCGAGCACTTCTGGCGGTAAGCCACGGTTTTCCAGCGCGGCAATTTGGCCTGCAATACCTGAAAGGTCAGGGCCTTCTCGTCCCTCTACAGCGCGTAGTCTTTCCAATACGTCAGGGGGAACTACGCCGCGATCTTCTGGCCTTTGAGAGAGCTGACCACGCAACTCTCCAATTTGTTCTCGAATACTACCGAGATCCGGTTCCTCACGGCCCTCTACGGCCCTCAGTCTTTCTAAAACTTCCGGGGGCACAAAACCACCCCTTTCTTCTAATGCGCGCCGAGCCGCCTCATTCATGGCGTTCGCATCGATGTTATCCGGTAAGACAATGCCTTCCTGAACCCGTCGACGGATTTCGTCGATATCAAAATTGGGAATGCCCTCTAAGCGACCTCTGAGATTGCCGATCTGCTCACGCAAAGCGGCGGGGTCAAAGTTTTCCCGAAACTGCGCTACTTGGTCACGAATGCTACCAACGCGCTCTTCTACAGGCGCAAGCCGTTGCTCAAGCTCTAACCGGAGACCTGCTATCTCTTCTTCCGGCGCACCCGCGTCAATGCTTTCTTGTATGCGTCTCTGCAACGCTTCAATATCGACGCGCTCTTGCTCTGGTAGCTGACTAATAATTGACTGACGCAGTTGCTCCACATCAATGTCAGGCAGTGCACCCACCTGTCCACGAAGCTCGCCAATCTGCTCTGCCACGTCACCACGAGACTCCTGCAAGCCTTGCAATTGCTCTTCAACAGGACGAATCCGGTTTTGAAGCTCTTGACGCAAAGCCGCTATCTCCTCGGGAGGAGCGCCTGCATCAATGCTTTCTTGTATCTGACGCCGCAAATTTTCTACATCAACCTGCTCTTGTTCAGGCAAAAGTCTCATGACCTCGTCACGAATTTGGGTAACGTCGGGAAACTCCTGCTGAGCAATAGACAACACTTCGCCGGTAATTTCACGGCGCAACGCATCAACATCTACCTCACCAAGAATGTCCTGACGTAACTGCGCTCCGAAAGCATCCAAATCTGGACCCTCTTGCCCCTCAAGCGCCGCAATACGATCCATGAGGGCTTGTCGCTCGGATGAGGCTAAATCTGATTGCTCTTGTGCGGCTTGTTGCGCGGCTTCTTGAGCTGATTGAATGTCCTGTGCAAACTGATCGTACTGGGCTTGCATTGCAGGCTGTTGGGCCTGCATTTGACTCAAGCCCTCCATGCCTCCTTGGTTGCTGTAACCGAACGAAGGCATTGTGGTGGATGGCATGGAGCTTTCTGGACGGACACCTCGATCAAAGACTGACCGGTTCATCAAAAAGTCAGTGGCACCCGCGTAAGGGCTTTGGCCGCCAGAATACTCTTGGAAGGCGCGCGACATGAGATTGTCGTAAGAGCCATAGTCGGCTGGGCCGAATAGGTCATCACTGCCGTACTCCGCAGGAGGCGGCATCACGGTGGTGCGAATCGGTGCCTGCTTAATTGGCTGTAGCTTAGGGTCACCACGAGGCGCTTTTTCATCACGATCGTCAATGCCGTTTTGATTGTTATCAATAAACTGCATGGTGCGAACCGTGCTATCCACGGGCATAGTGCCGCCCGTGCGAGGCATAGGCCCAGTTGGCACCTGTCCCGGAGACATACCGCCTTCACCGGGAGTAAAGGGTCCGGGCGGCATTCCGGGAATTTGCATGATTGGCGGAGACTGGTAGCGCTCCGGTGATTTCGGGTCGCTTATGCGAGGAGGTCTTATCGGCGCCCGTTTTATTGGCGTCTGCTGACCTGTCCTCTCGTCAAAATTAGGCGTCCCACCTGCGTAAACTCGACCGGGAGGCGCCTGAAGAATTGTGCGACCCTTGGCATCTTGCCCATAACCTAAAGCAAATTTATCCGGTAACCCTCTACGGATCGTCATAATCTACTCCTACCAATTCTTGCACGACCAATAGGCCGCTGTGAAGACGTCTTTTTTCTCTTCGACTGCATCGCAGTTGTGGCGAGCGCGAAAGCTCTTACGTCGTTCTGGATTGCTTTTTTTGATGGTCATGTTGGAGTCGCCAAAGCGAACCATCTTCACTTGATCACCTTTCTTAGCTAGAACTTTAAACTTTTTAGGTCCGCCACTCGTGCGCACCGGCTTGTTGTAGCCGGGGAACGACTCACCTCGGTAGGTGAGCCGTCCGCCTTCAGATCGTTCAACGTCTTTGGTATCAGCCATAGCTTACTCGTAAAAAACGTCAGCAACGTCAAGATTAGCCATGTGAAAGTAGAGCCCATAGCGCACAATAAAGCCGCTATTTGGGATCTGAAACACATTAGCAAAAGTATCTGCCGCCGCAGTCTCTTTGCTCATCAACCAGCGCTTCGGCTCTTCTTTGCCGGGCGTGGAGGCCACGTAACGACAAGCAGGAGTGCCGGAAATGGTGTCAGAATTCAGCATGGTGACTGTGA
>Ga0208767_1001941_pt1 | contig 15986 bp, 10 predicted proteins | sample VirMetDEL_Mar_21_FD_184514 | JGI IMG/M metagenome (GOLD analysis project Ga0208767, IMG submission 184514) | Aqueous microbial communities from the Delaware River and Bay under freshwater to marine salinity gradient to study organic matter... | ecosystem: Environmental > Aquatic > Marine >... | reverse complement strand
TACTCAACCAAACCAGTATCAACTTAACAACGTAAACATGCAAGCAAGCTCTACTCACGTTGTTCCCATTTTCCAACGCAACGAGAATCTTGCTATTGATATTATCGGAAACACACCGTTCCCTGTATCTTTGCTTGGTTTAGATTGGGAAGGAAAACTGAACCAACGTTTTTATAGGAGGGGATAATGGATCCATTTAGTTTAGGCATAGCAGCAGCATCTGCTGGTCTTAGTTTCTTTGGGAAACAACAAGAAAGCCAACAAGCTTTATCGCAACGTAATCGGCAGATTCGTTTTCAAAATCGCCAAGCACGAGAGAACACACGACTGCAAAATTTAATGATTGCTGACCGCAATCGTTATGCAGCCGAAGAGTATCAAACACGAGTTAACCTCTATAACCAACAAAAACAGTTTAATGCAGATGCAGCTAATTTAGCATTTCAAACTGAACAACAGAGGTTGAACGAACAATTTACACAAACAGCATTTCAGCGGTCAGGTCTTCAAAGACAAATGCTTGAGGCTGCCGGAGCAAATGTTGCAATGGGTTTTGGTAGAGGTAGGTCCTTTGAACGTGCATCAGCTTTATCTACTCGTGGTGAGTTTGGCAGATCTATGGCTCAACTCAACCAACGTACAACAGATCAACGAGCAGCTAGTATATCACGGTTGGGTCAAATCTCTCAACAACAATATGCCCGTGATTTAGCTGGTTATTCTAACGTAGCTATGCGGCCTTATATGCAGCGGCAACTTCCTGCACCCATGCAAATGGCACAACAACGTAGTTCTGGATTTAACACCATGCTGCAAATCGGTAATGCAGCGCTTACTGGTGCTCAAATATATGGAAGCTTGGCTGCTCCCGATGCAGGTTCAGCATTTGGAACTAATGACATGTTAACAGGACCATCATTTAGTCCAACTGGTAATCCTGGAATGACTGGTAATTTTAATTATAGTACAAACACAGCCGGGCTATCAAGCATTGGCAGCGGTGGTTTTTCTAATCCATTAGGATTTTAAATAAATGCAAAGATTTGAGTCTGGTGATTTGTACCGGCCGTCAGCGCAAGGCCAAGGCTTTGCACCTATTCAGGCGCCGGACGTCACCCCACTCCTAAGGGAGAACAATAGAGCACGTTTACAGGAAGCAGAGCAGTTTGCAAACGCTAGGCTTTCTGATCTTCGCATGGAAGAGCAGGCTCTTAAATATCAAGATTTGCTAGAAGATGAAACTGTAAAGAATTTAGCACAGTTTTCTACAACTTTATCAGAAGTAGTTGTTGAGCAAGCAAAAAAAAGAAATGAGGCTGAAGAACAACGTGGTATTATGCTGGCGTACACCAACGGTGTAGACCCTAACTCTTCTATTGAGTTTGATCAGCAAGAGCGCGTGTTAGAACAAGAAGCATCACAAGTCAACACAACGGCTAACCAATTCTATCAAGAAGGTATGCCTGTTGACATGGTTAACCAAGTTAAAAATTTATCTGGCTGGGCAAAGTATGGCTACATGCGTGGGTTGGCTGAAAAAGGTGGTACAGATTATGGCAACTTTTACATGCAAGCCGCACGCGAATTTCGAGTCAATGTGCCTGGTCGGGAAGAACCTATCAATCTTTTAGAAGCTAGAACATCTGCTGAACGCGCTTACATTAAAACCATTATATCAAGTCAATATTTATCTCAATATGCTGGTATGAATCCACTGCTGTTGAATAAATATTTGTTCCCTAAAATGAAAGAATGGGAACGTGCAGATGATTTGGAGTTTGCTAAAAACCAACAAGACGCATACGAAAAAGAACTTGAGCTTGATTTTAAAAATGATTTAGCTACTGTAGTTGATGTAGCTCCAGATCAAATTGGCATTGAATTTGAAAAGCGACTGAACTTACATGCTGGTAGTTTTAACAGCATGGCAGAGGCTAAAGAATTTGCTTTTAAAGAACTTGGTTATTTAGCTGATAGTATGGTGCTAACACCTGCTATGGTTGAGCAACTTAAAGGCACTCAAATTCTCAATCGAGCAACCGGTAAGCTAGAATTTATGGGTGATGTGTTCAAACCATTTTTCACCCGTGCTAACCTTGAAACTCGTTACAACCAAGCGTTTGCTAACAAGCACAACATTGATCAACGAGCTAAAAACGCAACACTTCAACAAGAGTGGGAAGATCTTAAACGCCGAGAAAACCCTGAAGGTCCGCATTCTGAAGCTCTTGAAGAGGCATTTAAAAAGAAACTGCTTGACGTTAATCAAGGCGGTCTTGGGTATCTTCCCAAGTGGTTTGATGAGAACAGCTCTAAGTATGACGTTGATGTGGAAGCTCAAAGACAACAGTACATTAGTAAAGCTAATGCTGGAATCCCCATTACAACTACAGAGGTGCTAAGAATGCACCCAGAGAATCAACAATTCTTCAACAGTTCACAAACTTACAAACCAGTTGATGATTCTACAATTCTTGCTGTAGATAGCGATCAAATGAAGTTTGTACGCACACAAGCAACTCTTGCTGCTAACAAAAGGTACACAACTGACGCACTTTCTGCTAGAGATCCTGCATACGGTCACTTTAAGCGTAGATTTGAACAAGACTTTATTCGTCAATATTACAAACGTGTTGCAGCTGGAGACCCAAAAGCTTTTGATACAGCATTGGAAATTGTAGAAAAAGCAGCAGAGCAACAAGCGTATGATCAACCACTCGACACTAATGAAACACGTGCATCACAATCTAATTATACTGCCGCTTATAATGCTATGTCCGGCAGTAATTACACCACTACTAAACTTCCAGGACTCGGACCTGCAGTCAAAGAACTCGAAAAATGGGTCAAGACTGGGGAAGGAACTCTCCCGGCTATCTTTCATTCTCTTGCCTACGATACGCCGGGCGTAAGTGGTTGGGATATTGCAAGGTATCAATATCTGCAATACACAAACAATGAGTTGGCAAGAGAAATTCCTAACCGTGATCGAGCTATTGCACGAGAAGCGCCTGCAGTACGTGATTTGATGAATCATTACCCAAGTCGTGGGCGTAACGGTAGGGCTTATGTACTAAGCTCTGGGGATAGTTTTAACAACCCTAATTACTTGATTGCTGGTTCTGCACAAACTGAACAGTTAGGTTATATTACTAACAAGTTCCGCCGTGCTATTATCTCTCAAGAATCTGGTGGTGACTACGCTGTTCTAGGTCAATACGTTCCCGGTCAAGGCCGAGCCGTTGGAGTTGGGCAAGTGATGCCAGCCAACATTGGACCTTGGACTGAAAAATATTATGGTAAACGATTGTCTTCAGAAGAATACCGTAACAACCCTGCAGCTCAAGATGCAGTGCTTAACGGTGAGTTTAATAGGATGCTAAAAAGAGAGCTATCTAGTGGTGCTACGTTAGAAGTTGCTGTTAGACGAGCAGCTGCAGAATGGTACGGCGGTCCTAACGGTTTAGCTAATTGGAACAACCCTGAGTTTAAGGGTGCGTTTGGTGATCACCCTAATATGGCAGAATACACCATGTCAATTTGGACAAAATTTCAGGGGAATTAACTAATGCTACCATTACCAGATCCGGTTGAAATAGACCAGGAAGCGCTTGATCGAAAAGGTGCAGCTATTAAAGAAGCTGCTGAAATGGATGACGTGTTAAATCGTTACGACGCTGAGCAAGAGGAAAAAACTGCTGCTCTTGAATCGGGCGAACGCATTGATGAAGACGATACACACATGTCTAAAAAGCCCGAAGAGTTTGGGCTAAAAGAGAACTTGCAAGAAGGCGCTAATGTTGTATTTGGCGCTTTGCGAGATGAAGCACGTAATATTGTAACAGCACCAGAACGTATTTCTGATATGCTGTCCGGTGAAATGGATAAACAGATCCAAGAAACCGGTGAATATAAACTAGACTTTGATTTTTTACCTGACCATCAACAGCCCATTACTCGCACTAAATGGGGTAACATCTTGCGTGGCATTTTGGGTTACGCAACGTTTGCTATCCCTGTTGCAGGTGTTGCAGGCAAAATTGGCAAAGGTACAGGCATTGCTGCTAATGTTGCAAAAGGTACTTTAGCTAGTAAAAACATTTTTATTGCTGGTGCTACTCAAGGTTTAGTCCACGATGTTTTAGCTGAAAGCTCACAAGAAGATAACATTCTTGGCACTCTTAAAGACGGACCACTAAAAAACTATTATCCTAGTTTTCTTGATCCGTTAGCCACTAATGATGATGACTCACCTGTTATGAAGACTCTCAAAAACGTTGTTGAGAGTATGGGTGTCGGTATTATCTTTGACGGTGTGTTGGAAGGCATGAAGGTAGGTGTACGCAACTTGCGTCACACTCCTGAAACAGACCCAACTAACCTCGCTTTGCGTGCAGCTGATGATGGAGAAGTAGAAGCACAACGCGCTATTTCTGAATCTAAGGTAGATCCAGTTAAAACTGAAGAAGAATATCTTGAAGGTAAAAAACAAAAAATCAACGCAAGCCGTGAAGAACAGCATCAAGAGGCTGCTATTCATCAACTTCAAGACGATGGATTTAGGGCTGATAAAAATGCTGGAATGGCTGATGACCATCAAGGTAACCACACTTCTACCGGTGACGTTTATACTGTATCCAAACAAGTTAAACGCATTCAAACAGATTATAGTGCTGAACGAGGATCTACAGATTCTTTAATGACTACTGCTCAAGCTGAGCGTAGTGCTAATGAAGGTGGTCTTCCTGCAGATTTCTACAAACAAAAAGCACAGGAGTTGTTAGGTGACCGTAGGTTCCAGCAGCTTATGAAAGATCTTAAGAAAAAGAAACTAGACATTGAGCAGGTATTTAAAGAATCTTATGATTCTTACCAGCAAATTGTCAGTGGCCGTAATCCTCAAGAGCTTTCTCCTGAAGAGTTTTGGAAACAAATTATTGAATCAGACCCCTTCCAAACTGGTGGTAAAGATAACCAACTGGCTTGGGCAATGGAGAACGTCATCGTTGCTGACCTTGTAAACGCTTCTCTGTTTACTCAACTACGTGACCTTGCAATTGGTGCACGGGAGACTATGAACTGGGCTGACATTGCAGACATTGACGGTCCGGTTAAAGCAGTTCGCGATAATCTAATTTTAGGTCTTTACAACGTTAAACGATCACGCTATCTTATTTCTGATCAATTCCGTTCTTTGCGTGCACAAGATCCAGCATCTGCTAAAAAAGCTGCTAACGAAGCTTTAGAAGGTTTAAAAGAAACAACACGTAACAACGTAGATATGATGATGGAACTGGCTACTAAGTCAGACGATCGTGGATTTTTACGGGCTGTGATGGAAGCGTTTTCAATGTCTAATAGGATTGAAAACTGGACTGACATGGACACTTTCATGAAACGCCGTTTACGAGGCGGTGATGGTGACACGGGTTCTCTTATTAAAGAACTGCAAGGTGTGATGATTAACAGCGTCCTTAGCGGACCTAAGACACCCCTCCGTGCTATCATGGGCACTTCTACTGCTGTCTTCTTGCGTCCTTTGTCACAAATGTTAGGTGGCTTGGCACAGTATGTAGGCGGTGGTTTCCAAGATGCTACAATGATGAAAAAATCTATGGCGTCTGTGTCAGCTCTTGTGGAATCTATCCCTGAAGCTACTCAATATTTCTTTACTCGACTCAATAGTTACTGGTCTGGTGACATCCACACAATGAAAAGTCGTTTTGTTGAATACGACCGGATGGAAGATCAATGGCAGTTAATGGGTCAATGGGTTGACACTCGTGGTAGTGATGGAGACAAAGCCGCTTACCGTCTTGCAAACATTGCACGTTCTGCTAATCAAAGCAATTTCTTAACTTATTCTACTAAGTTGATGGCTGCTACTGATGATGCCTTTACTTTGATGCTTGCACGAGCACGGGCAAAAGAGCTGGCTATGACTAAAGCTCTTGACTCACCTGCTGCTGGAGCAATGAATGACATTAACCCCAGCGTAATGCGTGAGTATCAAAATGAATTTTACAAAGAAATTTTTGATCCTGCTGACGGTTCTGTTAGTGACAACTTCCTAGAGTTTGCAAAGAAAGAAGCTACCTTGACTAAAGATCTTAGTGGTTTTGCTCAAGCTCTAGATAATTTGTTTGAAAAACAACCACTGTTAAAACCTTTTTATCTTTTTGCACGCACAGGTATTAACGGCTTGGAACTGTCAATGAAACATGTTCCTGGTTTTAATTTCCTTGTCAAAGAGTTTAACGACATTGCTCGGGCACAGCCAGATGATTTGACTGCTGTTATGAAATACGGCATTGAAAATGCTCAAGATCTTGCAAACGCTAAGGCTTTGCAGAACGGCAGGCTTATGCTAGGCAGCAGTGTTATCACTATGGCAAGTATGCATTACCTTAGCGGTAATCTTACGGGCAACGGTCCAAATGACTACTCAACTCGAAAAACGTGGGAAGATGCTGGCTGGGTGCCACGGTCTATTAAATTAGGAAACACGTGGGTAAGCTATGAATCTATGGAACCTTTTTCAAATATCCTTGCTTCTATTGCAGACCTTGGTGATAACCAACGTTTAATGGGTGATGAGTTTGTAGAAAAAGGTTTGATGGCTAATGCTTTTATTCTTGGCAAAGGTATGATTTCTAAAACGTACCTACAAGGTATGCAGCAATTAGTTGATTTGTTTGGAAACGATCCTAAAAAATTAGGAAAACTTGCAGCAAATTTAGCAAACAATACGCTACCTTTGTCTTCTCTGCGTAATGAGATTGGACGTGTTATAACACCTCATACACGCGAATTGCAGTCTGGGTTCTTTGATAGCATCCGTAACCGTAACTTGGCTACTGAACAGTTAACAACTGATCCTCTGCCCATTAAATATGATATTCTAACTGGTCAGCCAATTAAAGATTGGGATGTAGTGACTCGTTTGTTTAACGCAATTAGTCCTATTAACTTTAACATGGATCAAACTGAGGGACGTAAATTCCTGTTCCGCAGTAACTATGATATGAGACTGTCTACCACTAGCGCTCCTGATGGCACAAACTTAAATGCTAGCCCTAGTGTTCGTTCTAAATTTCAGCGTGCTATTGGTTTGCAAGGTCTAGATAAAAAATTAGAAGCAATTAGCCGCAATCCTCTTGCCATTATTTCTATGAAACAAATGGAAGATGATCTACGCCGTGATGGTGGTAGGGGTATTGATCCGATGAAATATAAACATAATCAGTTAATCCACCAAGCATTTACTGCAGCACGAGGAGAAGCATGGGCTTCGTTACGCGAAGATCCAGAAGTGTACGCACTTAAAAAGGCTGAACGACTTTCAAATGCGGCTATGAACAATCTCAATACAGATCGTACTAGATCGCAAAGTCAACTTGACGCAGCGCAGGAATTGCTAAATATGGTAAACCGCTAACACTATGTGAGCAATGGCAACAACCCAAAATACATACACTGGGAATAACTCCACAACGGATTATTCTTTTACATTCCCCTATATTAAAGAAGCAGATGTCAAGGTATCTCTTGACGCTGTTGTAAAAACTCAAGACACTGATTACACGTTTGCCAACGCAACCACCATTTCGTTCGGTACTGCACCTGGAACGGGCGTAGCTATTCGTATTTTTCGTGACACTGATCTAGAAAATGCTGTAACTACGTTCTTTGCAGGTTCAGCTATCCGTGCCGAAGATTTGAATGACAATACCAATCAGGTGTTGTTCTCTGCACAGGAACGTAAGAATCGAGACGCTGACAAAACTGGTGACACTTTTACTGGTGACATTGTTGTTGATGACAGTAATATTGTTATTCAGGAAGGTAGTGATGCAGTAACTATTACTGCTCCTACTCTAACTGCTGACAGGACTCTTACTATTCCTGACACGACAGGTACCATTGTTACTACTGGTGACACTGGTACGGTCACGTCAACGATGATCACTGACGGCACGATTGTTGATGCTGATATCAATGCCAGTGCTGAGATTGCTGTAAGCAAGCTTGCTAACGGCACTGCACGTCAAGTGCTACAAACAGATGCTGCTGGTACTGGTGTTGAATTTACAAGCAATGTCGATCTGCCTGGCACGCTGGATGTAACCGGTGCTGCTACTTTTGACGGCAGTGTTACTGCTGGTACATTTACTGGAGACCTGACTGGTAACTCTGGTACCGCTACTACTCTTGAAACTGCACGCAACATTGGTGGTGTGTCGTTTGATGGTAGTGCCAACATTGACTTGCCTGGTGTAACCACAGCTGGTAACCAAGACACGTCTGGTAATGCAGCTACTGCAACTGCACTTGAAACTGCACGTAATATTGCTGGACAGTCTTTTGACGGTACAGCAGACATTACGATTGCTCCTACGGACCTGACTGGTGTTACCTCTACTGCTGCTGAGATTAACCAGCTAGATGGTATTGATCTAATTCCTACTACTCCCACCTGGACATCTACTACTGAGATCCCTTCTAACTCACAAATTAGTGATCGTATCGCTGAGCTTGGTGGTTTTGAAGCTATTGCAACTGAGGATGATTTCCCAGCTACTGCACCTCCTGAAGGTGTTGTTGTCAGTATTGGTAACGCCAATGCACTGTCTGTAAACGCCAGTGGTGTTGGTTCTGGTACCCGTGCTGGTGGCAGTGATCCTGTAGTTATTAATGGTTTCCCAGCTGAGTTTAACAGCACCACGCTTGATAATGGTATTGGTCTTGTAGTTGTAGCAACATCTACTGCTCATACCTATGACTTCCACCGTGTACTGGCTAAGAACGAAGATGTTCGACAGCTAAGTTCTGACATTGATGACTTCAAGGCACGGTATCGGGTTGGTGCTACTAATCCTACTACTGACCTAGATACAGGAGACCTGTTCTATAACACTGGCAGCAATACAATGCTGGTGTATGACGGCAGTGACTGGAGTGAAGTTCAATCAGTTGGCGAATATTTTATTATTCCTGCTGCTGAGCTAGCAGACTTTGCTAGTGGTTCAGCTTCTGTTGAAACTATCAGCAATGCACCCAGTAATGCTGAACAGATCATTTTGTCTATCAACGGTGTTATTCAGGAACCAAATGCAGGCACTGCTGTACCTACAGATGGTTTCTCACTTAACGGTGATGTAATTCAACTGGCTGCTACACCTCCTGCATCTTCTGATGTTTGGGGTGTCATTATTGGTTCTACTGTTAACATCAACGAACCTAGTGCTAACTCGGTATCAACTGTAAAAATCCAAGATGATGCAGTTACCTATGCCAAGATGCAAGACATTGCAACTGGTAACCGTGTACTTGGTCGTGCTACAGCTGGTGAAATCCAAGAGGTACAAGTTGCAACTGACATGATTGCAGATGATGCAGTCACGTATGCCAAGATGCAAAATCTAGCTAATGCTAACCGTGTCTTAGGTGCAGCAGCTGCTGGTGAAATTGGTGAAACGCAAGTTCAATCTGCGATGATCATTGATGATGTAGCACTTGGTGGTAACCCAACTACAACCACACAGACTGCTGGTAACAACACCACACGTATTGCAACCACTGCGTTTGTAACTACTGCTGTAGGTAATGTAGAGGTTGTCAATGACACCACACCACAGCTTGGTGGAAACCTGGATGTAAACGGTAACCAGATTGTCAGTGCATCTAACGGTGATATTTCAATCCAACCAAACGGTACTGGTACTGTCGAAGTTAAGCGTGCATCTAGTGCACTCAATACTTTGACCGATGCAGCAACTATTGCTGTTGACCTGTCACTAGCCAACAACCACACCGTCACGCTTGGTGGTAACAGAACCCTTGGTAACCCAACCAACGCAGAGCCTGGTCAAACCGGTTCTATCTTTATTGTCCAAGACGGTACTGGTAGTAGGACACTGACACCGGATACTAACTGGCACTTTGCTAAAGGTGGTGCACATCCAACCTTCAGTACCGCTGCTAACGCTGTTGACCGTATTGACTACATCGTACGAACTTCTACCAGTATTCACTGCGTAGCCACCTTCAATTATTCGTAATTATGTTTAGTAATATTCTAATAGGTGCGGCGGGTTTTCCCGTCGCTGACCTTGGAGATGAAATTAGTCAGAGTTTGCGGTTTAGTGCAAGTAATTTAGATTTTCAATATACTCCATCAACATCTGGTGACCGACAAACATGGACGTGGGCTACTTGGGTTAAACGCGGATTGATTGATTCCACTTGTGGTTTGTTAGGCGTTAGCGCTGGAGCGTCTGATTCACAGCAAACAGACATAAGGTTTGAAGGTAATGGTATGTTAAGTCTTCGGGGTTATACCACCTTGTTTAGACAAACAAACATGCGGTTTCGTGATCCCAGCGCTTGGTATCACATTGTAGTTGTTTGCGACATTACTAACAGCACCGCAAATGATCGCATCAGGTTTTATATTAACGGTCAAAAAGTCACAGATTGGGACTCCATCAGCAACCCCGCTACTACTGACGAGTTTGCAATCAACTACGCAGACAATACTCGTTTAGGTTTACGTTCCAATGGTAGTGACCCTCTGCAAGGTTATCTTGCCGAAACGTATTTTATTGATGGCACTGCTATTGGTGATACGGGTGGCGTCATTGACGAGTTTGGCAAATACAACGATGACGGTGTATGGGTGCCACAGAATTACACAGGTAGTTTTGGACCCAACAATGGTTACCACTTAAAGTATGATTCGTCTGGTTTCAACGGATCTGGCGGTATTGGTGCCGATCACAGCGGCGAAGGTAACGACTTCACCGCAAGTAATTTTGACACCACTGCAATCAGCAGCAGCAACTTTGACAACGATGTTGATTACCTTGATACGCCGACGAGTAATTGGACAACACTAAATGCCGTTGATGTTAGTGGTGTAGGAAATCTTTCAGCCGCTAATCTAAGCTGCGGCACAACCAGTGCAGCGGATACATCTGGTATTAGAGCAACACAAGCTGTTAGTTCTGGTAAGTGGTATTTTGAAGTCAAGAACACCGTCGCTAGTGGAACAACAAACATCCAAGCTGGCTGGGCCAGTACAGATACTTCACAACGAATTGATACAGGTGACGCCAATGTTTATGGCATGCCAATCACCACAAATTCAACCCACATGGTGGCCTTAGATTGTGACAACAATGCCATTTGGACCGGTGATGATGGTGTGTGGTTTAACAGTGCAACACTTTCTGAAATTGAAGGTGGTGATACCAGCAACGCAAGGCACACAAGCGTCTCAGGTTATCCTTTGGCTCCAATGTTTTTAGATCAGGCTAGTTCTTTTTCTGGCACTGCATCATTTAACTTTGGCCAAAGGGATTTTCAATATACGCCTCCTGCTGGGTTTTCTCCACTACATCTTAACAACCTGCCTGAGCCAACGATTAAGAATGGCAAGGAGCATTTTGATGTTTTAACTTGGTCTGGCACTAGTTCTTCAAATACCATTACTGGTCTTGATTTTCAACCAGATTTTGTCTGGGTAAAGAAAACGGATGGTAGTGAATCGCACCGTCTTGCTGACGTTATCCGTGGCTCTACTGTAGGACTAGCTAGTAATAATAATCTTGCTGAGTCTGACGTTTCAGGGTCTATTAGTTCATTTAATAGTGATGGTATTACTGTTGTTAATGCTGGTCAGACCAATGAAAGTGGATTTAATTACGTAGCCTGGTGCTGGAAAGCAGGTGGCACTGCTGTTTCAAACACTGATGGCACGATCACAAGCAACGTAAGCGCTAACACTACGGCTGGGTTTAGCATTGTTTCTTACACTGGCAACCTTACTGCTGGTGCAACTGTTGGCCACGGGTTAAACAGTGCGCCAGAAATGATTATTGTTAAAGACAGAGATAATAATGAAAATTGGCATGTAAAGCACAAGGACTTAGTGGGTAACGATCATTCACTTAATCTTAATACGACTAATGTTGGTGAGGACTTTAATTGCTGGAATAACACTGCTCCAACTGACTCTGTTTTTAGCCTTGGTGAAGCAAACGGTAGTAACAGAAGTGGTGCTGATTACATTGCCTACTGCTTCCACTCAGTCCCTGGTTACAGCGCCGTTGGTTCCTACGAAGGCAATGGTAGTCACGATGGGCCATTTGTCTATCTAGGTTTCAGACCTGCTTTCTTGTTGATAAAACTTACAAACAGCAACGACGCTAAAGAATGGATTCTTGTAGACAGTACAAGAGACCCATACAATCCAGTTATCAACAAATTGATGCCAGATGAAAATAGCGCTGAAGACTCAGACACCGTTGAAAACATTTTGGACTTTTGCTCAAACGGGTTCAAAATACGAAATGGATACACTGCAACTAACACAACCTCAGACAACGGATATTATGTATACATAGCCTTTGCGGAATCACCATTCGGTGGTGAAAACGCCGCACCCGCAACTGCACGATAACAACTAATTAATTATGCCTTTAACACAAGTAAGCGGCGCCGGACTGGCTGATAACTCAGTCAACGCCGCCAAAATTGCCACGGGTGCGGTTACTGTTGCCGACATTCCCAATGGTGAAATCACAGGTGAGAAACTGCATTCAACAGTTGATTTACCTGATGCAGCCACTGCACATACTCAAACAGCAGGTACAAATAACACAACTATTGCTACCACAGCATTTGTTACGACTGCAGTTGGGAATATTTCACAAGATTCCATGACTGAAGGTGACACTAAAGCTGAGGTAGTAGATACTGGAAGTGATGGTCACTTCCTTGTAGAAACAGAAGGTACTGAACGCCTACGTGTCATTGCTGATGGCAAAGTAGGTATTGGTACTTCTACACCAACCTGCGAACTAGATATTACCGGCACTGGGGCTATTCAAGTCCCTGTCGGTACTACAGCTCAGCGTCCCACTGCTGAAGCAGGTAACAACGGGATGCTGCGTTACAACTCAACTACTAACCAGTTTGAAGGGTGTATTGATGGCTCATTTGCCTCTTTAGCACCAGAAAAGCTCGATGTTATTAGTGCGGGTACTATTACAGGTGATGCTGCGCCAGGTGAAACTTTAACTGCAACTAATCCAACAGTTGCTGGTGGTGATGGAAATTATAGTTTTAGCTATCAATGGCAAGTTGCTGCAAGCGGTAGCAGCTCATTTAGTGCTATTACCGGAGCTACCAGCAGTACACTTACTGTAGCTTCAACTTATAACAGCAATGATGCAGTAGGACAAACACTTAGATGTGTTGTTACTGCATCAGATGGAGGATCAGCAACTTCTGTTGGTGTTGCAAGTAATGAAAAAGAAATTGTTGTACTTTACCAAGCGAATACTTGGCCTGCTGGTCTATTGTATCGGTTTACACCTGATAACGTATCAAGCTCTGTCAGTTCTATGACAGAAACCCAAGTTACCATTAATGGTAGTGCAACAACTAAAGTTGTTTCTTGGATGATGGGTTCAGCACCTATTACATTCGGAGCTGTTACAGAAGATGGTCTTTTTTACTACAACGGCACAGACCCAAACAACTCCTCATTTGCTACTGACCTGCCTACCCGTGCAACAGGATTTGAAAGAAGTGGTAGGACTATTAGACAAGTCGTAGGAGAAAATTCAGGACTGGAGTACAAATATATTTTGTACGACAATGGTTCTATCTGGTACACCAATAATAACACTTCTCTTACTATTACCGAACTTCATAGTGACTCTGCTGCAGCCACTAACCCATGTACAACACTTTGGGGATGCATGTACTATTCAGGAAGTACAGGAGGTGGCGTCTTTGAAGATGGCACAATGATGCTTTTCAAAGGTGTAAACAACAATGGTGGTAGTGCTGGTGGTACATTCCATACTTTTGTCAACCCACTTCCAAGTGGTGTAAAAGTAAAAGATGTTGTAATGACTGGTGTTGCTAACAACTCTACCAGAGAAGTACAGGCACTGTTAATCCTTGGTGACGATGGTGATGTTTATTCTGTTGGTAATAACAGCTATGCAGTCGATACAGTTACAGCTGGCACATTAACTGCAGGTGGTGCTGCTAAAGCTTCAAGCTTTGGTGACATTATTGCTATTTGCGGTAACGCAGGAAATGGTTCGAGTTGGTCTGGTGATCATGGTGCAGGTGAAACTGCTTGGATTCTTCGCAGCAACAACACTCTTTACTACACCAACAGTAGTTCGTCTTGGACACAAGTAGGTACTGACACTGATTATTTAACTACTCCATGGGTCAATGGTCATGGAAATGCTATGTGTTTGTCTACAACAGCTAATACAGTTAAATGGGTTCGTCACGGTTCAGACCATGGTGACGTAACTATTTCAAGTGGCAATCAAGATGGATGGCCTTCAAAAATTGGACCAACATCTCTAACGAACGGTTTTCAAGACCGCTCACATATAATTATTCCTGATTAACATGACACTTGAATCTTTAAAAGCTTCAGCTGTTGACGCTATTAAAAAAGAAGCATACAAGCGATTAACATCTTCTGATTGGTATGTAATTAGAAAGCTGGAAAAAGACATTGACATTCCTGCAAATATTACTACTTATAGAGATACTGTGCGGACTGTTTGCGAACAGAGATGTGCTCTTATTAATGCCGTTACAACTGAAGACGAATACAACACACAGCTTTCTTTACCAGCAACTCTTCCTGGTGTAGAGCCTGGTACAACTATTACCGTCGAAAACGGTATGCCTGACTGGCCAACTTATCCAACCTCTTAATTATTATGATCACCCTTATCCGTCCAATCCTATTCAGCTTTCTGAACTCTGACAAAGTAAAACTTCTTATCGTTGACATGCTGACTAAGTTGGCTGAGTCCACTGATAATGAAGTTGATGACAAAGCCGTTGAGTTTATCCGCAACGGTTTGTTCCCTGCATCTAAACTCTGATGGACCTGGGGGAGCCTCCTGTGCTTCCCTATATGGCCCTCCCAGAACCGCTTGCATTGCCGGTTCCGATACTGGAGGTACCAGATGCTCATGTACCTAGTTACAAGCCCCTTGTGGTGCCTCCTAGCAGCCTTAAAGCGCCTCCTGGGATTAAGGGTCAGCCGTTGGAGGGAGCACAACCAAAACAACCAAAACCGAATATACCTACTACACCTCCTAAAGCACCAGAAATGGATTACGTGACGGTACCAATCATCGACAAAGATGTACCGGTACCTAGTCAAGAAATCCTGGTCACTGCCGTAAGCACAGCAACTGTGTCTGTTGCGGCCACCCTTACAGCTACTGCAGTTTTCAAACGTCTTGTTTCTTTGCTTAAACCACTAATTAAAACTGCATGGACAAAGATAACCAAAAAAAAGAAGGATTCATCAAGTTCCTCGTCCTCGTCTGGTCCGCAGGACTCCTGACGGCATCATACGCAGGATGGATGGAAAAGATGGACCCTACCTATGTTGCTTCTATTCTTAGTGGCACATTGGCAACGTTCTCTATCACCCGTGAAAAGAAAGAATGAAACATCTACTAGCATTTCTAGTTTTTACGCCAGCAGTAGCTTTTGGTCAGACTGTTACGCCTAACTTTACTCAAGGCAGTATGCAGGCCACTACAACTACTACTACCACCATTGACCGAGTTATTGAAACAGAGGTTATGGGTGGCACCTATTCCTCATGGTCTGGCACAAATGTAACCCCAAGTGGGGATATTTCCGACTCTGCAACTACCTTCTCGGTAACTACCGCAGGAGATCCGTGGCAGCTAGAACTAACAACCCGCACAGCGGGTGTAATCGAAGACATCACAATTACCGAAGACATCGACATTACTTCTACCACTACCTCGTTGTCTATCTTCTCGCAGTAGGACCGGCTTATGCTGATGAACCTCGCGTACAGAATACCTCTAATCCTGTTGCCGCTGCTACTGGTAACGTCACAAATCAAGCGGTGCAATTCCAGAATAATGGAGCACCGTCTCGTCAATACTTCG
>Ga0208767_1001938_pt1 | contig 15989 bp, 2 predicted proteins | sample VirMetDEL_Mar_21_FD_184514 | JGI IMG/M metagenome (GOLD analysis project Ga0208767, IMG submission 184514) | Aqueous microbial communities from the Delaware River and Bay under freshwater to marine salinity gradient to study organic matter... | ecosystem: Environmental > Aquatic > Marine >... | reverse complement strand
GAGTTTAGTAATGAGTATCAACCAATTAAGCAAAATGCTGAAAGGTATGATGCTTACAAAAAGAGACTACAGGAGGCATACGAAAAAGGAGATATATTTGCAGATACTTACAATAAATCACTTGCTAAATCTAACTTTGGATACTCAGGTCTACAAAGAAATGAGGACGGCAGTATTGATGATGGTAGTTATTTTAATGGATATAACTTTGTAAAAGACGTAGATATACAAGATGAAATGTCTACAGCTATGAAAGACTATGCAGCTAAAAAAGGAGGAACAATTACACAACAAGTTGGGCAAGGTCCAAATGCTATGTACACTATTAAAATAGGTGAAAGTTATAAGACAGTTCCTACAAAAGATGTAGAGTTTATATTTAACAATGTAATATCTCAACCAGATGTAGCTGCCTCATTAAAACAGCGAGTAGATCTTTCAACTTTTAATGTTACAGATGATGAGATAAGACAACGTCTAACAGCTAGTTTATACGGAGATGAAAATGATCCAGAGAATAATGGACTTATAGGTCTACGAGATAAAGCTATTCAAGATGGTAACAATGATCGTGCCGCAAAGTTAGATGAAAAGATTAAAAAAGAAATGTCTCTTCTTAATAGTGCTGGAATTGAATCAGAGGAAGAAGCAATGCAGGCTCGTCAAAACTATTTAAGAGATGAAACTTTATCAGGCATAACAAATAGAGAACTAGGCGTAGCTATTAAAAAGTTCGCTTATGAAAACGTAGAGAAAGAGTACATAATGAACTACGATGAGTTGTATTTAACGCAGTTAAAGTCAGCTCTAGATAAGCAAACACCAACTGTATCTTTTGATACTGGTGTAACGCAGCTAACTAATCCAGGAGGAACTACTTTTGATGACGTAAATAACTATGTTGAAACATATGAAGGCGCTAAGCTACTAGTATCTAATGACGCTACTATTTACGCAAGAGATAAAGGACTTATTTCAGGAGATAGAATAATAACTGAGCAGGATATATTAAATGGTAATGTGCCTGATGAAATGCTAGGAATGTTAGAGAGCTATCGTAAAAAGATAAATGATGCTAATGATCAAATTTATCTACAGAACATAAGATTGCAAGAGGCATATGAAGAGACTGGTTATCGTCAGGGACTTGATAATGTTTTAGATAAAGATTATAACGGACTAAGTGGTAGTGAGTTTATAGATAATGCTAGAAAAGTTCTTAACATGACAGGGGCTAGCGATGAGATTGTAGCTGCAGAAATTATTAGATTAAATTCGATAAATGATGAAATAAATACAGGAAAAGAACCTAAAGAACGACTTACTCCAGAAATGTTAGAGATACAGGATAAAATATTTAAATTAGGTGAAAATCGTGTTAACAACTTTAGTTCAGACTTTAGCCCAAGTTTAGATGAAGTAAATAATTATCTTGAAAAGAATAGCAGGACACTAGTTGGAGGAACTACATCTACTACATTCCCAGGCGAGACAGATGCAATGGCTCAAACTAATACAAAAGCAGTTAAACAGACATTTGAACAGCGCCCACTTAATCCTAACTTTAGAATATTCTATGGTGGATTAAAGCAAGACGCTGATGGAAATGTTGCTAGCTTAGTAAAAGATTATGACTTAGATCCAGATAAGCCTCTAAAAGTAACTCAAGTTACATTTGATAAGCAACCTTATTTAGGAGAGCCTACAGTATCAATGCAACTTGATGCAGTAGATCCAAAAACTGGAAACAACATTATAGTAAAAGTACCTACATCCAACTTCCAAGCTAGTGGTTTAGATCAGTACTTTAATGATCCTATGTATCAAATGGCTATGACTTATGGTAAAGCATCTGTTGCAGGTTTAGATAATGTCAATATAGGTTTCTATACTCAAAAGGGACAGTATAATGGACACTTACAATATAACTTTGATAAAGGAGGAAACGTTGCAAGTATAGGAACTTATAATCAAGAAGGTAAACTTTTAAATACCTACAGTCCTAATGACCCTATGATAGAACAAATAATTAGAGATAATACAAAGGAAAATCCTATAACTAAACAGCCAGAAATGACGTTTAGAATGATGACAAACTAATATATGGCAGAAGAAGTTCAAATAAATCCATTTACAGGCAAGCCTTTTGGGGCGGAGCCTAGTATAGATACTACTACTAATGATTCTCCTACAGAGATAAATCCATTTACAGGTAAACCTTTTACATATGTAGCCCCTAAAGTTACACTTGGTGGAGGTGATATGGGAAGACAGATGATCGGTAGTGGTATTACGTCTGGAATGTATACCAATCGTAAAGATGATGATATAACTAAATTTACTGACTACAATGTATCACTAGGTCAAGAGTTAGACTGGGAAGAAATAAGAGCTGGGAATCAATCTACAGCTGAGCAGTGGGGTAGAGGACTTGCTAAGGCGGGTGTTACTACAATAGGTGCTGTAGCAGAAAACACATTAGGTGTGTTGTTTGGAATAGGTTCTTTAGTTTCAGGTGGGGCATATTATGACAATGCTATTGGTAGAACCGTAGACAAGACTAATGAGTGGATGCGTGAGAACATGCCTAACTACCTTACAAGAGAAGAACAAAAGATGAGCACGTTCCAAAAGCTAGGAACTGCAAACTTCTGGGCAGATACTGTAGCTAATGGCTTAGGATATTCGTTGGGATCTATTGCAACTATGTGGTTAACAGGTGGTATGGGACCTATAGGCTTACTAGCAAAAGGTATAAAAGGTGCATCAAAAGGTACAGCTCTTTACAATACAACTAAAGCTATTGTTAACGGTACAAAACTTGGTACTGAGATAGCAAAAAAAGCTAGCACATTAAATAGAACGCTACGTGCGTCACAAGTGTTAGAAGCAGGTCTAATGATGTCCTTAGCTGAAGCATCTGTAGAAGCAAGAGATACTCAAAAAAATACTTATCAAAGTTTACTAGAAGGTTACATGGAGGAGAATCTCCTATCTAATGAATCTGAAGTACCTACTGATATAAAAGCGCAGTTTGAAGATGTATCATATGCTGCAGCAAATACAAACTTTATAGCTCAACTTCCTGTACTTGCCAGTACTAATTTAATGATGTTTGGTAAACAAGTAGCCGGATTTAATGCTGCTACAAAAGAAAGTGCTGATGTAGTATTAGACGGTGTGTCAAAAAAAGCTATATCTAAATTTGCTAATGAAACTACCTGGCAAGGAGTGATGAATAGAATGAAGCCTGTTGCAATGAATGGTGTAGAAGAAGCATTTCAAGAGGGGTTTCAATTTGCATCTGGAGAGTTTGCACATAGTTACCATACAGATAAACTAAAAAATAACGGTTATGGAGATATGGGTAAGGCGTTGGGTGATGCTTTATCTAAAACATTTGGTACGCAGGAAGGTCTAGAATCAATGTTTGTTGGTTTACTAACTGGAGGTATCATGGGTGGAGGACAATCTGTTGTAAACAAAGACCACTCTAAAAGAAAAGCAAATGCGCAGTTACTCGCTGACACTATAAATACAGGCTTCTTTGATGGAGCTACACAGAGGTTAGGATATGCTAACGCTAGTAGTGAAGTTATGAAGCGTATGCAGGCTGCTAAAGAAAGGAATGATATAAACGCATACAAAGATGAGCAGTTTAAACTAATATCATATAACGCACTCCAAGCTCTAGAAATGGGAGGCTATGATGTCTACAGACAAAAGATAAATGACTTTGGGGATTTAAGTGATACTGAGTTTGCAGAAGCTATGGGTATATCTCTAGTAAATGAAAAAGGAGAAACTCTTACATTAGAACAGGCTGCAGGTCAAAGTAAAACAGATATACTAAATGATATAAATTCTAAGATTGATAATCTAGAGAAAGTATACAAAAATGTAAATGATAGATTTGCACTACCAGAACCTACTAGAGGATTACCTAGAAGATTAATGGGAGAGGAAGCTCGTAAAGCTGAAGATCAGACTTATAGAGAAAGAGCAAATTTAAGAAACGAACTAGTTCTTAAAGGCGCAGAAGTTCAAGATAGAACTCGCAGAATGGGTGAGGTTCAGAAAGCTATGCAAGAAACTATTGATAACTCTCTTGCGGCTAATAATAAAATGATGAGCTCTGAGCTAAACATGAATGATGTATTAAAAGATTTTTCTATATATCAAACAGAGCCTGGAGAAGTAGATGCTAAAGATTACCAAGGTGAGCAATCTTATAAAGACATGCTTGATAGGTTAAATAAAACCTACGCACAACTTAAAAAAATAGATCCTAACGCTGCTGAAAAATTAAAAGCTCAAATGCAAGACTATGCAGACTTAGCAGCAGATACCTACGCAGCTTTAGATGCATATAATAAACTATCATCTGACCCTGGCGCACAAAACGAATTCCAGAAAAATCTAAAAGAACAGCAAGATGCTACAGTATTACGAGAACAAACAAAAGCATTTAATGAAAAGTTTGATAATGCAGAAACATCTGAAGATGTAAGAAAAATATTAGAAGATGATACGCTGCCTGAAAGTCTAAAACAAAAAGCAAATGCTAAAGAGCTAGAGTTAAAAGCAAAAGAGAGAAAGCAGCATCAAAAGTACTTAACACAAAAAGGTACAAGCCTTGAAGACAAGATAGCTAATCTAAAGAAAATAGATAAAACTAAACTTAACGCTATAGAGATTGCAGGTTTAAACTCAGCTATTGTTGAATTAGAAAGACAGTTAGATCTAAAGAATAAAGGACAGCTTGATGTACAACAAGGTGAGCAGCAAGAAGATCAGGTTACGGACCAACAGGACGCTACAGGAGAAGTACAAGAAGCGTTTGACCCTGACAATCTAGGTGGTGTACAAGTTATAAGTGAAGACGGTAGAACATTCCAAATAGATGGTACTACATACTACAATAAAGAAGCTAATCCAAACGATGCTGTAAAGCGTACAGAAAAATCTAAGAAGATAAAGTACGTAGAGCTAGAGGATGCAGATGGCAACAGAAGACGTTTTATTAAACAGCAAGCTGATGCACTAGCTTATGCTATCCGTATGTCTGAAGCTCGTAAATTGGAAGGCCAGCCAACTCTAGATAGAGAGGCAGCTGAAGCTAGAGAAAAGGCTGCAAAAGAAAGAATAAAAAGATTAGCTTTTGGAGGTAAACATGGCAACAAAACAAATGACTCTTTACGCTCAGAGATATACGAACTAGATAAAATATTAGACCAACTAGAAACAGACTATGATAATCTTAGGTACTTCTTTATATCTGAAGGAGCTACTAATAAAGATATAAACAATGAGCCTGAAATGCGTGAAAGAAAAAGAGAAATAAACTCTCTTAGAGCACAAATAAGAGCACGTAAGGGCGTATTAAAGCTTAGAGGACAATCTATAGGTGTATCTGAAATGGAGCGTATACGTATAGAAGGTAAAGCTATAGAAGCTATAGAAGAGTCTAAAGAGTACAAAGCTATAGTAGAAAACGAAATAACAGAGCTAGAGCAAACTATTGAAACTCTAGACCAGTCTATGCAAGAGTACAAAAACAATGATGACTTTGACTCTTTCAAGGCCGCATCTGCAGCAAGTAAACAAGCGCAACAAAAATTAGAACAAAAGCGTAAGGACCTACTAAATGCAGAAGCACAGATAGCATTAGAAGAAAATAAACTAAAAGGAATTACAAATGAAAACGAAACTGGACTTCCAGAGTATGGAGGACAAACTACCGAAAGCACTGAGGGAGAAACTCAAGAACAAGACCCTGCAAGAGAAGCTAGAGATAATAGAGAAAGCGCTAGAGAAGAGGGGACTGCTGTAACACCACAGTATCCAGATAGTGCTGTTACTGTAAAACGTCAAAAATTTAGAATAATAGATTCAGATGGAAATATTCAGGAATTTGAAATTAAAACAAATCTTGATGGGTCTTTAGAATATATAGATGTACCTAAATTAGCAGACAAGTCTATAGTACAAAAAGATAAACTATCTGCAGAAGATGTAGTAAATGAAATTTTTTCTAAAGATAAAGGATATACAGTAGAACTTTTAGAAACTACGTATGGTGTAGAAGCAGGGCTTAATCCTAAAAAGTATGAAAGATTAACTCCAGATCAAAAAAGAAGAGTAGATGCAGCTAGTGACTACGCTGAAGATACCGCAGAGCCTGTAGGTAAGAATGAGAAAGCAATAGAGAAATCTGTAGAGAATAACAAAAGATCTCAAGAAGCAGCTAAGCCTACATCAAGCGGTAAGCAAGGTGCTCCTGTAGAAGGAATAGTTGTAGCAGAGTTTGATTTAACACAGCCTATGCCTCCTGTAGAAGGACCTACACTTGGTGAAAATTTAGCTGCCGCTGCTCAACCAACACAACAAACTAGTGATATTGATGCTAAGAAAGCTGATATAGAAAACAGAAGAGTATTAGCCAAATTGCTTAAACAAAATGAATATAAGTTGTCTTTTGCTTCAAACGTTGATAAAAATAAAACTACTGCTTTTTATATAGATAGTTATGGAAAAACACTAACAGATTCTATAGAAATCTCTATAGATGAATTTAGAGAATTTTTAAGAGGAATCAGGAGACGAGATAAAAATAAAAAAGAGGGTAATACTATTATATATAATTTAAGACAAAAAATAGCAGATAGATTAATAAAACAATATGATGCTGAACTAGCTGCTTTAGAACAACCAACACAACAAGCTAGTGGTGCACCAGTACAACAAAGACTTGCAGCTGTACCTCCAACAGAAGAAGAGGTAGATACAAAATCTGCAATGTCAGATAGAGCTATAAAAGATCCTGCAACAAACAGATCACAAATAGAGGTAACTCCCGCAGGTAGTCCTGTAGTTAATGCCCCTGATACAGTTGATGGTGAGATAATTAAAATGGATAGAGAGGCTCTAATACAGATACAGCCAGGCGTAGAGGTAGAGTTCCAAATCATAGAGAATGATTACTATAAAGAAAACTTCCCTAATGGTAGTGTAGCTGATATACCTGTATACTTTAAAGTAGGAGATCAAATAGTTGGTAAACTACAAAGAGGTGAAGGTCAAGATAGAGCAGAGATAGTTCGTAAATTACAAGCAGGTGAAAGAGTTACATCAAATGTAAATACTGTAATATCTCCAAACTTTAACAATGCAAGAACTGCAGATGGTCAAAAGTATTTTTACGACCCTCGTGAAACATTTGGTGGAGCACCACAGTTAGTAGGTACAGTTGTAACAGATGGTATAGTAGAATTCATTGGACCATCCGGGTCAGACCTTACTATGCGTACACCAGGTAAAACAGGGCCAGGACAAGTAGGTTTCCTAATACCAGCTAATCAAAACCCTGAAGGAACAGATAATGTTTCTATGGGTAGTACAGCTAATCTTAACAGAGATGCAGTAACAGCTGTAGGTGAAGCACTAAAACAAAAGAACTTTGATCTTGCAAGAGAGATTGTAGCTAACAGTGACGAAAGTAGAAGAGCGGCTGCATACTCAGATCCAAGTTACTTAGAGTTTGGACAATTTGGTAGTGGTCAAAACTATATGGTATATAATAGTCCAATCGCACAAGAAATAGGTATTGGAGATTTAATAAGAATAAATGATGTTCAATTACAAAAAGCTTTGCGAAATGAACCGTTTAAATTAAACTTTGTAAAAGTAGATCAAAATGGAGACTATCAAACTGTAGAAACAGAAGATAAAAATTACAATAAAATAAAAGATAATTTTAAGAAAGACTTTGCAGACTTCTTAGGTAGAAAAAAATACAATGTAGATTTAGAAAGATCTAGTAGAGAAGGTGCATACACTAGTCCTGTAAACCCAAACAATACTTATGATAGTTACACAGACTATTTATTCTCTGCGCAAGAAACCGGTAATGTAGCTAGACAAGAAGGACAAGGATATAATGCTATTCTAACAACTGATGTAGTGCGAACCTCTGTAGGATATTTCCACAACCCAGTAATAACATTTAGTAAAGGAAATCTTAGAGGAACAACAGTTGAAGAAATCTCAGAAAACACTACCTTTGCTTCTTCCAAAGCTCCAAGTGTATCTGATCTTAAAAGCTTTGCAAACGAAATGGGCAGTCCCTTTGCATCAGATCTAAAAAGAAACGACTTTGAACAGGGTTGTAAAAAATAATAAATATGGCTTGTAGACTTAAAAGAGATAATGATAATAATGTTGTAGGAATGGAGACAGCCGAAGGGCAGTCATCTATACTATTTGATCAATTGTTAACTGCTACTGGAAATCCTGTAGTTGCTGAAAATGTGTATAGAAATATGTACACAAAAGAATTCAAGGACGACTATGGAATAGATTTTGAAAACGATCCTAAAGCAAAAAACTCAGCTAATTTAATTACAGATGAAAACGGTGAGCCAAAGCTTGCTGCAGGTAACGGATACTATTATGTTATAAGACCTAATGGAACACAAAAAATACTTACTAACTCTAAAGGAGAGCCATTAACATTTACTACTACACAAACAGCTAGCGATCTAAGCTACGAAAAAGAAAGAGTGCTAGTTGATACTATAATTAGTTTCTTTAATGATTTTCGTAAAAACAATCCTGAATACTTTAAAAACATTAACAATGTAAAAAAATGGTTTGGGGATAAAAAAGGAAAAGTAAAAGGTTTACTAGCGGAAAGAACTCTAGCTGAAGGTTTTGATGGGCTACGAAAGAATGATAAAGGAGTTTCTATCAAAGAAGATAGAGATAAAGTAATAGAGGTAGCTAATAAAATAAAAAGTGGAGAGATTACAAGCGCAGAAGAAGCTGATAACTTTTTAGCTGATAGTGGTATTACTATTAATGAAAAAGGCGCTATCATGTTAAATGTATATCTTCACTGGCAAGATATTACAGACAATCTTGGTAATATTACAGTAAAAGGATTTAGAAGTTCTGTACAAGAAGGACTAGAGGCGTACGGTATGAAAGTAAAAGATGATGTCGTAGAGATAGTAGATGAAGATGATACACCTATCCGTATACACGATATATCTAGATTACAAGAGTCTCCAAAAGATAAACTATCAAGTAGTGTAAAAGCATTCTTAACAGATATACGAGCAGATGAACCTAATGTATTAGGATACAATACAGCTATACCCTTAGATGAAATATACTCAGAGATAAATGAAGCAACTGTAGATCAACCAGACTTCCCTGGTATGATAGCCCAGTTAAGAACAAAAGCAAAATATAATCCAACGCTTATACCTGTAATAAGAAAACTAGAAAGCTTAAGCGCTCAAGAAGAAGCTGCATTCTATGCAAACTTTGCTAACTCTTACAAAAAGTTTTTACAATTTAGAACAGACAAAAGAGATATTCCATCACCAGATGGACAAAAAATAGGAGAATATATAGAAGTAAAAATGTTTGACTCTGACCAAGGGAGTATAAAAGCAAAAGCTTTAAACTTTTGGAAGAGACAGTCTATAGAATCAGACATGCCTAATCCAAGGGCCTTATATAAAACTAACGAAGATAATACATTAGATGTAGTAGAAAGTAAACGTAAAGCTATAATATCTGCATATGATAAAATAAAAGACCTTAAACTATCTACAAAAGAATTACAGCCTGCAGATGTAGAAAACTTATCTACAGTGTTATGGAACTTAGGTATACAATATGGAAATACACTTCAAGAGTCTACAGATAAATTAAACGAATACTTTGTAAAAGGAGATGTTGATGGCGCAACTGGCATGAACCTGTTTAGAAAAGAAGTATTTAAACCCAAGAAAGGATTAGGTAGATTAGTAAATGCAGTAAAAGAAGATAGATATATATACGGATCAGATCAGGAAGGCGGAACGTTAGATGTAGTAAAAGAGTGGGCAGCTATTACTCCATTCTTTGTAAACAATCCAGCTGAATCATTCTTAAGTGGTGCAGGTAAAGTATACTACCCAATTAATCAGCCTACTATACTAGATGAGACTATAGTTCAGATAAAGAATAACTACCAACCTATGTTTGATACTTTTGTACAAACTCCGTTATTCTCTCCAGGGTTTGATATTAAACATCAATCACCTTTACTAACTGTTTTATCTGGTGATGAAAATAACGATGTAAGAGCAGCTTTAAATACACAAATATTAGATTCTTCTAAAGGTGTAAATGATTATGGAATTGGTATAGATTACGAAGGTCAAAGTGAAAAAGGTTCTTTAGTAGTTAGATTAAATGCTTTTGCAAACAATGGAGCAAAGAGTAAAAACAGGATACCTACATATTTTAAACTTACACTGCCTACACAAGCAGACCGTAAACGTATGGACTTTATTACCATACCAAGATTTGAGTATTACAAAAGACTGGGAGTTGATCTAACTAAAAGAGAAGCAATCAAAGGTATTATAGTGCAAGACTTATCAGTCATGCATCAAGCTAGAATAGATATACAAAAAGCAAATGGGGATATAAATCAGCTTATTGAAGGATACCACTATGCAAAAGGTACTAATCCTTTTAAAGATGGAGAAACAGGTTCAGCATTTACTATGCCTCAGATTGCAGGACTAAACTATACTCAAAAAGTAGAAGACACTGCAGACTTAATACAAAGAGCTGATGTCTTATTAGATCAAAATGCTGGAGCAGCTGAGGTACAAAAAATAGATGAGATACTAGAAAGATTAGTTGATGATGTAGAGGCTAAGCTAGAAACATATGAGGAAAGAATCAATAATGAAATACAAAGATTAGAAATACTTCCTTCTGATTTACATAAATCTATAAGAGATAACAAAAACTTTGTAAAAGACTTTGTCTTCAATGACTTCTTTGGTAGAATAGAAGTAAATAAACTATTACGTGGCGGTATGGCCTTTGCAAAAGACGGTGCAGACTTCTATAAGCGTATGGGACTAGTCAATACACCTGGTAGAAAGCTAGCCTTACAAGGAACGTTAAGTGATCCGGGATATGGTATGATGCCTACATACAAAACAGCTACTATAAAACAATTAGGATTTCAAGATAGAGCTGTAGCAAACGCAGTTGCTGATAAAATGTTTACTAACATGATAGAAGCTGGCGTATCAAGAGAGGAAGCTGAAAAAATATCTGAGCAATATAGAAATGTAGTAAAAACAGATGCGCAGTCATTTATATCTGTAGACATGTACCGCGGAATACAACAAGGACTAGGAGAATGGGGATCTAGAGATGAACAAGCATATCTAAATGAAACTAGTATAGACCCAGCTAATCCAAACGCAGGTAAGTACGTAGACAATAAAGGAGTTCCTGTAGTTATCAAACCAATAAAGCCTTATCATGAAGAGTTAAAAGTTAGAGACGGTAAACCAGTTCTGCATATGGATAAAAACTCTTATGTAACTGTTACTAAAGAACTATCTGCAGAGTACCCGGTACTAGAAAAGTTACGTAGAGTCATGCAAGTGCAAGAGATTCATGTAATACATGAAGAGAATGCAAATAAAGGAGCTCGTAAAGATATTAGAGACCCCTACGTAGATAACTTAGATAACTTAGATACATATATACTAGACTCTACAAAATTAAGATTGCCTCAAATAATACCAGTTGGTAAAAAAGACACGATTACCTTCTCAAGGCAAATACGTAAAAACATTATAGGTGATTGGTTACTAGACCCTAACTTAAACTTAGAATTCCAAAACCTAGTAGCAGAGAATATAAAAGAAGATACAAAGAAAGTAGAAGATGAACTCGGGCTCACAGCTATTCGTAATGCTAAGACATTAGAAGATAAAAAAGCTGCAAAGTTAGAGCACTTACAAAAGTTAAAAGAAAGATTACTATCACAGATACGTGAAAAAGGATTACCTGATTCTTATTTAGGCGCACTAAACATTGTTCCAAATGGACAGTTTGATTATAGATTTGCTATACCACTAGCATTTCCTAACTTCCAAGCTAAGTTTGAACAGATATACTTTAGTCTATTTAATAACGGCATCTTTAAACAAAAACAAAAAGGTAAAGAGCTTGTACAGATAGCAGAGGTAGGTGGGCATATAGAAAGCAGTGAGCTAAAGATGTATGACGGCACATCGCCTGCACAAGTCATGATGCGTGCTAGCGACTTAGGATTTGAACCTGGTACAACAATAGAAGACATAGATCCAAATGATCCAAGACTTACAATAATAGGATACCGTATACCTAACCAAGGTAAAAACTCTATGCTTCCAATGAAAGTATTGCGTTTCTTACCTGAGTCACATGCAAAAGGAATTATAGTACCTGGAGGAGTTACTAAACAAATGGGTAGTGACTTTGATATTGATAAAATGATTGTCATCCAAAGAGAAGATGGTCAGGACCAAAGATCTCAAAGAGAACAAAGAATATTTGATATAATGTTCCAAGCACTTACAGCTCCTGAGCACTTAAGTCAAGTGCTAGATCCGCTAGACGGAAACAGGTTAACTAATAAGGCTATGGAAAAGCGTGGTGATAGTACTATTATGGTAGACTATAATGATCCAATGGCTGAAATAGACATGGAGATGCGTAACAAAGCGGGTATTAGACTTAGAGGTTCTTGGGCTAATGTACTTGCAGGACATAACATTGCGCAACAAGGAAGTCTTAAAATAAACGAAGACTTTGCTCCAATTATAGATGGAGTAGTATTTGCAGAGTTAGGTAAAAAGAATGAATATGATTTTGATAAAGGAATAGATTCTGAAAAGTTTAATAGTTCTACTATATCTAACTATCTATCAGCTGCAGTAGACGCCGCTAAGAAGCCTATACAAATAGACATAAATGATAATGAGTTTACTGTACCTGTAGCAGGAATGATGCTAAGTGCTGGTATACCCGTAGAAGTTGTAATAGATTTTCTAACACAACCTGCTATAGTAGAATCTATACAAGTAGCAAGAAATAAAGGATACAATTCAGGGCAATTGTTCTTAGCTATTAATGAGGTTAGAAAAAAGTATAAAGGAAAAGCTAATGATATGGTTGCTGAAATGTCTGTAACAGAATTAGCTAGTAAGGATGCTAATCCGGTAAAAATGCTAAACAACTTTGCATTATTCCATAGAGCTGGTAGATCTGCAATGAAAGCATTCAAAGTAATTACTCCAGATAATATAGATAATGTAAATGAGTTATCAGCATTAAGAGGATGGTTAGATATAGAAGCTGAATACTTAAGTGATGAAGACATACAACTAGTACAAGGTGCAGAAGAGTTTATTACTGAAATGCAAAATAATGTAAATGATAAAGCTCCTATGGAGGTTGCGTACCGTGGCATCTTTGATACTATATTAACCGCTGCAGAAGAGGCAGGGTTTATCAATAATAATACTGCATTTAATGTATTTAAAAGATTATTAAAGCAGCAAATAGGTGCAACTACATTCAATCAAGATGCGCATAAGTTAATAGATAAAGCGTTATTCTTAAAAATAATGGCTCACCCAGACAGCCCGTTAGCTTCACTAATGTCTAAGAATAACTTTGAAAGATTGTATACAGATCCTGCAAACAATATAGGTATAAGACTTAGAAGACTACAAGAAGGTGGTAAATTAAAAGGTAATATATTCTTTGAAAACTTACAGCAAGCTGATACTAATAATGAAAAAGGCATTCCAGTATTTACTGTACAATTAGATACTAGCTTTGATGCAGGAACATTAGAGAAAAACAAAATGACTCAAGGATTTAAACAGATGTTAGATAGTTCTGATCCCGAAGTTTCAGCGTTTGCTAAAGATTTGATAGCTAATCAATTAATGACAAAAGGATTCCAACCTGGTAGAGGTACATATATAGATATGATACCAGCTGAGGTATTTACTACTAGTATGTTGAACCCTACATTAGAAAGCCCTGTACAATTCTTCTCTAGAATACAGCACAACTCTCACGATCCGTTGTTCTTTAATGACTTTGTTCACGATTTTATTCGTAACTTTGGAACATCTAGACCTGGAGGCAGTCCTTTATTACCCACGGTTAGTTCTAAACTACTTAGACCTGATAGTAAAGGTATTATAACACTAGCACAAAATGCAGCTCCTAAACTATACAAAGGTAAAAATAAAGGATGGGTTGCATATTTTACAGCTAGGCCTGAAGAGAGAACTGAAATCTATGTAAGAGTAGGTGAAGGACAGTATATGAAGTTACAACAAAAAGGAGTTCCAGGTAAAGTAAACGAGGTAGGTAACGCATCTGAAAATAGTTCTATGAAAAGAGAACCTAATACAGTAACAGGTCTACCATCTACAAATGTCGTAGAACAAAGGCTTGTAAATAAAATAGCTGATGCTAAAGATGATGTTGTAGAGATACAAAAAATATGTAGAATATAATGGCGAACAATTGTATAATAATAGTAAATGGTAAAGAGCATGTAATGATGTCTAAGGTTGCAGACTACATTGACAACTCTAAAGAAGGTTCAAGATCTACTCAAAAGATAGTTGACATACTAAAAGAAAGTAAAGTCTTAACGCAGTTCCAAGGTAAACCAGAATTGTTTGCAACACAAGAACAGCTAAAAGAGCTAAGACTTGTTAACCAAAGATACCCCGGCGTACTAGGATTTACATTTGAAACAGTGCAAAAGTACGGACCTGAAACAGGACAGCCTACCAACATATATAATGTAACTATAAATACAGCTGTACTAAATGCTGCGTCAGAAGTAAAAGCTCAAGATTCTGAGTTTAACTTTAAGAACAACTTTGAAAAAGATGAGTTTACTAGAAAGACTCAAGCTAAATCTGAAGGTGTAACAAAAGAAGAAGAGTCCACAGAAACAGAACTAAGTGCAAATACATATACTACAAAAGAAAATGCACAAAAAGAGTTAATGGAGCTAGCAGTTAATGCTAAAGTTATAGTAGAGTCAGAACTACGCGACGTGCAAAATCTACCTGATGATCAAATAGAGCGTAAGGAAAATAGATTACGAAGATTAAAACTTGCAGTAGCAAACATTAATAAAGTAGAAGACTTCTTTATGTTTGTAGCAGCTAATAAGGATAATGTAAATAATGCAATAGCAGAGTTTAATTCTTTAATGGCGCTATCTGTAGAGGAAAGAGCAACAGCTCCTAACATGAATAGAATGTATGAGATTAAACAAACTTTAGATAGTTTAGATACCATACAAAAGTTAGAACAAGTAGCGCTAGATCAGCTGGCTTTAGGAAACGTAGTGTCTAAAGATAGATTTGGAATTATGCTTTCTGATATAAAAGAAACTATAGACAAAGCTAAAAGATTAGATAAACAGTTTGAACAAGAAATTATCCCGGTAATGGCAGAAGTTCTTGTTGGCTTTCACAACGAAGCTATTGATCCAAAAATACAGGAGATTATAGATAACATAGAACAAACTGGGGATTGGCGACGTTTCTCTACTCAGATAAGACAGACAAATGAGTATAAAGATTTAAAAGCTAATAGAGATAAAGGTGTAATAACTGAAGAAGAGTTCCAAGCACAAGCAAAAGCTTTAACTTTAGAACAGTTTAAAAACAGACAAATCCCTGGAAGAGATAAACTAATTAGAGATTTAAAACAAGCGCATAGAGATAAGAGTGGATTCTCATATCTGTTTGATCCAATCATATACTCATCAGAACCTGCAATACAATTGTTTGCTAAGTCTGTAAAAGAAGCAACGTTCAAAAAGAACGAAATGACTCTTGATTTTAAATATGACTTAGCCAGAGAGTATGACCTATTTAGTGAAGGTATGAGTGAATCAGATATAGCAGGTCTAAATGACTCTCTGCTAGAAACTACACTAGTACCACAATATGACAATGAAGGTAATGAAATAGATCCAATAGAAGTTTTATCACTAGTTAATCCAATACTTGTAGACAAGTTTAGACAGGATGAAACTGCTATGTATAAAAAGCTAAATAAAAAATATAAAAAACCTCAAAGAGCAGACT
>Ga0208767_1001935_pt1 | contig 16013 bp, 6 predicted proteins | sample VirMetDEL_Mar_21_FD_184514 | JGI IMG/M metagenome (GOLD analysis project Ga0208767, IMG submission 184514) | Aqueous microbial communities from the Delaware River and Bay under freshwater to marine salinity gradient to study organic matter... | ecosystem: Environmental > Aquatic > Marine >... | reverse complement strand
GCATGCTCATCGGCCAGAAGTTGACCTTTCACAACAGTGGCGCTGGGAGTGGAGCATACACCTCACACTACGCCAGCGCGTTCCAGAGTCGCGTGTTCAGCATCGTGGACCACACGTTTGAGTCGGATGCTACGGTCATCAAGGTCGTTCCCGCACTCCAGAACATCGGTAGCGGTCTGAACAGTGCCACAGGGGACGTGATGTTCATCCACTCGCTGGGCATGCCGACAGCGCAGGGCGACAGCAACAACGTCCAGAACACCGCTGCTGCCAGTTCCAAGGAGGTCAGCCTCGTCGACCAGTTCATTGGTTTGGCCAGTTTCATGACGCTCCCAGACACGACCGTAGACGTGCACTCCTACCACGTTGTCGGCCTCGGTCGCCAGACGGCTGTGCAGCAAACTGGTAAGGTGCACCACACAGGTGGTGCCATCGAATTGCCAGTGCACAACGCCAAGTGGCTCTACTACAGCCTCGGGCGCGAAGTCGTCAGCAAAGACCGGTGCGGGGACAGGACATACTCTGCGAGCATTGTTCCTGAGATTCACACAAACGTTTCTCCGGGTCAGACGTACATCGACGTCGCCAGTAGCGAATCAGGTAGCGTTCGCTTTGGAACAGAGCCGAGTAGTTACGTCGATGCGGCAGTGGGTCACTACATTCTCATCGGGGACACAACACCTGCCCCTACGACCACGTACAAGACCCCAGAAACTGGAACGGACAAGTATTGGCCCAGTGAATCCAGCAGTTCATCGCTGGCCAGCGATGCCGTGCACTTCGAGTGGGCCGAGACCAGCGAGTGTCGCCGCATCTGTGCCATCGACTACATCAAAGACTTGGGCGAGGGCACGTACCGCTACGTCTACCGTTTGCATGTCGACGACGCGTGGCAGTTCTCGCATACCGCGGCCGACACGCTCGAATTGCGCCGATACAGCGCAGACGACTCGAACGGTAGCCCGCACATCAACGCAGACTCAAAGAACATCAACAGCCCTGTCCACCGCCTGCTGTTCTCTGCAGACACCATCCCGTCGTTCTGCATGGAGCACAGCGTCCGCACGCGCGACCTTGGCTCGTTCAACGCGACAGGAGAGTCGACCGTAGCACCCGGCAACGAGGGCGACAGCAAGCAGTTGACCCGCGTGTTCCGTGGGTGCAAAGTGGTCGAATGGGAACTGAGCAGTACCGTTGATGCTGAACTCAAATACCGCTGCGTGTTCGATGCGCTGTCCGTCTACACCGACACGGGTCGACTTGAGTCGTCGAACAAGGGTGACCGATACACCGCGCACCGCATGTTCCAGAACACCGCGAACTCGGAGAGCAGCCGCAAGGTGGCGGGTATTCCAAAGAACGGCGAGAAGCCGTTCATGTTCTATAACGGGTCCATCTCGATGTTTGACCAGAACATCACCTACATCAGCGCTTTCGAGTTGCGGGGCAAGACAGGCGTGGAACTGTTCCACACCCTCCAGAGCAACCCTGTTGCGGAGTCTGTCGACGCGTCCACATCACTGAGCCTCAAACAGGTCCCTTACGGCGGGACGCGCAACGCCTCGGTCATCCGAGAAGGGCGCGAAGAGTTCGAGATGGAAGTGACGCTGGCGCTTCAGGACGCAACACTGCTCCATGAAATCCGCACGCACATTCAGCGAGGCGGCACTGTGGGCTCGACCGGCGGCACCATCATGCTCCACTTCACAAAGCCCACCTCGACGGGCGCGAGCGGATATACACCTGAACTGCGGGTCGTCATTGACGATTACTTGATTACCGCCCTCCCCGTCCCAGTGCCTGACGACAAGGGACTGTTGTTCACCACCCTGAAACTGAAGCCTCAGAACATCAAGGTCATGAGCACCGACACTGACTATCATCTGTGAGGAATCCACATGCCTATGCGTCACTGGATTGCCCTGCACCCATCGGCGGTTTTCGTCCCCGCCGTCATCGAAAAGGACGAGGAAGAGGTCGACGACCTTTTCGACCCAGAAGCCGGGAGGGCCAGCGACAACCCGTTCGCCCATCTGCATCTGGAGGACGCCCCCTCAAATGAGGCGGTTTCCGACGAGAGCGTGAGTGAGTATGCCACCGAAGAAGAATGAGATTGAAATCAATGGAACGCGATACATCGTTGAAGCGAAGGAACTGACCTTCTTTGATGTGCAGGCTGTTGCTCCCGTTCTTGCCAGTGGCTCGCTCGATTTCTCAAATTACTGGCGGCACGCTTTCACTCGCTGGCTGGACTTCTACGACGCCAAGGACCAGTGTGCCGAGCACCCAGACATTGAGAACCTCAACCCCGAAGTCGGCCAGCAACTTGCTGCACTGCTCCCTGAGCCCTCGCAAGTCATGGAATGGCTGGTTTTTCGGGAGGCGAAGTCGGCCGCATCAAACACTTCGTTCACGGGCGGACTGTGGTCGACCGACTTCGCTACCAACGAGAAGGGATGGAGTACCTTCTGATGACGCATTACGGGATGACCCTACAGGACGTGAGAGCATTGAGCATCGACGACGCCAAGCAGTTGCTCTACTGGGCACAGGCCATGCAGGGCGAAGAGCAGGCTGTCCAAGAAGCAGTCTACTTGGGGTATGACGTTATCCCAGAACTGGAGTGACGCATATGGACGGCAACATTGACCCCCGCTCTGTCGAAGCGATGGAGAAGTTCCGAGAGTACAGCAAGGGTGCAAAGGACAACATGGAGGCCCTTCAGCGGCAGATGGACCGGTTCACCAAGTCCATGGCCATGACCAAGGCTGAGACACGAGACTTGACTGAATCGCTTCGTACAATGGGCAACACGCCTGCGCTCCAGCAAACAGCAGGTGTCTCACCTGTAGGTGCTGCGACTGGCGCTGCAGCGGCTGCTTCTCCCACCACCAACGTCACGGTCAACCTGAAGATTGACGTCAGCGGGGTCACGGACAAAACCGACAAGCGCGCCTTGGCGCGTGAAATCGGAGCCATGGTCAGCAAAGAGTTGCGCACAAAGATGGGCGGCTCGATGACGCAGAGCGGCTTCAACAGGAGTGGCTGACGTGGTTGACGCGGGGGAGCGGTTGCCCGTCCGTCTCACACTTGAGAACGGAGACACCATTTCCCTCGACGTGACCCACGTGGACATTTTGGTTGAGCGTGCCCAAAGCAACTTCGGTATTCCATTCTTTGATGCCAAGAAGATGGGCATCGACCTGAATCAGGCGGCCGTCAAAATCGAGTTGCAGGGCATCTTCGCAGATGACCTCGGCCAAGAGCAGACGGCTCAGGCAGTCGCCACCCTTGACTTCTACCAGCCTCAGCAACTCATTACGTGGGGACAGCCGTTCGGCGGCTCGACGGGCGGCGTCAACAGTAGCCCTGTCTCCTCCCAGTTCAACCTCGCCAACTCGATTGGTAGCATCGGGACGACTGGTATCGGTGGCAGCATTGGCAATTTGGGTGGCTTTGGCGGAGGTTTCGGTGGCTCGTTTGGCGGTCCGCCCATGACGCCCCGCGACCTTGGCAATTACATTCTACAGTATTGGGATGAGAAATACATTGACTTCCCTGTCGGCTACTGGGTCGAGCAGAGCATTCGGCTCGAAAATCCAGTGCAGACGGGCTTGCAGTTGTGGTTCAAGGCTGACTCGCTGACTTCACTTAGCGACGGTGACCTCGTGAGCACGTGGACCGAAAGCGTTGCTGGTCGAAATGCAACGGCTTCGGGCTCTGCGCGCCCGGTCTACAGAGATGCGGGTCCTCGACCATTCTTGCAGTTTGACGGCAGCGATGACCGGATGACGGTTTCCAGTAGCCCGTTCTTCAATTCAGAAGAGTTCACCATTTTTACGGTGTTCAAGTCTGACGTTGGGGCCAACGAGAACACCGTGGTCGACACGAACGACGGCTACAGGGTCGTGGCCGACATGGACGATACGCGGGCGAAGGTCTACTGGTACAACGGTAGTTCAAGCGTCAACGCGGTGAGCAGCACGTCTTCTGTGAAATTGACGGGACTCAGCATCGTTGGCTACACCATGGAAGACACTGGCTCGGACGCGGAAGCCGATGAAGTCAGACTCTACGTCAACGGCACATTGGAGGCGACCACGAGCAGCACGACGTATCAGCCTGACGGGACGGACCTTTTCATCGGCGCCACCGCTACCCCAAATGATTACTTCAACGGCGGAATCTACGAGATTCTCTACTATAACCGCGTGCTGACGCAGGATGAGCGAGAGAAAGTCGAGGGCTACTTGTCCCGCAAGTACAACGTCTACCTCCCGACGACCCACCCATACAGCGACATGAGGTACAACTTCGACAGAACGCACGTGCGGATTGGCTTCGACAAGCGCATGGTGGCCAGCAAGGAAGAGGAATATGGCTTCCTCAACAGGCGAAGAAGCACTGGACTCAGCGTCACGGCCGTCAGCGGAAACACGCTTACACTTAACGGTGACCCGACCAGATGGTTTGAGTTGGCTGAGTCCGACCGAGAATACATCGTGTCCTTTTCAGGGAGCAATGGCTCTGTCCGCCTCAACCCAACACTGAGTCTTTTTCAAGCGAAGGTGGTTTCGGCGACTTACGATTCGGTTACGGAAGAAGGTACGGTCATCATCGAGCCAACTGTCGGTGGCTACACGGTCGTCACCAATGACGTCATCTACATGCAGCCAGTGGAATATCGCTCCGCTGACTTGAGAGGCAGCCTCACCGAACCCGTCATCATCATCCCTATCAAGAATGCAGACTCTTTCGACAGTCAGGCGTTGCCAGACAAAGCGGTTGGACCCGAGTTTCCTGCTCACGCGAATGGTGATGCGAGGGACACGGGTGGCGGTATCACGCGCACCGACGAGTACATCACCTACCTGCTGTCGAAAGCACTCACCCATTCTGGGCATGACCTCAACCGAGCCGTCAACGCTGCAGGCGACCAGACGATGGACAAGGTGTTCACTACGGCCATCAGTCAGTCCTACAGCGAGCACAACTCACGACTTACCGTTACACAGGTGTTTCCCTCGTCTCTGGGGCGACTGGCAGATAGCATCGACACGACACTGGGCGTGGGTCAAATGCCTGCCACAGAGGGCTTCTCTGGGGGTCGTAGCGGTAAGCGCGTGAAGAGTGGAGGCGACAAGGTTCAGGACATCATGGGCATCTTGGCCAACAGCAACAACTTCAGCGACCCAGCCAGCGCCACCGACGTCCAAGAGGCAATTGGTGTCGGACTCGACTTTGTCCAGACGGTGGCTTACGGCTCACGCGGAGCAAGCGACTTCATCAACGGTATTCAGATTCCATACTCCACGCTCGTGACCAAGGGAAAGAACTCACTTGATGCAGAGGTGGCTCAGCGCAACTTCTTCCTAACGACAGAGGGCGGTACTTCTGGCAAGTTGTCCAGCATCAACGATGTGCATGCTTCTCGCTCCTTTGCCCCGGCATTCCAAGGCCACCTGAAAAACGGCATCAGTGGGCTTGTCTCGGACTTCACTGTCCACCGCGACGCGGAAATGAAAGCCTACGAGTTCACGCTCGTCTTCATGCCAGCCGACATTATTCTGTGAGGTGAAAAGATGGCGATTCCTGTACGACTGCTGGCCGGCCTGAACAGTGAGATTCAGGTCGACTTGAACGTGCAGTCGCTGGACATTGGCATTGAGCGCAACATCAGCGCTTTCCCCACGCCGAACAACATTCTGAAGCGCTTCGCTACAGACACCAACGTCCCACGTATCACCATCGAAATGCAGGGCATCCTTGATGACGACGCAGGGGCTGCTGGTGTAGAGGGTGGCGGCATCAACCGCGTGCTTCCTATGCGCAAGTTGGTCAACTTTGGGAGCATGCTGCCTACAGAACCGTTCTCTCCCTTCAGTCCAATCAGCACCGTGTCGACCAGAGCGAGTGGAAACTTCGCTCGACTGACCACTGAGCGACGCACATTTGGCGAGTTCACTACCGCGCTGTCTCTGGCCAAAGGTGCGGGTAACACTCTCGCTGGCTTGACTCACAACAATGAGCGACCACTGGCGTTAGATGCCCGCATTCAGCCCAAACTCAAGTTTGTCGGCGGCCATAGCATAGGCGACACTGGTGCATTTACTGTGGAATCGACGTTCACGTTTTCCGGTAGTCCCGTGAGGATTGACCAAGACGAAGGAACGCTTGGTGCAAGTGCTCTACTGAACATCGGTGACCGCATCATCAAATCTGATGGCACATTCCTCGGCCTCGTGTCTGCACTGACGAGTGCAACCATCACGTTTGAGGCAGCGCTGACCAGTGCAATTGTTGCCAACGACGAGGTCTTCGTCAGTCCAAAATGCTTCAACCAGCGCGCTGAGTTCATTGGCTACGCTGATTCGTTCACGCAAGATTCATCCACGCTGAAGTATGATTTGGTGCTTACCGACAACGTCGCAGTCAACGTGCTCGCTGGAGACACCATCACCGTCAACCAGAGTGAGAACAAGGTTGTCGACCAACTTCACGGCCAATACATGAAACTCGTGCCGGCTTACTGGCTGGAAGACCCGAGCCGTAATCCCGCCGGACGTCTTCTTGATTCGGATGAGCACTTCCACGAGCAAGACGAAGGGCACATTGGCATCCGCCTGCAATTCAATGCCAACAAAACACCTGTCGCTCTGGGAGGCTCAGACCAGCCCAGTGTTATCGCTACAGCGAGAGGGGTGTCTTCAGCAGCGCAGTCACGCATTTTCTTCAGCCTCCACGACGCTTACTTCTTCGACGCGGTCATCGACGTGCCCATCGGAGGGCTCGCGGATTCGGCCTCCTCCAACCCAGCACAAGTGTTGGCCGAACTGGTCGAAGACGCACTGACCAACCCCGCTGTGACGGGGGCGAACATCTCTACTGTACCACTTGCGCCCGGTAACGACAAGACGCTGACGAACGTGTTCACTGTCTCGCGTAGCGGTGCGGCTGTCGTCATCGAGTCCCGATACAGCCCAGATGTTCCTGTCGAGCATCCTGAAATCATGGACGTGACGCTACGAGCCAATTTTGCACCTGAAGTGCTGTTCTCGTCTTCTCAATTCGATTCTGCTGCAAAGAAGTCTGCCGGCGATAAAGCACAGGACCTCATCGGTCTGGTGTCCAATGCTGACCGCCACAGTGACCTTTTCCGAGGAGTTCAGATTCCATACGACAGCCTCATCACCAGTTCAGGTGTGACTGGTGTCGCTCGCAACTTCTTCCTGACGTTTGGCAATGTACCACCGTCCGAGAAAGGCTCGCTGGCGAACGAGCGCTCAGCCTCCGCACCTATGCGTGACCTTGTCTTGGATGCGAGTGCGGGCGGGAATAAGCCCGACGAGGGCTCGCGTGCGCAAGGTCTTCTCGACCGCATCCTTGGCGACCTTCCTACAGAGCCTGTCGAGTCCTTCTTGGGCTTCCTCGTCGACAACGTGCAGGACATGTGGGTGACGCTCAGCGACCGCTCTACGGCAAGGCACAACGACGGTGGCATTCGCATTATGCCTGAGAAGGTTCATGTGCGATATGATGCTGGTCAGAACTACTACGAGTTCCACATGGTGCTCGTAGCAACAGATTACGTGATGGGGGTCTGAACTTGACGCTGACCATCGACCCCGGATTTGGCCTGCGCTTTAACGGCGTGAGCGACAGCGTGTTGGTCCCCGTCAACCAGAACTTCATTCATGGTGTGCAGGAAGAGGAGCGTCGCTCTCTACCCAACGTTCTGTCTGCGTTCACGTTGGAAACATGGTTCATCCCAGATTCGGGTGGGGCAGTCTTCGAGCAAGAGAACGTCATGCGGCTCACGGTCGGTAGCCCGAGTAGTCCCGCCCCTGCAACGTTTGAGATTCGCCTGCGCAACCAAGCCAGCGGGCGAGATGCAGTCTTCTCGTTGTCCACGGCCAAGCCGGTGACCAAGGCGAACGGTCGACTTGCTTACTGGGACGGAATCCTGTTTCCGCGAGCCAGCGGTGTCGCTGACGCTTACCTTGCCACTGACGCAGAGCAGAACGACGTCACCGCGTTCAACGGAGGGCACCGTGAACTGCTGAACGTCACCGTCATGTTCGATGGGCGCATTCTCAGCCTCCTCGTGAACGGTGACTTGGCCGTGTCGAAGACGCTTGACGAGGTCCACGAACTGGTGCCACAGCAGAACAACATGTATCTCGGCGGACGAGGTGGTGATTTTCGCGGCACGCTGGAAGCCGTGCACTTGAGCCGTGGTGCCTCACCCTCTGGGTATCAGCAGTATGCACCAGTCAAGAGCGACAACACACTTGGCCTGTGGCGCTTTGAAGAACCAGTCACGCCCATCTCTGTCGTCACCGCGTCACCTGCTATCACGGCATCAACCAGTACGAGTTCAACCATCAACGTCGGCGCAACAGCAGCGCAGGCTTTGGTCGACGAACTCAGCGGACAGAGCGGTCTGACCTCCATGGATTTCACCGCCAGCCCGTACAGCGGTGGCTCGTACAAGGTCAAGGTCCACTCCGCTTCCTCCTCTTCGGACGTTTCCATCCCAAAGGTGCCGTACAACATCTTGGTCAACCCATTGGCCTACAGTCAGACGACGGGTAAGCCCACGAACAAGGCACCTGAGCGCATGCGGCTGATGTCGATTGATGCCAGTGCGGGAACTATCACCGTCGAGTCCATCCACCTCGACTTTGCGTCCAACGCAAGCACTGGTCGTCGCGGTGCACTGATGAACCACGATGCTGGTCGGTTCGTCATCATCACGGGCGACTGCATCGTGGACACGGGTGAAGGCAACGAGTTCCAGCCCTACGGCAGCGGAACACAGTTCTCCCAGCGCCAAGGTCAGGTCTGCATTGACGAGAGTGACCTTGGGCATCACGGCGTCATGTTTTCTCAAAGCATGGCCATCGACAGTCACGAGTACAACCAGTTCTCAGCCAGCACGACCAACATGGGTTCCAAGTTTGCAGCGGGTCATTGCGGCCGACACACGCTCAACCACGTGACCAGTCACCCGTTTATGGGCATCTTGCCGCCAACCAGCGAGCACACTGTAGAGAAGAAGTTGGACATTGGTAGCGACGTCATTTCAGCAGCCTTCCCGTCACAGTTCTCAGACATCAGGTCCACGGTCCCGACCAACAGCGTTGTTTCGTCCTACGACACACATGGACCTGTGACGGTCACAGAGACTGTTGCACGTGGCGCAGTCAGCACCTTTGTGGAAAACGGTATGTCGGACATTGACGACGCGAAGCGCGGTCTGCTCGCCATCGGCGGTCCGAACTTTGACCCTACGCCGTTCATGCTCAAAGCCGTCTCAGGCAATCAGGAAAGAGGTGACGCGAAGTTCATGGTCCCCTCGTCTGAAGCGCGCATTGCGCTGCTGTCCATCCCACGTCTGGCCAACCACGACTACGCACCATTCATCCAAATCCACTACGACGCGGTCGACTTTTCAGGCTCTCAGTTCGCTGTAGGGGCCACGAGCCGATTGACTGCGGGTATCAGCGGCGCGAACAAGGTGCTGACGTTGCAGAGCGTCAAGTCGTTCGGAGCCGACGGCCAAGTTGTTCCGGCTGCAGACATCAGCATTGGTGGAGTGGTTGCGTCCACCACGGCTGGCGCGACGGCTACGATTGACCATTCGACCAAAACACTGACGCTTTCTGTCGCAGCGCAAGCCAGTTTCATCACTTTGGCCGTCACAGGTGCAATCGTTCAGAAGCGCGATGCTTCGCCGATGCTGATGGTTACCAAGACGTTGCCAGATGTGGCCACGGAACTGTCGAGCGGTGTTTCCATCATGGACCTCATCCGCGACTCCATGGCCATCGGTGACCTGACCCTTTTCGCTCCGGGCGGAGTCATTGAGTTCGACACGCCGGACATGTTCGTCTTCGGCGATGGAGAACTGGAAGGCGAGCACGCTGAGGGCGTCGTTGCAGAAAGCGTGCTGGACCGTTCGCTTTGTCCAGAGAACTACCTGCCGCTTACGTCGACGGACCCTGTCCAAACTACGCCGCAGTCTATCTCGGTGGCGAATGCTGACCTACAGGTCAGGTCTTCCGTGTTCCATCGCGTCTTGGTGCGCACGAATGAGAGCGGCACCGAGGGCTTTGACGACACTGGTGGAGTCAGCGTCAGGAAGACCACCAACGGTACGCGCCTTCGCACAGGGGTGCTGGTCAACGATGCCAGTGGTTATGCTGCTTCGACCACTGGAGCCATGACGGTCGACGGAGTTGACGCCACAACGGTCTTCGCAGTCGACGATTTCGTCTACAAGGCGAACGGCAAAGAGTTGGGCAAAGTCACCGCCGTGACCACGACCAGCGTCACCATTGGAGGTGGCACCACTGAGGACTTGGTCGACGACGACGAGTTGTTCTCTCAGCCGCAGATGGTCGGACGCGGCACCGTCAATCAGAGTTCATGCGTGCACGAGTTCTTCGACATCATTGAGCACACATCATCTGGCAAGAAGACGCGTCTCGTCGTTCAACCCACTCAGCGTAGTGCTCTCGCCATGCTCACGAAGATGGCAGGTAACACCGTCAGCATCGAGAGCCTCGTCTCTCGCGGTCGCGTGGTATCGTTCTCCGACAACGCTGAAGGCGACACGGTCATGCGCGCTCACGGAGTCATCGGCGACCTCGCTTCTTCCAGCGTGAGCGTCAAAGGTTCGGCAGCGCCTGATTCGCATATCGTTAAGGAAATCATGCCGGGAGCACCTGTCGTCACCATGACGCTTGGTGGTGGCGGGCAAGGTGCGGTCAACACCAAGGAGACGTGGGACCCCAGTCCGCTTTCTCGCTTGGCTTGGAACACGCGTCGTGACTGCCAAGCCGTGGTCAGTTCAACGACCAGTACGACAGTGGTGGTGCTCCCCCTCAACAACAAGGCGGAGGACCTGCAGTCGTGGGGCACCTACTGCTTCCCAAAGGTGGGTCGCATTTACCTGCAACTGGAGACCAATCAGGGGGAGCAGCCCGAGTTTGCCAATGCCGAATACACCAGCAAAGATGGGACAACGTTCACGTTCGCATCAGGCACCGGGCACACGGGCACCGGTAAGTTCGTGCTCGCAGATGGTTCCGAAGCCGATTCACTGTCTGCGTGGATTACTGCGACGTCAATCACGGCCGGAAGCGTGATTCATCTCGACGACAAGTTCAGTGAAGAAACCATGTGCAACGATGGGACAACCATCAACGACAGGTTGTTTCAGACACTCGACACCGTTCAGCACGACTACCAGTTGGGAACGCAGTATGCGAGCACACGTGCGTTGGTTGAGATTCCTCTGTTCGAGGACTTCTTCTTCGATGACCCGGAGCGGGGGATTTTTCCCGGTCCAGACAACAGCATGAAGTTGCACGTCGATGCGACGCATACGGCTCATTCTTGGAACCCCAACCCTGTCGGTCGACGTCCAGAGGCTGTTGCCCCCCGCGACCCTGAACTCTTTGGCCCGTTCTCCTACACGGTGCAAAACCAGAGCCATCGTAGCGGGACCAAGGTCACGCGCCCATACGACTCGGGCAATGCTCGCGTGTATGTCGAAGATGCTAACCTGTTCCCGATTCCAACCGCACCCCCTGTCGAAGTGGCTGAATTGGGCGGTAGCGCTCGCTACCGACGTGCTTTCCTCGCCAGCGGCGAGTGGGTCACCTACAGCGCTCGGGACACCACGAACCACTACTTGACGGTTGTCGACAGCGGTAATGACCACGCGTTCAGTGAGCATTTCCTACGCGACATCAAAGTGGGCGCACACATCTTCCCTGCTCCGGGCTACCAAGACATGTCCTACTCAGGCATCGCAGATAATCCGAGCCTCATCAGTGCCGGCTATGAGAACCGTCGTTCGTTCTACTTCGACCGCGCCAACGTGATGACGCAGGGTGGCAACGTCGACTACGGCCTGCGACAGTACGTGAGCGCCATCGAACTTCGGGCAGGTCCTACGTCCAACCCTCACCTTCCCCGCATCGCCAACCGCCGTCCGCGTGCAAACGTCGTGTCTGTGACCGGTAGCCCCGCGACGTCCATCACGCTCGATGATGCCTCGCTGTTCCCTATCGCCACGCCGAACGCGTCTTACCATTTCCGAGTCACATGGAAAGATGCCAGTGGGACAGCATACCGCGGTTTCTACAACAATCGCACTGGAAACGTTCTGACCATCACCAGCCCTGACGCAGGTTTCACCCCATCCGTCGGTGACGAAATCTTTGTCGAGGACTTGCACGCAACTTCTGCTTCTACTTTCCCTCAGACACTGGAGACTTTCCTCAGCCGAGCGTGGGCTCATCCTTTCTGTGGTGGTGGATTGCGCCAAGGCGACACTGTATGGATGAACATGCACTACACCAACCCTCATGCCATTGAAGGGTTGTTCTGCAAGAGCCGTGGTACGCTCAACGAGGCCGAAGTTTGGTCGGGCTTCAATGGAGGAGTGGCGTCCCTTTCTCAGCAACCAAGGTACAGCACCCCGTTGGAGAACTTCTTGATTGGAAACACGTGCACCGAAACGGCTCAGAACCTCGTGCAACACATCAACAAAACGATTGAACTGAACTACGAAGCGCTGAAGACCTCAGCAACTGCACCCGTCGTCGCCTATCTCGACCCTTACCAGTGCACGGAAGATTACGCCCGCATCTTACTCTACGACGTTGCTCATGACCGGGAGTTCATTGCGTTTCAAGACCTCCATATGCAAGTGCAGACCAGCGCGGCTGCATCAAGCATTGGCGCAGATTCTGGCCTCACTGGAGGTGCAATCGTCAACTCTAACGCAGCATCTGGCTCGCGTCTCGACGCAGCAGCAGGATTCCTATCTCAAAATAAGAACATCAACGCTGCTCGTAAATCAGACTTCATCGAGTCAGCGTATGCGCACGATACCGAGTGGAACGCCAGCGTCACTGGGGGACTGTCTACGCATTACGTTGGCGGAGTCGACGACTTGGCAACTGACGGATTTTCTGACCGCACCAACAATGCCGTGGTCGATAATGCTGCAGGCGACGCGCTTGCCAAACATCAGGAGATTGATGCGGACACACGAGAGCGCTCTACGTTCTTCGATACACCTGACGGAACGCGCGTCATTCCTGCATTCCTCGGCATGAAAGGTATTCGTGCAGGCACGCTTGACCTGACCAGCCACGATGAGGCACGTCTGAGATACCTTGACCACTGGACGAAGATGGACTTTGTTCGCCGTCTGACGGTCGACTTAGGTGAAGTTGCTCTGCGGGACGGTGTGACGAACATCGAATCTGCTGCATTGGAAGTGGTCCGCCTCATCAATCAGGCTGGGGCAAAGAACGGTAAGACGCACGCTCGACGTCCAAACGACCAGTTCCTCGGAGAAAGCAGCAGGTTCGACCTTTCCAGCCCCGGACCAAAGAGCAGTGCCTTTGGCACCAACATTGACCCTGCGGCTACCCACCTGCATGCAGACTTTGCTGCGACAGCGTCGACTCACGACCCTGCTCCGTTCTGGGACCCGTCCAAGGCATTCTCCAGCCACGACCGCGGGACACATATGGGCTACGTGCGCGCACACCTTGGCAGAGTTGTCCTTGATTCTGAAGGGCGACCCGGCTTCTCAATCGTCATTCACTCGACGGTTCCGGGTGCAGCCGGTCGTAACTTCTGCACGTGGTTGGACAGCAGTAAGGCCCAGAGCCCGTATCGACCACAATTCCTCATTGGGCACGGCGGTCGATTCCGCAACTACTGGTGCCAGCCTGACGAAGTAACGGGTGAAAACATGCACCCTGCACCAATGCCCATCAATCGCTTCGGTCGACCTTTCGCACCCATCACGACGCTCAAGGAATACCTGCCACCGGAGAGTCCGAGTGACGCGCTGCTCAACAACCTCGATTTCGGACCTGACCGTGTCGACAGCACCACGGCTCTGACCGACGCTTCGCGCGAAGGCGGGAGCGGTCGAAACGCCAACACTGCACTGAATGAGTCATTCGAGACAAAGAGCCCGGCCTCGGTGCTTGTGGACGGGCTTCGCGTAGGCACACGGGCTCAGGCCCGTATCAACTTCGGCGGCTTGACGCAGGCCGGTATTCCCGGCTGGGCGCCTGACGTGGGCAAGTGGGGTTTTGGTAACGATGGCGCCGAAGCGAACCTGCAGGCTCGCTACGGCACAGCATCCAATATCACCGACGCCATGACGGTGACCACTGAAGGCAGCGACGACGGCTATATCCCACAAGCAGACCTCAAGGCAGAAAACATCGGCAAGTCACCGCTCTATGGCTTGCGCTTTGTCGACCACCGTGGCGACAACCACACCATCCGCTTCGTCTACCGACAGAACGGGCAGAACTTCGCCAGCGACAACACGTATTTGCCGCCCACCCTCGACGAAGAGATTCTCATCCATTTTGATGACCGCGACGTGTCGCAGGGTGGCTTCACCATCGGCGCTCACATGGTGGGCACAGGCGAAGTATGCGGCGAAAAGACAGGCGGCTCAACGCTGAGCAAGTTCAAGGGTAACCTTTGGAACAACTACCCTGCCCCAATCGTCGGCGTCAAGGTCACCACTGCACTGTCTTCTGGGACGATGACGGTCACGCTCGACGACCCCTACGCAGGTGACGCTGCAGATGCGGAAATGAACACGCACCCCGACATCCTTGGTTACCTCGGTTTCCCTGAGAGTGGCATGTTCCAACTATCAACACAGAGCGGCGTCCAAGGCCTTACGTTCTACTATACGTCTCGTACTCACGAAGACGCTACTGGGACGCACAAGTTCTTCGGCGTCATCGGCGGCTCGTCCAGCCACAGCAACGGCGACTGGTATCTGAGTCCGCGCATCAACTTCACCTGCCTCTTGACTGACGAGGTCATGGCCGCAGCAGTCGAGCACGCCATCAGCGGGACGACTGAGACGTTCGACTGTCGGGACATGTTCGCACCTGACGGCCGCACACTGGGTGAGTGGGGCGTCAGTGCAGACGCTATCCACGTTGTTGCTCGGAACACCGACAGGGTACGACTCGGGCGCTTGTTCGACGTGCGACGTAGCAAGGATTGGGGGTTGATGGATGGCGCTGCCACCGATGCAGTCGTGGCCAGCAAGCATACCGGTGGGTTGAGCGATTCTGAGGTGGACGCAGGGACGCGACTGGACGTTGGTTACATCCCAGAAACTGTCCTCCACATCACGACGAAGTATCGCGGCTCCAATGCGAACACGGCAACGCCTGTGCTCGTCGACAGTCAGAACAACGTCGTGGACATCACAACATGGCAGCGTAACTTGCGCGGCGAGAACTTCATTGACGTGCCCGGCGACCTCATCATCCCTCGCGTTGATTCCCCGTGTATCGAAGTGCAAAACGCGAGTCCTACGACAATCCAATTGCCAACAAGCCCGAGTAGTGAGTCTTGGGCACTTTTTGGCAAACTGGCTTCGCACGACAACGACAGTTGGGGGGAGCGGTTCATCCTCTGGTACAGCACGACTGAGTATGCCGAAGTGCGAAGTACGGCAGGTACTTCTCCGGGCACACCCCTTACTGAGGTGAGCATTATCGCCAAATCTGGAAACTTTTCAGTTACCAACCACGACGTGGTCTTCAAGGGTACGACGCGCGCATCCGACGCTGTTCGTACAGATGGCGTGCGTCGAGCCGGTAGCAAGAACGCAAGCCCCTTCCTGTATTTCCGTGGCGGGCGCGACAGCCCTGACCATTGGGTACCGCTCTACTTTGGCGGTGGCTTCTCTGGTGCAGTGGTCGACATCAACGACGGCACACAAAACGACTACGCAGACTTCTACACTCACCCCTACGCCTCTGGTCCAACAGGCTCAGCAGGCTTCCAGAACATCGGCGAGATGGCTGGCTCTTACGCACTCATCGACACGAATGCGATGCTCGCCATGTTCCCCGGCACGCCATACCTTGACCAGCACCGTGGGCAGAACCACCCGCCGTTCTTCAACCAAGATGCACTGTTGTCCTACGACA
>Ga0208767_1001934_pt1 | contig 16013 bp, 36 predicted proteins | sample VirMetDEL_Mar_21_FD_184514 | JGI IMG/M metagenome (GOLD analysis project Ga0208767, IMG submission 184514) | Aqueous microbial communities from the Delaware River and Bay under freshwater to marine salinity gradient to study organic matter... | ecosystem: Environmental > Aquatic > Marine >... | reverse complement strand
CGCGGGTGCCGCCCTCAATACCAATCTGGTGGCCCACTACGCGAGAGTATTCGTTGGCAGTGCTGGGCTGAGTGGCCGTAAGCTCGCCAGCCGTACCAGTGGTGACAAACAAGATGTTGCCCGCCGAACCCGGGTTGTGGTCGAGGATGCCGATACCCTGAATGAGCATGCCGTCGGTAGCGGGAGTAGTGCCCAAAGCCATAGCCAGCAACCCCTTGGTGGTGTTCTCCCCACCTACGCTCGCGTCGACAGCGACCCAAGAGCCAGTAAAGAACGTATACACCTTACCCGCCTGAGTGCCGCCCGTACCGAAATAAACGACCGTACCCTCAGCGTCGCCAGCGTTAGTAGAACTTACGGTCTCAGCCTTGAAGTCTATCTCCGCACCGGTAACGTTGCCCTGCAACGTAGCCTTGACAGTATCGGAGAAAGACAACTGACCGGAACCATCGGTGACCAAAGGTTGGTTCTGAGCTCCGTCAGCCTCGGGTAGCGTAAGCGTATACGTAGCCGTAGCAGCGTTGAGAGGGCTCTTGATAGTAACCCCGTGCGTGTTCTGCTCGCAGTTGAGCTTGATGGCGCCAGCGTTAGTGCCGCCACCGTCAACATTGCCCCGAACCTCAACGACACCCGTGCCGTTAGAGTCAAGGGCGATATTCCCGTTGGTGGTGCTGGTATCGATTTGGAAACCCTGTACGTCAAGGTTGCCGCCAAGCTGTGGGGTAGTATCGTCTACAACCGCTGCGATGCCGCCGCCCGTGCCGTTAGCAGCAGCCGTAATCCTACCCTGAGCGTCAACCGTAATGTCAGCGTTGGTATATACGCCCGGCGTAACAGCCGTATTGTCAAGGTCTACAACAACAGCGCCCGTAGTGGGTGAGGCCGTAAGGCCCGTGCCACCCGTAACAGAAGAGACCGCGCCGCCGCCCGTGCCGTTGGCCGCTGCCGTAATGCGGCCCTGAGCATCAACTGTAATGTCTGCGTTGGTGTACGCACCCGGAGTTACAGCCGTGTTGTCAAGGTCTACAGTAATGGTGCCAGCGCCAGTGATAGGGCTACCAGAAGAGGTGAGGCCCGTGCCGCCAGTGACGGTGACAGAAGTAACTGTGCCCGTGCCACTAATAGTTTCTGGCTGCCAGCCGTTGACAGTGTCATATGTCAGTACCTGACCGTCACTGGGCACCGTAGCCGCTACGTTATTAAGGTCCGAAAGGTCCGCGTCTAAAGAAACAGTAATCGTTCCAGCGCCAGTAATGGGGCTGCCCGAAGAAGCGATACCCGTTCCGCCATCGACGGTGACAGAAGTAACCGTACCCGTGCCGCTAATAGTCTCGGGTTGCCAACCGTTGACAGTATCGTAGGTAAGAACCTGACCGTCGCTGGGAGCTGTAGCCGCAACATCGTTGAGGTCCGAAAGGTTGGCGTCGAGGCTGATGGTGCCCGCACCAGTAATGGTGCCTCCCGTAAGGCCCGTACCGGTGGCTACGCTGGTGACCGTACCCACCTGAGCGCCGGAAGCAATGCCGTCGAGCTTGGCTTTGTCAGCCGCACTCATAGCCCCGTCAGCAGAAGGGGTGGCGTTGGTGATTCCGATGTCAGGAGTAGCCCCGCCAGTAGATGTAATAGGAGCCGTACCCGTAACGGCAGTGACGCCGCCGCCAGAGCCGCCGGGCAAGTTGCCCACCTGAATCTTTTTAGTGACGTTAGCCGCAACGTCAACGATAGCCAATACGTCAGTGCTGGCAGGGGTGGTCAGCTCTGTTAAGTCTGTTATCTTTTTATCTGGCATCTTATTGTGTTATCAGAAATCCCGTGCCGTCCTGTAAGGCAATCTTACCCAAGTCCTGCTGAAGGATATAGTTTATCGGTGGCGGTGGGATAACGCCGCCGCTGCCGCCGCTGCCCGTGCCCGTGCCGTCAGAACCCTTAATGGCATTATTAATACCTATCTGGATAGGCATGTCACCACAGGGCTATAATGTCGTTAGGGAACATAGTACCACTTTCAAGAACGCGCTTGACCTGAACAGGAACAAAAGCGCCAGCAACGACAGAAAAAGTCACGTCGTCACCCCCGATAGTCAAAACGCGGATAGTGCCGGCTATGCCCGTTTGCAAAACGCAGCCGTTGTTGTCGTCGGCGTAGAGACTGTAAGACTCAGTGCTGCCCGTGTTTACAATGGATGCACTCAACCCAAGAGTGGTGTTGTTGATAATGCTCGTAACGGTAGCTACGCCGCCAGCCAAATACACGATACTGCCAATTAAACCTTGGGTAGAATTAAAATTCTGAGTGCCATCAACAAGTGCTGTGCCGGAAGGGCCCGGCTGGGTGGTGGTGCCGATGATAGCAGGCCCAGCAACGTTAGGGATGTTAATCGTGTCGCTGGGTATGACCTTGAGCGCACGCTCGGCCTGTAACTTCTGATATGCCATTACTTACCAAATGGGAATTGACGGTTCAATGAATCCTTGCGGCGACCGCATCCGCAATCCTTGCCGTTGGATAGCTTGTCTACCACGTACTTAACTCCGGTGGCCTTGGTCACCTTCTCTACTGCGTCGCCGAGTCCTTTCATACGCCTAAGTTAATACTTTCCCTTCCTTCCCTTGGGGCTGGCCTTCTTGCTGCCACCGCTGCCAGCCCACAACTTCTTGCACGCCCAGTACCGGGCCGTAAGCTTGTCGTTAGCCGTGTCACACTTGTGGCGAGCCTTGAAACTCCTACGCGCAGCAGCACTGTAGTTGTGGCCGTATCCCTTCGCGCCGAAGTGGATGAGCTTCTCCTTGCCGCCCGAGCAAGCCTTGACCATCATCTTCTTGCCCTTGCTCGTAGACCGACGAGGCTTGTTGCAAGGCATGTCTTTCTTACCTGCCATAGCGGTAATATTTGCGGCGACGGCCAAAGACATTCTTCGTCTTCAGCTTGCTCGCGTTAGCTTTTCCATACGGTGAGTTGAGCTCTTTGCCAACCGTATCGTGCTTGGATTGCTTCAAGAACTTGTTGGTCTTGGGGTTGACGCTAGACCAGTGCCCATAGTTGCCGCTAGACCGGTCAAGGTCGAGAAGTCCCGGCTGCCCCTCGCGGACAAGGCGCTTCTGTACGCGCTTGGCCTTGGGCATGTTGTAGCCCGTATGCTTGCCGTTACCCTTACGGATTTTGCGGGCGTCCTTGCGGCTGGGCACCATCCACTCCTCGCCCTTACCGACGCCGTACTTCTTTCTGATGCGCTTGGGTTTCATCAGTGTGCTTTTGCTTGTATGACAATCCACTCCGTACCATTGGACCAGAGGGTAACGCCGTTATATGCTTTGTTGATGGTATAGCCCGCAACGTTGCCGTCGATAGTGCCGCCGCCAGAGGCCACGATATCTATCATATGGCTGCCCCCGGGAGGGAAAGTGCCGTCGTTGACCACGCGGATAAGGCGGTACTCAGCCTCAACGGCAGTAGGGACAGTAATGGTATATGTGCCCGGACCGCCGCTCCAAGAGACATCGATGGTATTAGCCGGGTCCGTATACGTTAAGCTCCCGCCCGGGGTGGCCGTAACGAAAAAGGGAACCGCGCTGGTCTGGCGTACGTCCTCAATGGTATACGCATCGCGCAAAGCATCGCGACTGGCACTGCCCTTATCGGTAGTGTCAACGCTCGGGGCGACGCCGTGAAATTTTGTCCCGCTTGGAATTGGCATTTCTCTTAATCCTTTTAATAGCCTTGCGAACCAAGACCTTGAGTACCGTACGCGGAACCCGCCTAGAGAGGAACCGCAGAACTTTAACGACGGGTGACACGGGCAGCAGGGGTGTTGGCGACAAACTGTTTACGCTTGCCCTGAGATTTTTTCTTCTTCGCCGTAGCAGCACGCTCGGCCTTGCTCATGCTCCTTGCCTTCGCTAAAGGAAGACAACGGTCTGGGTTCTTCTTGTTCTTGCTCGTGCCGCACTCGCCCTTGATGCTGCCATCCAAACCGATGCGCACCCACTTCTCGTCACGCCACTTCTTGAGCTCGCCCATTACTTGCTTCGTGGAAGAGGGATGTCACGGCCCTTGGCTGCGCCAAGTCGGATGGGCTTGACGTCAGAGGAGATAGTCACCTTGTGCGTACTGTCGTTAGACTCATACGTGGGGCGTAGCCCGGCTTTAGCACGCTCCTTCTTTGCACGCCTTGTCTGTCGCCGGTCGCGGAGGGTCATCTTCTTAGCCATTACTTCTTCTTCGGCTTAGTGGCCGCCTTGACTCTCTGGGTACAGGGTTTTCCGTTGTGTGCCATTATTTCCTGTCAAAATTTTTGTCCTTGCAGTACCTGCTCGCATACATAGCGGCATAAGCACTCCACTTCTCGTACTTGCGCATGGCAGCAGCCTTGCCCGCCGGGCAAATCTTGTTGCCTTTCTTTTTGGTCATACCCGCCATCAGTATCTCTTTACACTCCGCTTTACACCGCGGCCCTTCTTGACCACCTTCTTGAGCTCGCCATTGACGAAAGCTTTTTTCGTCCGGACCCGAGGTGCTGTAGCCCGAGAAGCAATGGCGCTACCGAAAGTTCTGACATTGCGGTCACGGTCAACAGATTTGTGGACCCGACGACGCTTGCCCGTCGTAACCTTTCGCTTCTGAACGCGAAGCTGATTGTCGCCGCTGACGTCTTGGAACAATTCCTTCTCAACACGAGGACCCGTACGACTGCGGTAAGAAGAGTATCGAAGATTCTCCTTGCGGCCCTGATAAGGGTTGTTCCACTCAACGCGCCTAGTTACACCGCGTGCGTTGGTGCGGGGATTATTATTAGCCACGAGTTACTTCTTTTTTCTTGCCAAGCAAAGTCATACGCTTGCGCTTGGTTACAACCTTCGGGTCTTTACCCTTCTTAGTCACGGTAGACTTCTTCATCTTAGAACCGCCAGACCCCTTAACCTTAACGGTAGTACGGGTGGTACCACCACGAGTGGTTTTGGTTCGGGTCGTCCGGTTGCCAGACTTTGTCTTCTTATAGGCCATAGAGCATAACTAATATACAGATGGTGGCCCCGACCATTCCGAGGCACACCATCCTGTATGCAAACTCTTTGCGGGTCATATCTTGTGCCAGCAAATTACAATGAACTATTTAAAGTACTGGCGCGTAGTGCGCTACTTCATCCAGTCAAAATACGGCATCACCCAGCCAGACCTAGAGATGATGCTGTTCCTATATGACGAGCCCTACTTCACCAAAGCGAAGTTCAAGGAGTTCAATAAAGTCTTCTCGTGGGACAAAGACCGCTTCGAGCGCCTCCGCCGAAATGGATGGGTAGAGAAAGTATCGGTGGAGTCGAAGTCGAGACTCGGGGTCTATAACCTCACATACAAAGCCAAGCGCGTGGTAGGGTACGCATATGCCATACTCCATGGCAAAGAGTTCCCCACCGATGACCAGAACAACCCAGTCTTCAAAAGAGATTGCTCATTTACCGATAAGATGTACCGGAAGGTGATGATGCAAATCAATGAAGCACAACGACAACATCGCGCTCCGAAATAATGGTACGCGCCACACCGTCAATCAACATGGTGTAGCTGGAACGCTTGTCGTAGTACAACTCCTCGCCAGCACCGATATCGGTAACCTCAGTGCCCGAAGCCACAACGATGCCACGACCATAGCGCATCTGGTCGGCGTCCTCTGAACTCAAGAGGAGCCCGCTGCTGGTAGTCGTCTCCTCCTTGATGGCGTCGATGACGATGTATTTCCCTATTGGACGCATTGTATGAATAGTGGTGTGAGAGGACCCACATAGGCGCCCCCGATATTAAAGTCGTAATACTCGATGGCCTCGTCGACATCCATGTCGTGCTCAGCAACGAGAATCTCTAAGATGCGCCCGATATCGTAGCACACCCGCCACCCCTCCTCAACCTCAGTGAGGCCAAGGATGGCATCATCAAAACCATCAGCGAAAAGGGCACTGCTGTCGATAGCGGCCAGCCAAAGCTCTAGCTTGTCCCTCATGCCCGAGCAAGTGTGATGATAGCACGAGTGCTAAGGATAGTGACAGCAACGCTGACGGCGTTCTGCAAAGCAGTCTTGGTGACGCGCGTAGGGTCGATGATGCCCATATCGATGAGGTCGCCATACTGACCCGTCTTTACGTCGTAACCCCACCCGTCGTCGCACATAGTGTAGTCGTAGCTCGCACCCGCGTTAGCCATTATCTGGTCCATGGGGGCGCACAAAGCTTCACGCAACACTTGAGCCGCAGGGCCCTTACGGTCTAGTAACCAGCGACTTAGGTTGTATAGGGTGACGCCCCCGCCCGGAAGGACGCCGTCTTGCATAGCAGCGCGGACAGCGCACACAGCATCGTCGACCCGGTCGTATAACTCCTTCTGTTCTAGGTCGGTATGCCCCCCAACCTCAATCACTCCTACACCACCAACAAGGCCAGCGATGCGCTGGTTGATGAACTCCTTGTCCCCTTTCTTCTTAGCCAGCTTGTACGCCTCCTGCAACTCTGCGATGCGGGTCTCGACGCCATCGGCACGCTCGTCCTTGACGATGATGGTCTCGCTGCGGCTCACCACAACGCGGTCCGCATACCCGAGGTCGTCGAAGGATATTAGAGACAGGTCGTCGCCAGTGCGCTCCGAGAAGTAGGTGGCCCCAACGGTGACGGCTAGGTCTTGCATAAGCTCGTGCTGCTTGTACCCGAAGTTGGGTGGCGGAACAACGCAGACCTTGAGCCCCTTCTTGACCACATTGGCAGCAAGGGTATTGATAACGTGGGTGCTGCACGGAGCCACGATAAGGAGTTTTTTCCCCTCCCGAATAATAGGAGCCAGCACGTTCTCGATAGCAAGGATGTTGCTCACGTCGCCGTCGCACACCATAACGTGGCAGCCCTCCAGCACACACTCGTCGCGGCTCTGGTCGTTGATGAAGAGCTCGCTGGCATAGCCACGGTCGAGCTTGAGGCCATGCGTAACGCTGAAGCCAGTGTCGCTGGTCATACTCTTCTCGACAGTAACGACACCATCCTTGCCCACCTTAGCGTATACGTCAGCGATGAGCTTGCCGATACCCTTGTCGTTGTTGGCAGAGATGGTAGCCACGCTCTTTAAGTGCCGCTTGGTCAAGCGCCGACTCCGCCGGTCGAGCTCTGCGAGAACGTCTCGAGTAAGGGAGGTAAGCTCCCGCAGCCCATCTGTCTTGTTGGCATCGTCGAACGCAGTGAGACCACCCTTGACCAAAGCCTCAGCCAAAACAATGCTCGTAGTAGTACCGTCGCCCGCCTCACTGGCCGTCCGGTCAGCAGCCTCCTTCATCATACGAACCGCCAAGTTCTCTACCGGGTCCAACAGGTCCACAGCCTTGGCCACAGTGACACCGTCCTTGGTGACAGTAATACCATGCGTATGGTGAGGGCTCTCGATAAGTACCGTCTGGCCGCTTGGGCCTAACGTGCTCTTGACTGCCTTCGATAACTGCTCGATGCCGCTGAACAGTTTGTTGCCCTCGAAGTGAAGGTCCTTGGGTATTTCATTCATAGTCCAACGAAGGTACATGTCGGAATGTCGATTTCAAACGTCCCTATAGAGAGAGAGAGAGAGAGAGAGAGAGAGAGAGAACTCCCCCTTACAGTAGAAAAATATATGACATTATCGACACTGTAACTGAAAACCAGTAAGTTAAGTCGACACATTCGTCCAATATCCGACACCCGGTGTGTCGATTATCGACACAAAAGAAGAGAGCCCCCCACGTTTGGAAGGCTCTCACTATAACCAAATATTCTGAGCACTTGCCTGCTCGCAGGGGGAAGGTAACATTTTCGGCACAGGTGTATAGGGGGTTTGGGTTACCCCCCATCCCACGTGTCGACCCCCGCTTGGGAAACCGAAATTTTGCGAGAGGGGGGGGTCACCATCCCGACCCCGCGCCCGGATTTTTTGGCGATTGCCTGAGCGGTCGTCCCGTCCCCTGACCCGACCCGAACCGAGAGCAGAGAGCGGGACAACTGCCCGGCTCGCTGAACGAGCCACGCCACCCTACCCCCTGCCCATGCCCCCTGCCCATGCCCCGGTCAGGGAGAGGAGGAGGGGACACCCGCGCCCTAACCCCCCGCCCTTCTGTTGCGTGTGCTAACGTGCCGCCCTGTTCCTGCTGTTCTTCTGTTTGTGCTGTTGCTGTGTCTTGGTTTGGTGGTCGGTCGCTCTCCCGCGCCCACCGCGGGATGCAAGAGAATTGTCAAAATAATTGCACCGAAATAGTTGAGGAATGAAAAAGTTGTTGTACATTTACAACTCCGGAGGACACAAACCCCCCTCCACCAATACACTACACAGTCATGGCAAATTCAGCCAACACCCCAACCGCCCAATTCGTCGAGGGCATCAAGTTCGGCGAGGGAGTAACCACCAAGACCCTGAGCAAGTCCATCGAGAAGCTAACTGACCTTGGCAACAAGGCGTTCGACCAAAACTTGTACATCGGCTTCAAGCTGATTGTGGTCAAGGATTGGTGGTCTGCCGAGGGCAAGGACTGCTTCGAGGAGCAGGGCTACAGCACCAATTGGCAGGAAGCTGTGCCGCACCTGACGGGCTTGTCCAAGTCTGCCTTCAACAAGAAGGTCAAGGCGTACAACGACTCTCAGGAGTTCCCTGATTTGCTTGAGCAGTACCGCTCCTTGGAGGCGGATGCCAACCGCGAGTGCAACATGGAGCGTTGGGCGCAGTTCGTCAAGGACGGCTCGTTCAACGAGCCAACCGAGGATGGCGAAGCCAAGCCCAAGTACAGGGGTCAGTTCCAAGTGACGGGTGTCACTGCCGCTGTCCGCATCACCGAGGGTGGTCAAATCGACACCACTGCTGAGGAGGACGACATCATCTGTGCCTTGGCTGTGATGAAGCGGGCGTTGATTGAGGCGGGCATGGAGCGCGCCGCCGAGGCTATCGTCCTACCGGAGGAGTTGGAGAACGGCGAGACCGCCGAGGAGGTCGCTGACGCCTTCTTCGCCTAATCCACCGACCCTTCCGCCCCTCGCCTCGCAACCTTCGGGTTGCGGGGCTTTGGGGGTGCAAGACATTTAACATGAACACTGTTTCTACCCTTCCAAAGAAGTTCTCCACGGAGTACCTGTACCAAACCCAATGCGGCACCATCTTTTCTGTTGAGCGCGGCTCTCGCCATGACCAATGGTGGCTGACGGGATACGCTGACGTGGCGGCTCTTGAAGCCCGCGACCACTTCATGCAGACGGGTCTGTGCCGCCTTAAGCGTGAGTGCCTGTACTTCATCCGGCACACCTATGACCGGGCGGACTATGACGTATACCGAGACCCGGTGTGGGATGACCTTGACCCCTGCCCGGCTCGTTGAACGAGCCACGCCCCCTGCGCCTCGCACCTTCCCGGTGCGGGGCTTTGGGGGTGCAACCCATTAACAAACCCAATACAATGAGCCGTATTCTCTCTCACCGTGGCAAGTCCACCGAAGCCTTCGCCACCGCCCTCGGTCGCGCCATCGCCTTTGGCGAGTCCATCTACTCCTCATCCGGTGACCACGTCATCGCCTACGACACCCGGAAGGTGTGGCCTATCGACACGCGGTCTGTCGATGCCGACTCTGCCCGTGACATCTACGCCGAGTGGTCTCAGGGCTTCATGGAGGCGTGTTCCTTGGATGGCGACTACGGGGTGCGCATCACGCTCTCTGCCGCCCGCAACAGGGTCATGATTGACGTAGTCCGCTTCTAACGGCTCGTTCAACGAGCCATGCCCCTTGTGCCTCCCTGCTCACCGCAGGGGGGCTTTGGGGGTGCAACCCAATTGATATGAAAAGACTTTCCGACCGCTCCTTGAGCATCCTGAATTTCGTGTGCCTTCTGTGTGTCTGCGGCTTCGCCCTTCCCTTCGGCTACTTTGGTGAGTGGGCTATGGTACTCGCATGGCTCGTCTCCTTCTGCCTGTGGATTGAGTCCGACTACGAGATGGGCATCCGCAGTATTCACCCCAACGGCAACGTGTGACCTGCTCGTTGAACGAGCGTAAATAATAATCAATTCGCTTGCATAGTTAAAACATTAGTATTACATTGCGCTATCATTATGGAACACACCATCACCCCCATCGAGGCTGACCTGCCTACTGTCCTGCTCAAGGAGTGGAACGACAAAGGATTCGTATCGGAGCGCGAGGTCTCCAAGTACCATGACCTTGCCCCTTCCCACATCCGGGTACGCACCTTGCCTGACGGCTACGAGGGTGTCTACCACCGTGGCGAGTTGCCTCCCGGCACAGCCCTTCACTCCGCCATGCTCATTGTATTGAAGAAGTCATGAGAGTATACATCACCGCCTACCCACGGCTCGTTGAGCGAGCCGAGTCCACACTGATTGCTGACGTGGACACCAAAGAAGAAGCCTTCGACCTTGCCATGCGCCAATGGTCTGACGACCTGAAGTGTGTACGCATCGAAGAGGTTGTTGACGAGGGCTGGCCTCGAACGTGGACACTGACGTGGCCTCTGTTGCCACAGATTGAGCGGTCACCCAACGACTACTGCGATGTGGGCTACCACTTGGTATCGGCTCTCATCAACGGGGACGTATCGGGCATTGATGCTGAGGACGAGCACCACCTTGAAGACTTCATTGCTCAGTACCCCAACTGCGTGTTCACTCCTGACGAGAACGAGGAGGGCATCATTGAGGAGTCCTTTGCCAAGTGCGATGTCACGGGCACGTACAACAACTGCGTGACCATCAAAGTCTTTGCACGATGATTAACCGAGAGACAATCCGCAGGCGTCAGCTTGCGAAGCACGGGCTACGTAGCGTCCGCAACACCCTCACGAATTCCGGGTGGGTCATCACGTGCGTCCTCCTCAACGGAGACGTCGAGATGCACAACGAGTACACCGGTCAAATGATTATGCCGCTATGAACAAACCACACCAATACCCTCGTGAGACCCACGACCCGAAGGAGACCAAGGTTGAGCGCGTTCTTGGCAGTGACTTCACGTACATCAGCAAGGAGGACTTGCACCTGTTGCGCCGAGACTCACACAACCTGAGCAGTCTTATTCGCGACCTGCACGGCGACCTTGACAGGTTGGACGAACACCTGAGCGCACGGCAGTACTATGCCATCGTTCGAATCCACGGCTCGTTGAGCGAGCCATAGACTCCTGTTCACGGGGCGATGTTGGAGTCAGTAAAGAGACTGGCGCCCTCCCCACCCAATAGACTGGGAACAGGTGCGGAATGCCCCATCCGATAAAACGACAGGGGGAAGTCGTCGGAGTGCACCCGGCGCTAACACCTACCTCGCAACCTTCGGGTTGCGGGGTTAAGGTGGTGAAAAACATTCATCATGAGTACACAATGCGAAACCTGTAGCGGCAAGGGCTACATCCACACGACCCGTATCGACGACAAGCAAGAGCATATCGAGCGATGCGACGAGTGCTACCAAGAGGGCAGAGTCTCTTGGAGTGACGAGCAAGCGGCGGAGTACGCCCGGCGCAGAGAACTGAGGAGAGCCATCCGTGCCACACATCGCGGTACGATGGGAGACCCTATGAGACCCACAACACGATGAAGAAAAGACTATCCAAGGTATGCCGTGGTCTCGGCATCAGTGTCCCGGAGGGCATCCGCATCCTCGGTCTGTACGGTCGCAAGATTGTGCGCAAACCCAACACCAAGCTGTCACGTTTGGAGCGGGCAATCATCCACTTCCATGTACTTGTGTTCAAATAAATATCAATTCACTTGCATAAGTCAAATATTCTTTGTACATTGCGTCATCATTCAATCCAATAGACATGACTCACACAATCCAAGACATGAGCGAACTCGAAGCCGCTCAATCCATCCTTGAGGATGTCAACATCGTCCTCAACCTGTTAACCCGTGAAACTCTCAGTTCCTTGGCATACGGAGACGTGACCATCGGAACTCTCCTTGACAACATCGAAGAGTCTGCGGAGCGAATCATTGACCTAAACGCGGCTCGTTGAACGAGCCACAATACAATACACCATGACAGACAAAGTCATCTACGATTGGGGACTCTACCATGTGGTCGAGGACGACCACTTCGAGTTCCAAGCAACGCCACAGCAGATTGCCGAGGCGATGCCCGACCCGGACATCAGCGTTCGCTTGATTCGGTACGACCGCGATGGTGATTGGGAGGATTGCCACATTGCCCCTGATGGCACCTTCGAGCATGATGGATTCTTCCTCGCAGGGTACTCCAAAAAGAAGGTACCCAAGCGTTACGTTGAACAGGCCGCACGTTGGGTCAAGAAGTATGGCTACGAGTGCCGTGAAGTATGGACAATCGACGAATGAACCCGGCTCGTTGAACGAGCCACAATACAATAGACATGGCACACAAGAAAGCCACCTCCTACACCGACCTCAACCTTGACTCACGGGTCGATTGGGTTTCAGATGAACGCGGAAACGGCGATGGAATCTGGGTCTACCTCAAGCAAGGCTACGTCAACCAACGCCTTGAGTGCGGAGTCATCCACGAGCACACCATTGCAGAGTGCTGTGACCAACTCAACAACGAAGTAGTGAACGCCGCTCGTTGAACGAGCAGAAATACAATGAACATGAGAGACAAACTCATCAATGCCAAGGTCATCTATCCTACCCTTGGTCACACCGTACTCAGTACGGGACAGGATATACACCGAGACGAGAACGTCGAGGTCATAGTCCACGTTGGCATCAACGCTTCGGGTCATGCGTGGTTCGAGTTCGGAGACACCAAGTGGGATGGCGAGAAGTACTACGCCGAGGGTTCCCTTGATATTGAGGACGGCAGGCTTGTCGACTACGATGGTGTCGGGTCACTGCCTACGGTGGTGATGGACATCCTGACCAACGAGTTCGGCATCGACGTGACGGAGGTGTACGACAACGACGGTCAGCCCAACGACTACAAGCTGTTCAAGTACCACGTCCACGGCGAGGTGTTCGACGATTGGAACGATGCCAGAGAGTACATCCACTCGTTGGGCCTCAACAAGGAGGACAACCGCGCCATGTTCAAATCAATAATAGAGTTATGAGAGACCACCTTATCAGCATCCTTCAGAATGCCCGCACCATCAGTCTTGGTACAGACTGCACCCGTATCACCGAACTCGCCGAGGCCGTTGAGATTGATGCCATGGCCGCCCTTCATGGTGACAAGTACCTCATCCCAAGCGAGCTGTTCGGAGAAATCACCATCCCGCAGGATGTCATCACAGCCATGAGCAATGGCGACGACGATATGTGGTTCAGCGTTGGCAAGCACATCGACTGCAACGTGTTCTACGCAGACGGGTGGCAGTGGGGCATCTATCCTGTCAATCACGAAGGAACCAACACCGACCACCTCATTGAAAAAGGAAAGCTATGACCATCTACATCGTAATCGAACACGACGAGCCGCAGGGCGAAGACCTGCACGGCATCACCGACCTGTCTCTGTACTTCAGGGATTTCAACGAGGACTTCGGCACGGACTACTCCACCATGGAGCAGTTCAACGAAGACCAAATCGACCGAACCATGTACAAAATCAACACCGATAGGCTATGAAGAAGTACAACTCTGTATTCACCATTGCCGTGAGCATTGACCACGACAAGGAAGACGCAAGCGACCTGACCTACGAGGATTTGCGCAACGCCTTGCAAAAACGGCTCGATAGTCTGGACTGCATGAACCTTCCAGTTCACGCACGTTACACCTTCACGGGGCCTGACGACACCAATGAAAACTATCAGCTATGACCTGCCCACACTGCCAATCCGACGACAGCACGGGAGACGTGATGGAATACCATGGCGACTGCGTCGAGTTACCCTACTCCTGCAACAGGTGCAGTACTTCTTGGAGTGAGTACTACCCTCTTGAGAATCCTACGATAGAGGTTCACCACCGTGGTTGCGACTGCAAGGGCAACGGCTGTACCGAGTGCGCCCCGGAGCGTGACCCTGACGAAAAATTCGAACAACAGAATAACAAATGAACGACCTGAATAGACACCGCGCCTTCGACGTGCGGTTCATGGGACCGACCAACACCCTTGGTGCAAGGATTCGCATCCGCGACCTGCGCCGTGACGACAAGGTTGTCATCCCTTACGACTACGCTTGCGGCGATGTCCTTGAGCAGGGGGTGGCATACCTCAAGTCCATTGGCATTGAGCCTGACGTTATCCTCCTTGCTGACAAGCTGGACTGCTACCTCATCGGAAGCGAAGACTTTGAAACCCCATTGACATGAGAACCAAACACCTCGACGAACACATGGCACAGTTGTGCCGTGAGCGAGCCAAGCAAATGGCTGACCACGACAAGCGCATGGGTTGGGAAGACCTATGCGGTGACGCCGCCAACATCCGTGGCTTATCGCCTCTGCTTCGACGCCATGCAAGCGACGAAGAGATACGCAAGTACATCAGCAACATGGACACGGCATGCCGTGAACAGATACCAAATGAAGTATGGGAAGCATTCCGATGACTGACTACACTCCCTCCGACCTCCCCCGCCTGATGGTGGAGAGCATCAAGCGCATCAAGGTACCAAACCCTTTGCGCCACAACAGACAGCTTGTTGGTGTCACTGCCTTCAGCGAGCGTGTCATCCTGCACACATGGTACTGCCCTTGGGGTTCGTACTCTGCCCGTGTGCCTGATACGTGGCGTGTGTCCAATCAATTCGAGACACTGACAGTAGAAAAGATTTATATCAATTCACTTGCACAATAAATATAATTTTTGTACATTGCGGTATGATTCACAATAACAATGAAGGTATATGCAAGAGCGAAAAGTAAAGCGGCATTGAACAAACTACTCAGGGAAAACAACCTCGTCCCTGTCAAAGAATACTCTCTCCTACGTCACGGCATAAAATTCACACTCGGCCTTGACGTACCTGATGGCTCAGAGGTAGCCATCTACACAAGAATACAGAACGGGTTTCCCTACCCGCACACAATGGGAACGTACAACTACAATAAAAACCAAGTACAATGAATGAAGTAACAACCCCCGGCTCGTTGAACGAGCCAACCACCCCGGACGTCACGCCGGAAACCCGTGACAATCTCCTCAAGACTCTTGAGGCCAACGTCAACGAGGCATTCGCATGCCTCCGCGCAATCCAATCGTCACTCACCATCGACGGACCGTTGCTCAAGCCCGAGCATACCTACACCAAGGAGCAGGTCACCGATATGTTGCGTCAGGCATACAACCTCGGTGCTACGGCACACGAGGAGAGCATGACCGTCCGTACCAACAGTTGGTCGAACACCATTGAGGTCGAGGTCGAGGTCAGCGATGGCGGCTTCAGCTACGAGGGCGGCGTCGAAATCGATTCGGATACCATCAAGGAGGTGGTCAGATTCGACGACCACGAGATGACTGACGAGCAGGTCGAAGAGATTCTCAACGCATGAACAACAATAGACAGACCCGCATCTTTGCTGATGCGATGGGCCGAGCGGTAGCGTTCGGTGCCAGTGCCACCACGTGTGACGTATTCAACTTGCCGCAGTCAAGCGGATACATCCACGGCGTGAGCGACCACAAGGAGGCGCAGACTACGATGGACTTGGCTTTTGCCATGGACACCTTCGAGGTATGGCGCACCATGATGCACGAGGCAGAGACCCTAGCCCACGAGCGGGGTCACGACCCATGCTCGTATGGCGTAGCGATACTGCGAACGGGCAACGTCATCACCCTTCTTCGTGTGCGCCACCACAACTTCATGGGCCTTGCCCTTGACGGTGCAGAGAACGAGGGTACCGAGTCCAGCATTTGGGAACTTGAGAACCCTGATGAGTTTATCTACCTACACGACCATGGACGAGTACCAAAAGGAGGAACTGACGGAGCTGAGGAGCCACCTGTTAGAGTTATCTGACGGCTATGCCGAACGATATGGAAGAGACCACATATACAATTCATTTCAAATGTTACTATCCCAATTGAATCAGCTTCTTGAG
>Ga0208767_1001929_pt1 | contig 16025 bp, 15 predicted proteins | sample VirMetDEL_Mar_21_FD_184514 | JGI IMG/M metagenome (GOLD analysis project Ga0208767, IMG submission 184514) | Aqueous microbial communities from the Delaware River and Bay under freshwater to marine salinity gradient to study organic matter... | ecosystem: Environmental > Aquatic > Marine >... | reverse complement strand
CGAGGAGGACCGGCGCCCACCCGTCGCGAGCTCGCCGCATTGTCACCGGCAGACCCGACAGCAGGTTTCGCGCGACCTCCCACGCCCGAGAGTCGGGGTCGTCGATGTACCCACCCATCTCGAGGTCGAGCAGCCGCGACGAGCTGATCCACGCGGGAATGTCGATGTCAGCGCCGCCGATGGCGAGCAGGTATGCGGCGATGCTCAACGGGTCGGAGTCACCGTACGGGGTCAGCGCAGGGCCCTCGGTCCACGCCGTCGTGTAGGTGACGCCGAGCGTGTCGTCGAGCGAGGTGGTCGAGAGGTCGACGAGCGCGCACGTCTGCCCGAGCCCGTCCTGCTCATAGACGATCGACGCGACCTCGGAGTTGCCTTCGCTGTCGTGGACCTTGACCTCGGAGGCGATCGACCAGCCGACAGACACCATGATCTTCGAGTTGACCAGCGCCGCGCCGCTGATGACCTGCAGGACGACCGGAGCCGGCGGGCCACCCTGCTCGCCGTCCGGCGCCGGCCTGCCGAGGACCCACGGGTAGCGCACGTCGAAGTCGGGCGCGAAGTTGAACGTGTCGAGGGTGATCTCCCAGCTGAACGGCACGACAGGTCGCTCGGTCCGGTAGGGCGAGTCCTCGAGGGTGCATGCGATGTAGCCCGCGGGCTGCTCGGGGTCGTCGTGGACCGCTTCGATCGCGTAGCCGACCGCGCGGACCTCGCGCGCTGCCCACTCGTGGACGAGCTGGCCGTCTCGGTGCCACACGATCGCGAGCTCGAGGGTGATGTCCTCGAGGTCGTAGCCCGCGTCGATCAAGTCCTGAATCCGCACAGCCGGCAGGCAGAAGGCGACCGGGAAGCTCGCGCCGACGTCGCCCCCGGCCTCGAGGCTGATCTCGTCGGTGATCGTCGGCTCCTCGACGAGCCCAGGGTCCGCGGCGAACTTTGACCCGACGAGCGACCTGGTCGCGAGATACCACGTCCGGCCCGCCCAGGTGACCGACAGCACCGCCGCGACCTGGACGTCGTCGTAGTCGGTGCGGCCCTTGGAGCGGGTCGGCATTTAGACCTCCTCGCGGATCGTCAGGGTCGCGACGCGCACGACCTCAGTCTCGCCGACGTCGCCGAGAACGACCTCGAGGTCCGGCGCGCTCTCGACCGTCCCCCACAGCTGCTCGGCCTGTCGCCGGATGACGACCGCGCCCGAAGCGGTGCGGTCCCAGGCAACCCAGCCGACCGGGCGACCGTCCTGCCGCTCCAGCATGGAGACCAGCGAGCGCGGGATCTCGCCGAGCGACGCCGCGGGCTCGCTGCCCGAGCTGTACGGCGTGACGTAGCGGACCTCGGCAGACCCGCTGATGTCGCTCTCGTCGACGCCCTCGTCCCATGCGATCCGCAGCTCTCGGGAGGCCGGCGCGCGAGAGACGCGGACGCCGACGTCGCCCTCGAGCTGGACGCGCTCGTGGCCTGGGATGGCGGTAAAGCCGCGGCCCCAGCTCGGCGGCAACGCGAACGGGTGAACGTCGCACCATGCGATCTTCGTCCGAAAGTCGCCGTCGGCGGTCGGCTGCGTCGGGATGCGGAGGCGCCAGGCCGTCGCGGTGACGCCTGCGACAAGGACCGTCACCGATGGAGACCACAGCGACAGCACACCGCCCGTCGTTGGGTCGCCGCTGTCGGTCGACTCGAGCTCGAGCCGCGCGCGGGGCTCGCTCGTCGAGGAGCTCCACCGGCCCGGCGAGTTGCCTGTCACGTGTCGGTAGACGTCCGTCCCGCCGCCGTCGTCCCACTCGACCGTCCAGTCGGGCCCGACCTCGTCGCGGTGGAGGTAGACCGTCGAGCCCGTCGACGAGGCCCGCAGCGTGCGACCGATCCGGGTGTAGCTGACGCCGTCGAGGATGGCGGTGTCGATGCTCGCGGCCTGGGTCCAGGCGCCGCCTTGCGGCAGGTACTCGAGGTAGGCCGTGCGCCAGTTGCAGCTGATGTGCAGCGCCATCATCGGCGGATGCTCGGTGTCCTCGACGCCCGGCCGCGCGGCGTCGACCGCCCACGGGATGACGACCTGCGCGCTGGTGTCCTCCGTCCGATGGTGGATGCGTCGGGTCGGGGTGTCGAGGGTCAGCGCCCGCGCAATCTCGTACTCGCCCGAGACGCCCACCTTCCATTGGTCGCCGACGCTGAACGGCCCGCGGCGCCCGGCGAGCTCGAGGCCGTCGAGGCAGTAGCCCTTGGCCGTCCCGAGCGGCCGACCAGGCAGGATGCCAGGGTTGTCGCCGCCGGCCTGGTCGAGATCGGGCCAGAGCGCGTAGGAACCCGGCGAGAGGCCGGTCGAGGAGTAGGGGAACGCCCAGCCCATCGCGAACCACGTGCTCTGATTCTGCGTCGTCGCGCCGCTGTTGGCCAGGTGGCCCCACTCCAGATGCGGAACCACGCCGCCCGCGCCGCTGTCGTCGGCGAGGGTGAACGACCCGATGCGAGTCCAGCGACGCCGCTCTGGCGTGGAGCCGTCGTTGCGCCTGTACCAGACCTGCAGGTTTCGCCCGGCGCCGGTCTCGGCGTTCATCTTCATGCCCCAGCGCACGACGTAGCGCGAGCCCGAGACGAGGCCTGTCGCGTTGCCGAGCGGCGTGAGGGCCACGTTGTCGCGGACAAAGATGCCGGTCGGCGTGCGGACGATGGCGACCTCGCACCCATGGGTCGTCGAGGCGAGGCGCATGGTCCAGGCGATGTCGAGCGAGGCGCCGGTCCCCTCGGAGGCTGCGACCGCCATGTCGATTTCGCCGCATCCGACCTGAACCAGCCCGTTGTCGACGCCGACGTGCCTGTAGAAGTTGACGCCGGTCGCCCCAGCGCCAGAGCCGGTCGTGATCGCGTGCGCGCCGTTGCTGATCGCCGAGGTCTGCGTTCCGGTCTGCGTCGCGGTGTAGAGCTGGTCCTCGGGGAGCTCAAACGGCAGGAAGGTCCGCAGCCATCCCTGTCGGTGCCCAATCTTGACGCCGTGTCGTTCGAAGGCGAGGGTCAGGTCGGACCAGCCGCCGAGCTGCGTCACGTAGCTGCCGGTGAAGCCTGCGACCGTCGAAGTGTTGCCATGGCTGACGAGGATCGAGCCGCGCCACCACGTCGCTCGCACGCTCGTCGGGCGGTTGCCCTGGGCGCCGGATGCGAGGTCCTCCGGGTAGAACCAATAGCCAGAGATATCGGTCACGGCTGGGATCGTGGCATGTCCCGGCGTCCACGTCGAGCCGCCGTCGGTCGAGTAGTACGCGTACTGCACACCCGACCCGACTGCCGAGCCAGCCGCGCAGGTGAGGCACCACAGGACGCCCGACGGGTCGTAAGCAAGCGCGAGCTCGCCGACGCCGGTCAGCGCCTCGGCGGTCCCGATCGGATAGTGCTGCTGCTCGAAGCCGCCATCGGCGACGATGTCGAAGGGCCCCGAGACGTCAGACGCGACTGCTGAGCTGAGCGGCTGCCATGCCGACCCAATCTGGATGAACTGCGGCGCGGTCTTGCCGTTCTCAATCCAAGCCACCGCGAAGCCCGTCGGCGTTGCGACGATGTCGGGCAGCGCGTGACCAGCCCGCCCGCTGTACTGCGCGGCGCCGGGGAAGTCTTCGACCAGGTCGAGGCGATGCGCGAGCGACGGGCCCGCGTACTGCCGGATGACGTCCATGTCGTCGTCGTCGCGGTAGCCGATCAGATGGCAGAGGACGCAGACCTCGCCGTCGCGGTAGGCCGCGCGGATCCGCCCGCTGGCAAAGAGGGTCCCTGCTCCGGTCGAAGGGTCGCCAGTCACGATGACGTTGTCGAAGACGTCCTCTTCGGTCGTCGCGTAGTCCTGCACAAGCTCCCAGGTCGCGCCGTTGTCCGACGAGCCCCAAACTGTGATGAACCGGTTCGGCTTCGTCGCGATGGCGGGGTCGTATGCGACGCCCTCGCGCCATGCCAGCAGGTAGATGACGTCCTCGACGACGAGGAGGCAGGGCTCGCTAACCTGCGTGCCGAGAAAGCTGCCGCCCGCTGCGATCTGCGTCACGGTCCCGCGGTCGGTCCAGCTCGTCGCGCTCGGCGCCTTCGTAAAGACCTTCGCCTGGGTGCCCAGGATGCCGCAGATGACGAGCGTGCCGTCGGGCATCGCCTTGATGTCTTTCACGCTGACGTTGGTCGCGATCAGATCGAACGACGCGAGCGCGCCCGACTGCTCCCAGCCCAGGTAGAGCGGCTCGCCGCTGCGACGCGCGGCGACCGTCGCGCCATGGTCGACGAGGCCAGGCAGGCCGCCATGCTGAACGCGCACGTCGTAGTCGGTGGTTCCGGTGACGTTGCCCTCGGCCTGGAGGACGCCGTAGCTCTTGTCGCTGGTCTGCGGCAGCGCGGGTCGAGGGGTCTGCTCGGTGTAGGCTCGGCCGCTCGTCGCGTCGTCGTCGGTCCAGACCTCGATCGGGCGCGACAGGACGAGCGCCTGCAGGCGCCCCGAGATCGGCCGGTTGTCGGTGATGTCTGCCACGCTACCTCCTGCCGGGGATGCGGCCCGCGCGCCGCTTAATCAGCCCGTAACGGTCGGGGGCCCGCAGCGGGTCTCGCCCGTAGCGACCGCGGTGGCTGTCGGTGTCGCGGATCAAGACCTGCGTCCCGCCCGAGCCGATGCCGGCCCGCTGCATCTGCCGGACGAGGTCGCCCTCGTCGCGCCCGGCTACGACGAGGTCGCCCGGCGCGAAGCTCGCGGTCATGCCGCTGTAGCCGACGCGCTGCAGACCGGGCGTGTCTGCGAAGGTCGGCTTCTGGCTCGCGATCATGGCGACCTGGATGCCGGTCTGCGCGGCCACCAGGCTCGCGATCGCCAGCGACGCCGGGTACGGGTAGTCGGCGAAGGCGCGGGTCGCGGCAGCCGCGCCGCTCATGATCGCCTGGGCCAAGCTGACTGCCTTGTACAGCTTGAAGGTCTGCAGCGCGGCCTCGCGGTTCGTCTCCGACAAGGTCTGTGAGCGCTGCAAGAGTGCGGCCGCAGAGGTCGAGGCGAGGTTGTCGATCGCGTTGTAGAGACCGGCTTGCACGCGGCGCCGTTCCTGCAGGCGAGCCATCTCCTTCTGATGCGCCTCCTCCTCGGCCTGCTCTTGCTTGCGCGTCAGCTCGGCGAGCTCCTCGGCCTCTTCTCTCCTGCGCTGGCGACGCAGCTCCGAGAGCTCGGCGTCGTACTCGTCCTTGGTCGCCGCGCGCGCCTGCTCCGCGACCGCCCGGTTGCCGCTGACGAGCTCGAGCTCTGCGATGCGGTTCAGTTGCTTCTGGTACTCCGCGGTGAGCTTCTCCTCGCCCTCGAGGATCGCCATCGACGCTTTCTCGGTGATCGCCTGCAGTTGCTCGACCGCCTTCTCTCGCTCTTTGATCTCCGCAGTCGGATCGGCCGCGCTGACGTCCTGTTGCGAGCTCGGGACGATGAACCGCTCGCCGCCGAGTGCGGCGCCAGCTCCGCGCGCGCGGAGCTCGCCGACGTTGCGGCCCAGCTTGACGACCTCCTTGTTCGCCTCCTTGATGGCGTTGACCGTCGTCATGATCAAGCCGCGGTCGCCGAAGGTGCCGCCTCGCGACAGCTCGACCAGGCTTTGCCCGACCGACTTGAAGTCGAGGTCGACGATGCCCTCGAAGACGTCGGCGACGAGGCCAAACTGCCGTTCGAAGTAGCCGAAGAACTGCTCGAAGGCGACGGTCGCCGCGCGGAGCGCGCCCGCGACGACGATCGGGAAGTTGTCGAGGCCCAGGGCGTCGGAGAGGACAGCCTTTGCGCTGTCGAGCTCCATGTTGAGAATCGCCATGTCGCGCTGGTACTGCGCGGCTGCATCGGCCGCGGCCCGCGTCGCGATGGCGCTCTGGCCTGCGAGCGAGACGAAGGTCTCCAGCGCGGCAGGGTCGCCGAGGGCTTGCAGGAGGTAGGTGCCCTGTCGGCCGAAGAGCTGGGTCGCCGCGGCTGCCTTGTCGGTCTCGGAGGAGAGCCCGCCGATCGCCTTGATCGAGTCGCGGAACACCGCATCGGCGTCGCGCAGCGTGCCGTCGGCGTTGGTGACGTTGACGCCCAGCGCGCGGAAGGCGTCGGCCTGCTTCTTGCTGCCGGCCTGGACGTCCGACATCGTCTTCGGCAGCCGCCCGAGGATGCCCTCGATCTTCGAGAAGCTGACGCCCGACCCGTCAGCGGCGACCTTCAGCCCAGCGATCGTCTCGCGGGCCACGCCGGAGCGCGTCGAGAGGTCGGTGAGGTTGTTGCGGGCGTCGGCGACCGACTGCGCCATCATCCCAAGCCCGACGACCGCGCCCGTCGCCGCGGCGCCGACAGCTGCCAGCGACGTCGAGAAGCCCTTTGCGTCGCGTCGGCCGCGCTGGGCGGCGCGCTGGGTCTGCCGGGTCGCCTTGTTGAGCGCGGTCGTCGCCTGACGGACCTCGGCGGCGGTGAGGTCGGGGATCTGCTTCAGCTTGCGCCGAATGTCGCCGATGTCGGCGGTGTAGGTGAGCGAGACGCGGTCGGATCGTGCCATGGGTCAGCTCCTCGCGGCTCGGTTCAGGTCGTCTTGTAGCCGCTCGGCGATCTGCTTGGCAGCCCGACGACCAGGCGTGCGAATGAACGCGCTCCAGATGCTCTTGCCAGCCTTCGCAGCGTTGATCGCGCCCGTACCATGCCGCGTGAATAGGTTGTTCCGGTAGAGCTGAATCAGACCGGCGGCGGACCGTGTGCCTCGCAGCGGTGGCAGCGTGATGTTCTGCGCCTCGGCGAGCTCGCGCGACTTGTTCAGGAACGCGTAGAGACGGACGCCGTCGGCTTCGATGCTCGCGGCGTACCGCTCGGCCTCGGCGGCGATGGCCTCGACCTTCTCGATCTCGCGCGCCAGGCTGGCCCGGTCGCGCCTGGAGTACCGGACGAACCACGCGTAGCCGCGGCCGTTCGGCCCTCGGGCGGTGTTCTCGATGCCCGCCTCGATCTGGTTGCCTCTCAGCCCGTGGAAGAGGCGGAAGCTACCGCGGCTGTTGCGGCTCTTGCGGTAGCGGACAGGCCAGCGCGCCTCGGCGCCCTGCATGATCGGCCGGAGCTCGGTCGAGGTCTCCTTGATGAACGCCGAGGGCAGCCCGCCTGCGACCTTGTCCAGCGTGCGGACGAGCGCATCATCGTCGAGCGTGATTGCGGCGCTGCCTTTGCTGAACCTTCGCGGCATGTTGCACCCTCAATCGTTGGTCGGCGAGGAGTAGAGCCTGGGTCTCTCGATCAAGGGTGTCCCACCATGCCGGCGCTTGCCCGTACTCGCGGCACAGCTCCAAGACCGCGCGGACTAGTCCGCCGAGTCCTCGCGGTCTTGCGAGAAATCCGCGGCCGTCGAGACCTCCTGCTCAGTCACCGCAGAGACGACCACCCATGCCCGAGCTTTCGCGAGCTGCTCGCCGAGCGCCGCGAGCGTCATCTTCGACGCCGGGTAGAGCTCGTCGAGCACAGCCTCTCCGTACGCTGCGACGTCGCTGCCGAGCTTGTGCTTGCGCGGCCGCTTGCGGGCGGGCCACTTGACGTCCTCGGGCCAGGCAGCGCGAAGGCACGCGGCCGAGACGGCGAGCACGTAGCTCGGGTCCTGGGCGCGCGGGTCCTCGACGTCGATCGCCAGCCCTGCGGCTCGCGTGATGCCGACGGGCTCGAGCGTCGCGGTGATATCGCCGATCGTGACCTGTACGGGGTCGGGCATGGGTGGATCCTCTTCGGTGGGGTCAGGGGGTCAGGGTGCGACTACCGCGACGAGACGACGACGGTCCCGTCGAAGGACATCGGGCCTGCAATCTGGAACGTGAACGCGATCGTCGAGGTATCGCCCTCGGTGATCTCGATCGACGTCAGGACCGCGTCCTCGCCCGTGATGTCGCGGGTTTCGGCGCCGTAGTCGAAGCTGAAATCGAAGTCGTTAGCGGCGTAGTCGCCGATATCGACGGTCGTCGAGGTAAAGCCAGCGGTCTCGCCGAGAGCCTGGATCTGGAAGGCAGCCGAGGGGCCGGCGAGGATCGCGGTGACAGAGATCGTCGGGTAGGACCGCTGACCCTTCCGCAGACCCACGGTCGCGCCCTGCGACTGCGAGACGACGAGCTCGCGGCCGTCGGGCACCAGGCCGGAGACGGTCAGGTCGCCCTGCGACATGAGCAGGGTCGCCGAGTTGGAGTTGTCGTCGGTCAGGGTGAACGAACCGTCGGTGAAGTTGGCGGGGATGTTCGACATGGGGTGTCTCCTTGCTCTACTGAGCGACGATGAGCCAAACGGTGTAGGAAGCGGCCGCGCTGGCGTTCTCTGCGACGCGGAAGCTGCTGTTCGTGGTGACGTCGAGGCCAGCGGCGCCCAGGTCCACAGCAAAGGACATGCCCGACGAGAGGACGATCCCGTGGTTGTTGTCCTCGAAGAGATCCAACCCGCCGCTCCCGCCGCCATCGATGGCGATCTCGCCGCTCGTGCACTTGACGACGAGACCCTTCAGCTCGTCGGCGTCGATGGCCTGCCCGAAGACGTCCACCAGGGCACCCGCGGCGAGCAGGTTGTAGGTCTTGTTTTGCCCGCTGGTAAAGCTGTTGTTTTCCAGGAAGATCCGGTCGACCTCGCCCGAGCCGGTGCCGTTGCGCCAGCCGCGGCCGCCCGTCGCGTTCTCCAGAGTGTGCCCGATGGTCTGCGAGTGCGGCGCGTCGGCCTGCAGGTCGCCGCGGGCCTCGATGTGGAGTCGTGCAGAGAGCGTCGTCATGTCAGGTCCTCGGGATGCGAGTCTGGATGGTTAGGGTCGTGGTTAGCCATTCGGCCGAGAGCGCGTCGATGTCGTAGGAAACCGACCGGTAGCGGACGCCATTGGAGCCGCGGTAGTCGTCGAGCCAGCGCATTGCGGCGCGGGTCGCCGCGTGGATGCGCGCCTGGCCCAGGCTGTCGGAGTCCGGCGAGAAGCGATGCACGATCAGCAGTTGCGAGTCGTGGACGAGGTGTGGCGAGGTCGAGGTTGCTGGTCCCAGGTCGAAGAAGACCTCGAGGTGCTTGGTCGCGCCGCGGTCCGCGTCGATGTACCGCGCCTGGGTGAAGCCGTCGCTCTTCGCGTACGCGAAGTCCGAGCAGTCGATGCCTGCCAGGCCGTCGTAGACCGCCTCGATCACCGACTGATAGGCGCTCGTCGCAGTCAGGTCCACAGCGGCCGCCCGACCGCGCAAAGCGAGATCACAGGTGAGGCGCCGCGGCGAACGCCCGCCGCCTGGTCGTCGTACTGGAACTTCATCCGCGCCTCGACCGCACGCATGTCGAAGTAGAGCTGCTTGTTTTGCTGCGCCCAGGTCGAGTCGGGCCCGAAGCTGATGGTCCCGACGCAGAGCTGAAGGGCCCGCGTGAGGAGCCAGTCGCGGTAGCCCGTGACCTCGCGGACCTTCCAAGGCTCGCGACCGTCATCCACGAGGCGCCGGAGGAGCTCGTAATACGCCTCGTCGATCTGCGGCTGCCAGCCCTCGCCGGAGCCGCCGCGGTCGGTCGCGCCCTGCGACTGCGGCACGCGATGCTCGAGCTCGGGGACGCGCGCGTAAAGGTCGCGCTCGCTGATGACGTTCGGAGGCACGTACTGGACAAGGTACGCAGACTGCCTGTAGGTCGGGTACACGACGCCCGAGAACGTCAGCGTCCACAAGACCGTCCAGCCGGCGCCCAAAGTCTCGGACGCAGCCGGTGCAACCGTGTAGGTCGCGGTCGAAGAGGAGACCACCACCGGCTGGTCCGAGAGAAGGTCGGTACCATCCGGCCGCGTGATGGTGATCGTGCCGGAGTCGGGCGCCACGAGACCGCCGCCCGACCCATGCCGGATCGGTGCGGTGATCGTCTGCGTCGCGCCTCGCTCCAAGAAGTATGGAGCTGGGCGCGAAAACGCGTATGTGGCGGCCCGAATCGCCATCAGCTGATGACGTCGTAGCGAATGACGATGTCGACCAGCCCGTCGTCGAGGGACGTGTCGGCGCCGTCGCCCAGGTTGGCGCCGGTCGCGGTGAACTTGGCCTTGACCGCGGCGCCGGACGCGCTCGGGTTGGCGCCGTCCGCCCGGTACTGCCCGGCCGCCGGCCCGAAGACGTCGGTCGACGTGATGAACGCGTCGGGGTCCGCCGCGGTGCCGACCTCGACGGTGAGGTCGGAGATCGAGCCCGCGTCGGAGAAGGTCGTGATCAGATCGACGATGCAGAGCGAGATCTGCGCGCCCGTCGGCAGGGTGACGAGGTCCACCGTCTCGGTCAGCGCGGCCGCGGTGAGCTCGGAGAAGTCCACGCGCACGCGGGCTTCCTGGGTGTAGTCGCCGACGGGACGAGCGGAACGGTACGCGGTGGGCATGAGCTACTCCTTGCGGGCGCGCTTGCGCGCCGGCTTCGGTGGTTCGACCTGGTCGCGCAGGTCGGCGGGGACGTGTTCAGGCGGAAGGTGGGAGAGGAGCGCAGTCAGCATGCGCTGCCCGCGAGCATCGTCCCGGTCCTGTGCGGCTTGGATGCGACGCAGGACGGGTGCGACAGCCATGTCGACCTGCATGTCGACGAGGCCGTCGGGCGAGACGAGGGCGAGGCACTGACGGAGAAAGGCCTTCCAGCCCTCGCGGTCGTGCTCCCAGGAGACCAGGTGGCCCAGCTGCTTCGGTCGATGCCACGCGTCGGCGTGGTAGACGACCGGCCGACCGCGGCTGATGCCTTCGTAGCGGTCGAGGTAGGCCGAGAGCGGCGCGCCGGCCCGGCTGGCGCCGAAGGCAGTCGTCTCGATGTCGTGGGGAACCGGCGTGAAGCCCGCTCCCATGAGGTTGCTCACAAAGCCCTGACCCTGACCGCGCCCCCCGGCGTTGCCATTCGAGCCCGGCGTGTGCCACGCCTTCGCGAGCTCGGGCAGGACCTCGCCGTCGAAGCACATGAGGCGGGTCGGCGAGACGCAGTAGGTCCACGGGTCACGCGGGCCCGGCAGCTGCAGCTGAGCTCGGGACAGCGCGTTTCCGCGCGCAAAGCTGGGTCCGGCAAGGCTCGGCCCGCCGCTCGGGGTGATGGGCATCGTCGCCCTCCTCTTCGGTCATGGGTGAGGGTGGCGCCGCGCCCAGGTCGAGCGCGACGCCGCCGCCGACGTCTCGCTCAGGAGACGTAGCGGATCGCAGCCATCCGGCCGTTCTCGGCGATGGCGACACCGTTGTAGGCGACAGTCTCGATGCGGCTCACGCTGCCACCAGGCCGACGGAGCTCCATCGAGTAGAAACCAGCCTGGACCAGCGAATCGGCCTCGCGGGGGAGGACGACCTGCTGGTGCTTGCTGATGATGGCGCCGTCGGTGATCAGCAGGCCGAGATCGTCGCCGCTGTCGGTGTCCAGCTCGCTGTTCAGGTAGACGTCCACGCCCCCGAGGCTGGCGACGTACGCACCAGCGGTGGCGTTGGCGAGGAGGCCCTGGATCTGCGGAGCCATCTGGACAGCGCCGCCGAGGCTGAGCGCGTCGTCGGCGAGGTCCTTGGCGCCCTTCACGGTCACCAGAGCCATCGCCCGGCCGCTCGCAGCGCCGCGGTTCTTGAGGTCGAGGATGCCCTCGTTGAGCGCGGACCAGGTCAGGGGGACGCCGGTCGAGCCGATGGTGTTGGTCGCGGAGGAGGCCAGCGCGGCGATCTGGTCGACGAGGCTGTTCATCCAGAGGCGCGTGCCTTCGTAGGCGAGCATGACCTCGACGTCGGGCCCGATCTCGCCCATGAGGAGAGACTCCTGCAGGCTGCGAGCGTAGTCGCTGATCTCGCGGGTGAACGCGCGACGGGCCGGCGTCACAGTGACGTTGGTCGTCGAGAAGTTGGTCGGGGTCGCTTCGCTTCCCTCGATCTCGGCGGCGAGCTTGCCCGAGCCCAGGTCGGCGAAGCTGACGCCGTAGCCGTACGCGCCGAGCATCTGGCCCACGCCAGCGTCGCGGGCGAGCATCGCCTGCATCACCGGATGCGCCGCGGCTTCCATGTTCTTGTTGGCCTCGGTGAGCGCGGCCATGATCCCGCGCGCAGTCGAAGCGTTGTTTGCGTCACCGATCCCGCTCTGGGAGTACCAGTTGCCAGCAGCCATTGTAAATCTCTTGGCATGCGCGCTGATACCCGTTTTCCGCCCGGCGGCGTGCGCTTACCTTCCGTCTACAGGCTGCGAGCGGTCATGTCAACCGCCGCGAGCTGCCCGCAGGACGTCGGCGAGGCTCGCGTCAGCGGGTAGCGCGTTGAGCCGATCGTTCACCGACGCGGTCTGCTTGCGCGAGGCGCCGCGGTCCACCCTCGGCGGCTGACGCGTCGCGGGCGTCGAGCTCGGCGCCGCGGCCTCCGGCATGTAGCCGAGCAGGATCCGCGGGATCTCGACCTTCGGTGCCTCGTCGGGGTTGGCGGTGTGCGCCGCGTGCGCCTCGAGGGTCGCCGACCACCACTTCGCCGGGCTCTTGCCTCGGGTCTCCTCGGGCTGCGCCTCCCAAGCCTGCCGCACGGCGACGCGGCCCAGGTCGTCTCGGATGCCGGCATCCACGAGCGCCAGGTCCTCGGAGTGACGCGTTGCCAGCGACGCGAGCTCGGTGGCGGTCTGCTGCTTGAGCCCGTCGAGCTGCGACTTGTACGCAGACTGCAGGGTCTCGAGCTGCCGCCCGAGCTCGGCCAGCTCTTCGCGCGCCTGGTTGCGCTGGTCGATGGCGCTCTTGAAGCGGTCATAGGGAACGCGGCCGCGGCCCGTGTCTTCGTAGTCGTCACCGCCCTCGGAGTGACGGGACAGCGCAGAGGACACCGCGCGCGAGACGCGTTCGGCGAGGGTGTTCGGGTCGTCACTCATTGTTCAGCGTTTCCTCTTCGTCGTCGATGTCCCCCAGCGCGTCGGACACTTCCGCGCGGAAGAGGACACCGTAGGGATCTTCGTTGAGCTCGACGCCGACCAGGTCGGCCCGGTTGCTCATGGCAGCCACGCGCCGCAGCACTTCGGAGTCCAGGCGCCGAAGCTCGGGGTACGTCTTCGCGATCAGACTGTCGATGGCCTGCTGTTCGTAGGCCAGCGGTTCGCCGCCCGTCCGCTCGAAGCCGACCGGGAGCCCGAGGCCCGCCATCGCGGTCAGCTCGTAGTCGCGGATCGCCCGGCCGACCGCTTCCATGTCGGCGGCCGGCGAGTCCTGCCAATGCGAGCCCGGCCGGTCGGGGTCGACGTCGACCCACTGGAGGATCGTCTCGGGCCCGGTCTGGATTCCGTTCTGCCCGCCCTCGCTCTCGGAGTCGAGCCCGACGAGCGCCAGGCCGCGCACGTTGCGTTGCGGATGCCCGGCGTCGCGGATGCCCGAGAGCCAGTGCGTGTAGAGGGTGCACACCGAGAGGGTCGTCTGCACGAGCGGGTCGGTCGCGTACGGGTGCCGCGTGTCGCCGACGACGACGAGCCGATGGAACGGCGTTCCGTCGGAGTACCGCCACCAGTAGTCGTCGCCGTCGAAGGTCTGCCCGTAGAGCTCCTCGGTCTTGTCCTGCCCGTTGATTTCGGTTCGGAAGCTGGGCGCGTCGAGGTCCGACAGGTCGTACACATCGACGGCGAGCTCCTGCCGCCCGTCCATGGTGCGGACGCGCTCATGCCGGATGATCGTCGGCTCCATGGGATCGTGCGAATGGTACTCGAGGTGCAGGGTGTCAGGCTTGACGACCTCGAGATAGACCTGACGGGCCCGCTCGCTGTAGCCGATCAGAAGGCCTGCATATCCAGCGCCGAGCCTGTATTTGTATGCTTCCCGCGCTGCGCTGATCAGCGTCGAGGGCATCGGCCGCCCGCCGGCCTCGCCGTAGAGCTGGACAGTCGTCCGCGCGCTCTGGTCGCCGAGCAGCGCGGCGAGCTCCGCCGACAGCCCATCGACAAGGGGGACCGGCGAGTCGTGGGCCCGGTTGATGCGCCGGACGTACCCGAGCAGGGTGTTTCGGGTCATGTCGAGCGGCCCGAGCTGGAGCGCGCGGTTGCCGAGCTCGGCCTTGGCCCTGGTCAAGACGTCTTCGAAGTGCGCGCCGTCGAGGATGCGTACCGCGAGCTCGACCTGTTGGGCCGGCGTGCGCGCTCGCCATCCGCGGTAGCTCGACAGCATGTGGCCTCCTTAGTGTGCGACGCCCTCGGACATCGGGACGGCGATGTAGCGTAGTGCGTCAATAGCATGTTTCCACGGGTCGGTGGGGCTCGTCGAGCCGTTCCACTCGTTGAGCGACTCGATCAGCCCGTGACAGCTCGGGTCCACACTGAAGCGCGCGGGGTCGGCTACCATCATCCGGTGGAGGCACTCGGCGCCCTCCCAAACCGATTGGGCGAACTTGCGCGGCGTCTTCATAAACCTCAATGGTTTCGGTAGCTTATCGGTCCAGCCGCGGACGCGCGTGTCATGCCCGAGCACTTCGGCGATTGAGGCTTTGAGCCGCGTGTTGCTCTTCTTGCCGCCGCGCCGGTCGCCATGGTGGGCCCGGTCGCCGACCCATTGATCGACGTCCTCGAGCCGGAAGCCATGGGTCGCGAGGAGGTCGAGGATGCCCTGAGCGTCGTCGCGGCTGTTGGTTCGGCCGTCGCCGATCCACTCGCCCAGGACGTGGACCGCGCTGTAGAGGCCTCGACCGCCGCACGCGGCGAGGATGACCCGCTGGGAGCCCGGCTTGCTCCCGTGGTCGATGCCGATCCCAAGGCGCCAGCCCGCGAGCTTCTCCAGCGGTCGGTGCTCGACGAGCTCGCCGCGCCACGCTGAGAAGTAGGCCGCGTCTCGCTTCGGCGTCCTCGACCGGCCCATCCTCATGTCGGCCTCGACGCGGCTCAACCCGTGCTCGAACTCTTCGATCTCCTGGGCGGTCATCCAGGGCAGCTCGACCAGGCCACCGCGCGGCGTGACGGCGTCGAGGGTCAGCGGGACGTGGAGCTCGCCCGCCCAGGGTCGCGACGCGTCGTCGACGAGCTCCCACAGGTAGTCCACCCGCGCGGCCGTCCCGAGCGTCGGGGTGAACGCTTGGTACATGCGCCCGTTCCTGCCCAGGAGACGAGGCCAGAGCTCGTTATGGACCGCCTCGGGCAGCGGCTCGTCTGTGATGACGACGTCGGCGCGCGGCCCGGCGAGGTTGGCGGCTTTGAAGGTGCCCAACCGGAGCTCGCCGCCTGCGCCCGGCCCGCGGACGATGTCGAAGACCTGTAGCCGTTGGCCCTTCATGCCGCCGGCCTCATAGCGGACGCCCTCGCGGAGCCAGCCCTTCAATCGGCCCGTCATCATGTAGCGGATCGTCGAGCCGAGCTGGCTCCAGGTGTTGCCCGCCAGGATGACGACCTGCGGCCCCGGTCGTTGCCAGTGGAGGGAGCCCTCGATCGCGCGCGTTGCGAGCTCGGCGAGGCCTCGGCTTTTGCCGATTCCATTCGCGCCCCACATGCACGTCAGCTTGTACGGGCTGTCGAAGAGGGCCCGCTGCGGATTCGTCCACCGCTCAGAGTACCCGACCTGGGCGCGGCGGTCGGCGCGGTGGTCGAGGAGGAGGGCCCGCGTCATGCGGCACCGTCCGCGCCCGTCGAGGGGGTGGGCAAGGCTGTCGCGGATTGCCACCCCCCACCGCGGGATCGGTCCCCGAGCTCGGGAATGTCGAAGCGCTGAGTCACGACGCCACCGCGAGCCGGAGCTCTCCGCCCTCGACGACCAGGCGGTAACCGTGACGGGTCAGCCACTCGTGGACGTAGACCTCGAGGTCTTCGTCGGTCGCGGCCTGGGCGTCGGCGCGGACGCGCTGCTCCCACTCCTCCGGCGTCATGTCGGCCGCGGTGATGCTGGCGCGGTGTGCGGCGCGGAGCTCGTCGAGGTCTCGGCCCGCGCGCATGACCGCTCGCAAGCCCTGCACATGGGCGACGCTGCCGGGCGTCGCAGCCGAGACGCCGCGCTCGGCCTGCTCGAGCACCCACTCTCCGCGCTCGATGGCGGAAAGGTCCACAATGCCGACCGCGCGGGGCTTTTCGATTCTTGACCGGGCCATCTAAAATGCCTTGGGGGGGTTGTTTGCGGAGAGCATATCGAC
>Ga0208767_1001928_pt1 | contig 16030 bp, 18 predicted proteins | sample VirMetDEL_Mar_21_FD_184514 | JGI IMG/M metagenome (GOLD analysis project Ga0208767, IMG submission 184514) | Aqueous microbial communities from the Delaware River and Bay under freshwater to marine salinity gradient to study organic matter... | ecosystem: Environmental > Aquatic > Marine >... | reverse complement strand
AATGTCGAAGTTTTTTCAAGAGCGATAAAATATTCCACTGGATAATTTCCATTGGTCCAGTTTGAAATAAGCTTAGATGAAATACTTACAAAGTAATCACCAGGTAACAATTTCAAATTAGGAATACTTACCACAAAGTTAAACTCATTTCTACATGAGTTATCTTTATCCAATTCAATCTCGAATAGATTAGATGTACTGTCTCTTGTGTCGACAACAGAAGCAGTTATAATACCATCCTTTCCTGAAATGGATAATTCAGAATGTCCAAGCACAGCAGCAGCTTTTCGAATTTGATTTAGTACATCTTCTTCGAGATTAACGCCAACTTCTGGATCGGGCATTTGAATATCTTTTTGAGGTGTAGTAAGTATATCAGGCTCAGAAAAGAAGTATCTTATCTTCTGAGAATTAGGTAACTTACATCCACCTACATTGTTTTTAATTAATACAGCTTTATCTTCAAATTCTAGAGTAGGATTCTCGATTAAGCTATACACGGACAAGAATTCGTTTAAGTCATAGACTCCAAACTCTTGTGGGAAATCTTCTACAATCTTAGATCTAGCTAGTATGGTCTTTGCTTCAGATATTGTCTTAAGCTCTTGACCAGGTTTAAATACTAGATTTGGATTAATAGAAGCAAAGTTCTTTAGAACGTTAAGTGTTTCATCACTAATTATCATTTTTATTTTCCTCATTCAAATCATGTACATGTAACGCAATAATAGTATAGTGTAGAATTTTTAAAAGGTCTGCTCTATTGAGACCTTCTTTCTTTCCATACCTTTGTGCATACTTAAGTACATTTCCAATTGCAAAACCCATACCGTGGCCACAATCAATAATAAATTCAGTAGACTGAAAATTATTTTTGGAGTAGTGACCTCCATAGGTTTTATTTATATAATTAAGAAGCTCTTGTACAAGAGCTCCCTCATTAAACTTATAGTTTATTTGTTCTTTCTTTTTAAACATTATTTCCTTTTGAACTATTTTCTTTTCTAGTTAACCATTGCAAATTTATTAATCTATCACTACCACCTTTTGATGTAGGTATCTTATGGTCAACTTCCATGTTATAATCAACATATTCTCTTCTTTCCTCTACATTCATTTGATTCCAAAGTCTGTATGGTAAACCTTTTGGCGTTTTCATAGTAGAATAATCAGTATTCAAATGCAATAATCTTCTTGCAATACTACTACCATCTGGTAAATTCTTTACTTTCTTTTTAGTATCAAGATTAATAGCATATCCATTCGTATGAAATGCATATCTTGATGTTCCTATTTGATCGATTTCACATTTTAAAATATTAAGAAGCATCAGTTACCTCCTCGTCAGATACATCTGGTGTATCAGCAGTTAGAACTCCATCGTCAACTTTTGTATAGAGATCTAGGAATGCAGCTTTTGTGTCTTCATCAAATCTTGAGATACAAAGATCAATTGCTTTATCTCTCTTATTAAAGATAGAGAATGTTTGTACAATATGACAAAGTCTTCTTGTTGAAATAACTTCATCAACACCATCATCAAAGAAAGTTTTTCTGATGATATCTGCCCATGTAACTAACTTATCAGCAAAGTCATCATCTACTGTGTCAAACTTTTCCATATGTTTCATTACGATTTTCTTTTCAATGTTTAAACCTGGAAACTTTTGATCGACAGAGATTGTAAATCTTTCTAAGAAAGCTTCATCGATAATAGAAGCTGCAGTGAATCTACCATCTTCTGAACCTTTACCTTTTGTATTGGCTGTGGCAATTACATTGAATCCTTTTGCAGGTTTTACAATTTCACCAGTCTTTTTAACAAGAACTGGCTTTCCTTCTAGGATTCCTTGTAAACACATGATCTTATTGGTTGCTCTATCTATCTCATCGAGTAGAAGTATAGCACCATTTTCCATTGCTTTAAGTACAGGACCTTTGGCAAAAACTGTTTCACCATTAATCAATCTGAAACCACCAAGTAAATCATCCTCATCTGTCTCAGGATTAATTTGTACTCTAATAAATTCTTTACCAACTTTAGCACATGCTTGTTCGACCATAAATGTTTTACCATTACCAGATAAACCAGATATGTAAGTTGGATAAAACATATTTGATTTGACGATTTTAACAATGTCATGAAAAGCACCCCAAGGAACGAATGTATCGTCTTTAGATGCAAAGTTTTTTTCGTCATTTACAATTGATTGCATTTGTGCTGCATTCTTTGGAATTGTATTGACGATTGAAGTATTAACATCAGCTTTAATTGGTTCAATTAATCCAGCTAAATCATAGGTACCAATTTTAACTCTATTCTCATTAGTAGTTAAATCTTTCCAATCTTTACCTGAATAACCAAATTCTTTACCGATGTTAGTAATTATTGATTTACGAAATTGAGTTTGGTCTGGATATCTAGACGCAAGCTCTTTTAAGATTATTTGTGTTGATGCTTTCAAGTTATTCATAATATAGTTTATCTCCTTATCATTATATAGTTATATTGTACCATAATTAGAGCATATTGTACAGGGTTTATCTGCAGAAACATGCATGTTTTTTGCATTATCCTTTAGCAACTGCTCTACCAAAATTAGTTAAAAGTGACTTATTGTTCTTTTTTGATTTACTATATTTCTTAAACTGAGATCTAATTGTACCAGTTGAAGCATCATCTGCAACATCGAATCCATCATCTTCAGTAGCAAAGTTCCTTCCATTTTTAACTATATAGAATTCATCATAACCAATTGCGTTATTAAAAGTAATACATTTGTTTTTACCAAACTCACGATTGTATGGCTTTCTTTCTTCACTTCCATATACCCAATCACCTCTTGCATCTTCAATTTTTCTCCAAAAGTTATATGAACCATCAGCAATAAAGAATCCAAGAGTACAAACACCATAGTTTTTTCTTAAGTTTTCAAGTAACGCTTTTGTGCCCTTTGAACTTCTATTTGGTAATCTTACAGTTCTTCCATCAATGTGTAAAAGAATTTCGCCATATCTTTCATTAGGAAGATATTTAACTTTATGAGATCTTGTTACATTTGAATTATTTGCTTCTCCATCAGAAAGAACAACTAAGTTCATTTTATCAATTCCATTTGCTCTTTTGAATTTATTAATAAGCTCATGCGATTTAATAAGAGCTTCGTTAAGTGGTGTTGAACCATAGTCTTCAAATTTACTTAAAATTACTCTTTCAGTGTAAGAATAACTATCTGTAGATAAAACTTTTCTCATGTAAATATGATATAATGCATCTTCGTAATCGTTTTTCTTTAGAGATGATGATATGATTTGTGGTAATGAAAGACCTTGATGATCAATTTCACTTTCTCTTGATTTAGCTAAAGCATTTTCGTTTTCTGTGTGCCAACCATCAGAACCAAGTTTTTTATTTGTTGTAGTGAATCCATATACATCAAATGGTATATTCACAGTCTTACAAAATACAACTAGGTGAAGAAGTTGATCCATTACACTTGACATTGTGTTATTCATAGAACCTGAATAATCAATAAGCATCATCATTCCATGATTCTTAGCATCAGCAAGTTTAGTAACTCTTGAAAAAATATCATCGTTTGTTTTATATGACCAAAGTCTATTAACATCGACTGAACCAGTTCTTGCAGTTTGAGCTCTTGTATATCTGTAAGCAGCTTTTTTCATTTCAAATTCTTTTACAGCATAGTTAGTATTTCTTTTTACTTCCTTCATATATGCTTTAAATTGAGCTCTATAGAAACTATCTGCTAAATAATTTTTCCACTCATAAGTATTCATTCTTGATTCTTTAAGTTCAGCATATGGAATTGCGATATGTTGAGAAACATCTTTATTAAAAGCATTTGCTACTGCAATTTGATCTCCATTTTCATTGACATCAAGTAATGTATGCTCTGCTCTTCTAAAGTTTTCATCAGTTAATGAAACATCTTCGTCTTTAGCTGTGTTTCCAGCTTCTCTATCTTCTTCAAATTCTTCTGAGCTCTCATCAGATTCTCTTTCGCTTCTGCTACTTGCGTCTGAGCTTCCTTCTTCATCTTCAGCGTCTCTATTAAGTTGACCTCCATTTTGTTCACTATTATCTTCTCCTTTTGATTCCATATCATCATGACCCATATTTTGAGTAGGATCATTATCATTTTCTTGTTGATCATTACCACTAGATGCTGGAGCTTCTGGTGGTGTTAATAAATCTTCTTGATTTTCTTTTGTGTAAGCTAAAATGTCTCTACAAAGATTTGTAACTTCTTCGAATGTTTCAGTTGTCATTGCTCTTTTGAAGAACTCATACTCTTCGTCATTAAATGGTACATCAATATGATCGCCAATTTTAGCTTTAAGATTAATTTTGTCGATTAGTTTTACATTATCCCAATCCATTGAATCAAGATCTTTACCAAAAAAACCATCATCAAATAGTTTTTTATAACCTCTTGACATAGGACCAATAAGACCTGCATAGTTTTGTTTAATGTTTCTTTCAATACGAGCATCTTCGATTACATTAATATAAGATCTTGGACAACCTTCGAGTTTCTCTGGACTATCATGCCAGCCTTCAAAAGGTGTAAATAGAGCATGACCAACTTCGTGACCAATTAATAAATCAGTAACATCTTTACCCATATCTTTCCATTGAGGAAGACCTAGGATTCTATCTTTAATATCAAACCATGCAGTCTGATAGTTACCATATTGAACAGTAATATTTTCTTTAGCTAATAATTTTGCGAGTGTTGATTTTTGATTTGCCATTTGTTTCCTTATCTTATGTATCTATTATACCATTGTTCTTATCATTTGTACAGGGGTTATCTGCAGAAACATGCATGTTTTTGGTCGTGGAGCGTGTGGTTCTGCCCCACAACATCTCCTATTGCAAGTAGGAGATTGACCCTAGTCGCGCCCCTTACTTAATTTTTGAAAAGTTACGATCCTTAAAGAATTCAATTTTACTTCTAAATTTATTCTCTAAAATATCGCCTTTATGAGATATAATAAAGACATTAGATCCATCGTCTAGTGTCTCAAGTATTTTTGTTAGATTATCAATACCATCATGATCTAAACTAGAATCAAAGGTTTCATCTAATATGAGTAAATTAGAAGCAGCACTATTCTTCATTTTGGCAATTTGTCTCCAAGTAAAGAGAAGAGATAAATCAATTCTTTGTTTCTCACCTTCAGAGAATGAAGCATAGTTAAATGAATCACGATGTCTTGATCTGATTGTCTCATTGAAGTTTTCATCTAAATGAAACGATACGAAGAAATCGAGAACCTGTAGATATTGATTGATAAGTCTATTCATCACTGGTAAATATTGCTTAATAACTTTGGTTTTAATACCTGTATCTTTAAGCATTTCACCTATAACTTCATTGTAGGTTCTTTCTTCTACATATTCAAGCTTCTTTTCAGTTGACTTATCTTTACTTTTTCTTAGAGTATTTAACTCTTTCTTTGCTTTTGAAACGTCTCCACTCTGTCCAGAAAGACTATTGATTTCTTTTTGTATTTTATCAATCTCTTTTTGTAGTAAAGATATTGCATCATTATTACTATTAATACGGGTTTGTTTCTGGCGAAGTTTATTAAGATTATTAGATACTTCTTGTTGATTAGCTTTTATTTCTAATATATTCTTTTTGAGATCTTCTTTGGCATCTTGTATTTCTTTAGCTTTTTCTTTTAATAGTGTTAGTTTTTCTGTTTTCTTTTCTTCTTCAATTGGTTGATCGCATGTTGGACAATTATCATTATCTTCATAGAAGCGTGATTCAGTGACAAGTGAATGTATCTTTTCGTTAAATTGACTATCGTATGAATCTAATTGTGATATCTTTTTAATTAACTCAGTACTATGTTTCTCTTCAGACGTAATTGAAGCTGATAGATTCTTTCCAAGTGTTTTGCTTTCTTTAAATAGACGATTAATCTCTTCTTTATGTGTATCAATACTGGCTTGTTTCTGTACTATCTGATCATCGTTGAGCTCTTGTAGATCTTTAATATACTTGGATTGACTATCAATCTTTGTTTTAAAGATATCTATCTGATGATTAATATCTGTAAGTTCATCTCGTATTTTTGTATTACGCTCTTTTAAAAGCATATTCATTTTAGAAAAGATATTAATATCCAATAGATCTTCAATAATATTTCTTCGTGACCAAACTGGTAATTGCATAAAAGGAATAAATGAGCTACTTCCTAATACAACTACCTGATGGAAAGATTTATGATTTAACTTAAGTATATTCTGCTCAAGATATTTTTGATAATCTCGTGCATTAGAAGCTTGATTAATAAGATTACCATTCTGATAGATCTCAAACTTGGAAGGCTTAATTCCTCGTACAATCTTAAAATGTGCAGTACCTATTGTAAAGTTAACTGTTACAACTGTACCTTTTTTATTAATACTATTAATCATTTGATTTTTATTGATATCACGATGTGGTTTACCAAATAAAGCAAACGATAAAGCATCAAGTAAAGTTGATTTACCAGCTCCGTTTTGTCCTACGATTAATGTTGTTGGTGATCGATCCAATAAAATTTTAATAGGATCATTTCCAGTGGATAGAAAATTCTTCCACTCGATAGATTCAAAATGTATCATACTACCTCTAGATTCTGTGCTTCAGTATATAGTTTTCTCAATTCAACTTTTAGATGTTCTTTATCTAAATCTGTATCAACAGCTTCAACATAAGAATCAAGTAGATGTGTTGTATCTTCTAGGGATATTTTCTCGTCTTCTACGCTTTCTCCCAGATACTCTTCAAAGCTTTCAGCTATCTTGAGTTCATATGTTTCTATATTCTGTAATCTGTCTACAAATTTATCAAACATGTAAAGGTCATTTTTATTTATAACAATCAGCTTAATAAACTTTTTCTCATATTGTGAGACATCAATTTTATCGTAATCAGTTTTACTGTCGTCATATATTACTTTTTTAAACATCGTAATTGGATTACGAACTGCTTCTACCTCTCTTGTCTCAGTATCGAGAACATGAAAGTATTTTGGATCATCTACATCTGCCCAGGTAAACTCCATTTGAGAACCTAGATAATGTACATTACCTTGATGTGATTTAGTATGAAAATGACCAGATAATACCATTTCAAATTTAGAAAAGACATCTGCATTCATTCCATGTGGATTAGGCATCCCTGCCATCATATCAAATCCTTTTAACTCTAAATGAGCACCTAAAATAGATGCACCACATTTTTGAGCCCACTCAGTATATTCTTTATAATTTGAATTATTAATCCAAGGTATTATAGCAACTTTACAGCCATCATAATCCAATACTGTAGGTTTCATACAGATATTAACATTAGATGTAAAGTAACCAAGTAACTCTTTTAAAGAACAAAGTTCGTTTGTATTTTTAAAGTATACATCATGATTACCTGGAATAATATCCATTGTCATACCATACTTTTTAAGAGGTTCAAGGAAGTGTTTCCTATTTGCATTCAAAGCTTTAAAGTTAACAAACTTACGATGCTCATAGTAATCTCCAAGATGTAGTACATTCTTTATATTATGCTCTTGACAATAAGGAAAGAATACCTCTGTATAGAATCTATCCTGATAGTTCAAAAATATATCTGAACTATTTCTTACGCCACAGTGTGTGTCGTTAAGAATTGCTACTTTCACGTAATGCCCTCATTTGTTCTTTTACCATTTTTCTTTGTAATTTACCTATCCTTCTGGCCGCAACTTTGACCTTAAATTCCTGTAGGTTCAATACTTTCCTTTTGGCATTTCTTTTATTTTCTTTGACAAATCTCTTTTTATTTAAATTGACTTGTCGCCTTCTTTGTTTCTCACTTAAATGTTTCATGACATGAATAACTCCAGCTTTTTAGCTTCCTTTTCTTTTTTGGCAAATTCTTTTATTGCCGTATCTTTTTGTCTTACAGTGCTAATTCTTTGTCTTAATGTATCAACATAAGCCATAGTCTCTTGAGCTCCTGCTTCGTCCATACCCATTTGAGTAAAATCTTCGATACCCATTTTCTCAATGAATTTAAATTTAATATCCTGTTGTTTTTTCTCTTTAGTTATTCTACGAATAAATGCAAAGTAACATATTTGTGTAAAATAAGAGAATGCATTAGGACGACCAGTTCGAGTTGCAGTTTCTATATTATAGTTACCAATTGCTCTTAAGCAATTTTCAACAGCATCCATTACCATTTCTTCTCTATAAGTATATCGTACAAAGTTTGGTCGATGTGATAAACCTTCTGCGATTCTTATAAAGCATTTAGCAATATAGTCTGTGACTGTGGGAACTGGATTTCCTTTTTCTTTAGCAGCATGTGCTTCAATAGCATAATCCATAACAGCTTGAGAAAAATCTTTGTTATTAACATAATGTGCTTTATTTTTTTGGCTCATTTTATTTCTCCATAATTATATTATTATACCATATTTTTAGTAAAAAGTACATATGATTTATTTCATTAAAACACTGTACTTTTATCATTTTTTATGGTATAATATAATAGTACCTCCGGAGGGAAGGAATACAAGAATCAATGTATCGTCTTCTTCTCAGTTATAGGTACACCATTATCAGCATACTCATTCGCAAGTTCATTCTCATAATCTTCTAAGATCTCAAGATCAGACCTTGTTTCAGGCTTACTGATATTATCTAATTTTAATGCAAATTGCACATAATTAGTTTTTATTTCTTCAGCTATAGGAACATGTTGAATAATATTAGACTTTAATATTTTGAATTGTTTGGAATCCGAGAATGGAAACCAAGGAGTAAATTGAAAGCCACCTAGTAAATTAGCATGTATACTAACAGGTCTTTCAATTATGTAGTTATCATCATTTTTCACTGCTACGAGTCCAATGATATCATCTCCATTCATGAGTTTAAAATGTCTAATATTTAATTGTTCCATTTATATATTTATATCCCATAGCTTGTAATTAAATCGTTCTTTAGAATATATCTTAATTCTTTCTGCCGCATGTTGCAATGTATAATTCTTATTAGATTTCCAATGTAGATCATCTGCAATATCATATATCTTTGTATCTTGACCAGTACTACTCTTCCTTAGTCCTCGGCCGATGGATTGGAGAACCCTAATTTGAGACTTACTTGGTGAAGCAAATATAATGTTGTGTAAATTACGAATATTAATACCTGTAGAAAAAGTGCCAATACTAGCGACGATAATTGCGTCTTTTTCTTTCTCGGTAATCTCACGGACTGATTCTCTTGTGTCGACATCTGTTTCTCCTGAGACATAAAATAACTTTCTATTACTATTTATCTTTTCTTTTAATAAAGAGTGCAATGGCTTACCATGTTTATCTACATAATTAAATAACAATAAAGTATTACCTTTTTGATCTAATGCTAAGTTAGCAATAAAATTATTTCTTGGCTCATATCTTACAATAAAGTCTAGTTCTTCTTGATATTTTAATCCTGATATAATTTTACATATCTCATCTTTATATTTAAGTAAGAGTATATCTATTTCTAATTGACTTAAATCATTGTTATCAATTAATTGTTTAGTCGTTGTAACCTGATAAACGGGTCCAAACAATCCTTCTAATACTAACTGATGAGTTTGTGTTCCATCAAGTGTACCAGTTGTTCCAATACGATATTTAGCTTCTGTACATTTCTCTAATATCGCCGTAAGTGATTTAGCTTTAAAATTATGTGCTTCATCTCCTATTACCATACCATATCTTTCAAACCATTCATGATTCATTTTATAAATGGATTGCCAGGTTGTTATCGTAACTCTTTGTTTAAAATTATATTTTTCTTTTCCGGAATATATTCTATGACAATTTTCAGCACAATCCCAGGTATCCTTACTAGAGTAGTCAGCAAAGTCCGAATACATCTGTTCAACCAATGATGTTGTAGGTACAATAATAAGTACATCATTATCATAAGTTTCTAGGTAATATCTTAATGCCATATAAATGATTAAAGATTTCCCAGAAGCCGTTGGTGATAGTAAAAGGCTTTTAGTTTTTCTCATCACGAGCGAGAACGCATCTAATTGATAGTCCCTGGGGTATATATCCTCTCCGTTCACGCTAGCCTTCAATTTACCTAAAAAGGTGTCTAGATCATGATTAAGGTCTTCGTCAGGAGTGCCATAGAAGGCATCTTCGTTTGCGATTATTTTATAATTTCTTTGTTCTGCGAATTCTGCTAGATACTTATACAATCCAGTATATAATGTTTTCTTTCTTTGATCGAATAATCGTATCTTTCCATCCCACATACGATTTTTATAAGCAGGCATAAATTTATAACCAGGAACAAAGAAACAAAAGTGTTCCGACAATTCTCTTTCAATAGAAGGTTCACATTCTAACGATAGGAATGCTTCGTTTCTTTTAGTGACGATAATTGATTCCATTAGATTCCGCTAGTGAACTTTCTCCATTCAATCATGTTCTTTATGTTTTGATGTCTCCATTTAACATTATCTAATATTTCTTTTAAGGTTGAACACAATTCTTCTAGATATTGTATTTTAGCTTGATGTTCTTGTATAATTGGATCTGAATCATAATAGTAATCCATATCACCTTTGAGCACAGTTAATCCACCTAAAGGATCATAATCCCATCCTTTTGTATCAATTTCTTCTTTACTCATTTTACCATTAAGATGTAACCATTTATCTTTAAGTAGTACCTTAAATTCAAGTTCAGCTTTTTTGAGTTTCATTCGATTTACAGAAAGTAATTCGAGATATTTACCATGTAATTTTGCGGAGTCTCGAGACGCTTCATCGAGATTCATATCATCGATAACTGAGTCTTTTTTCCACATTTCTAATATTTGTTGCAAATTATTCATATTATTATTATACCATCATAAAGTGATTTTGTACAGTGTTTTAAGTAAAATACTATACAAATTCAAAATTAGTATATGCAAATGTGACATCCATTTGTACATACTCTACACTTTCAACTTGTGCATCAAATTCTACTGGGGTTATATTTGTTGGAAATACATCTTTAAACTTAATTTCTTTTGTGACATTATTATGTGACGATAAGATTAAAAGAGTAGCATCAGCTTTAAATCCTTCAGCATTATTTGATTGAGCAATATTATGCAACCAATCAAATGTTTCTATATAGTTTTCCATATTCTCTGTGACGTTAACTCTTAATGCTAAATCTTCAAAGCTTAATCTATCGCCTGTAAAAGCTAGATTAACACCTCGATATGGAGTATCTACTGCTGATATACTAATTCCAGGAAGCGTAGCAGCAACAGCAAAGTATTCTATGTTAGGATACTTCGTGCTATCTACTTTAAATTGAAAGCCTACAGGGCTAAGAAAGTTTTTATTTGTGGTTAATGTTGCCATAGTACTATTTATGCAATCTCAGCCCTTGAATATTACTTCTCTACAACAAATTCATTAAGTTGTTTTGCTAAATTAATTACAGCCTTAGCAGTAATTCTTTTAACTGGAAGTGGTTTAATATCTTCTGGGTTATATCCGTTATGCTCTTGAATAGCGTGTATTTCCCTTTCAATATTTCCGTGTAATATTCCTTCTGCTTGAGATAGCAAATCGGCTCTTATTTCATAGCCACTTTTTCCTTCTGACATAATATCCTCCTGTGTGTATGTGTGTTAATGTCAATATTATATATAACGCAAAAAAAGGGGCCTAAAAAGACCCCTTAAGAATTAGATTTAACTAATTAGGTTTACACCATAATGTCGTCAACTCTGAAGATTCTGAAGTATTGGTTAGATCTATCTGAACCGACACCGTCTAGAGCTACGAATGGGTTTGCAACCATGCCGTATCTAGTTTTGAATCCTATTCTTGGTTGGAAATCATTCTCACCAACAGCTTTAACCATTGTTAGTGGAACGTATGGGCAGTAGAATAAACCTGCGTCATATGGATTAGATCCTCTGTAACCAACACAAACAAAGTCTACAGTTGAATATGGATCAATGTAAACTTTTAATCTTCCGTTAAGAACACCAGCAAAAGTATTACCTGTGTCATCAACATTTAGATTAGCAGAAAGTGCAGGTGTGTAATCTAACATACCAGCAGCTGCTAGAGCTGAAGCTACGTCTGAAGAACATAGGATAAAGTTACCTTTACCTCTTCTTGTTTCTTTAGCGATTACGTTACACTCTCTTTCGATTTGCATGATTAAACCTTTGAATCTTTCAACCATCCATCTTCCATCAGAGTCACTATTGACATCGAATATACCTGAAGTAGCTGTTGAAGACTGTAAAGCTCCGATTTTAGCAGTTTTAAGAACAGTTCTAACAACTTCTCTGTTGATCTCTGCAAGGATCTCAGCAGATAAGATATTAGCTAGTTCGCCTTCTGCGTCTAAACCGTGAATAGCTTTAAGGTCTTGAGCTAATTCCATTGTATACTCAGCTTTAAGAGCTCTTGACTTAGCAGTCACTGTTGATTTCTCAATAGTGAAAGCCATTTCGCCGTATGAACCGTCGCCAGTTTCACCAACACCCAATCTCTCAGCAGCACTTGTAGCAAGTCCTGTACCAAGAGTTGAAACTGTGTCAGCTTCGTCTGCGATTGTACCGTCTGTGTCAGCGTCTGTTACACCACTTAATCCTGTTGGATCAGCTTGATGTGTACCAGTTCCTGAGAAATCTGTATCAGCTTCATTGAATAAAGCTTCAGTACCAGATTGTGATGCATATTTTGATTTCATTGCAAAGATAAGTCCTGTAGGACCACTCATTGGCTGAACGCCAGCGATATCATAAGCAATTAAGTTAGGCATAGCTCTACGTACTAAAGAAATTAATACTGGGTCAAAAGTACCGATGTTATTCGGTGCTGAACCTGAACCAATATTGTTAGCTGCTGCAGCTTCAGAAATAAAATTTCCTTGTGCTTGAGCTCTTTCTTCTTGTAGGGCAACCTCTTGGTTTTCTAATAGTCTAGCTGTTACAGCTTTTCTATATCTGTCGGAAATTTCTGGAGCTGACTCGTGATCGAGAACAGGACCCCATTTTTCCATTAATTTTGCGTCTGCATTAAACATTTTAGTTATCCCCTAAATTATTTAGTAAAATTTGTTATAGCTTGAGTGTATCTAGACATTGACTCAGAAACTGCTTCCTCGGAAACATTATCTTCACCTAATAGACTATCAACTTCATCAACTGATTCAGTAACTTCTTTTGTGAAGTATGATTCTTTAACAGTTTTCACTTTCATTTCGAAAGATTCTTTGTTATCGAATTCAATATCTTCAACTAAAGATGCTAATTTTTCAGCTTCTGTTTCTGCAAGCCCTGAAGATTGTTCTCTTACTACTTCCTGCTTTTCAAAATTTTGAACTTTAGAATGTAGATCGATATTATCTTCTGTGGTTTTATTTAAAGTAGCTTCTAGCTCATTGACTTGTTCGTTGAGTTCATCAACTAGGTCAACTTTACCTTCTGGTACTTCGATGTAGTGCTCTTTGAACACTGATTGTAAAGAAGTCATAAAGTCTTCAGCAATTTCGGTTCTTAAACCATTTTGTACTGCAACTTCATTATCTTTCATCCAGTTCTCAACTACGTAGTTTAAGTAAGAATCTACTTTCTCTACTAATTGATTTTGGACATCAGTTACTTCTTCTTCTAGATTTTGTGCATATTCACTCTCTAATCTATCGATTTCTTGTGATAACTTAGATGTTAACACAGCTTCGAAAATAGCTTGAGCTTTACCACGGAATCCTTCTGAAAGAGTGGCTTCTTCTTTAATGATGTTTTCTAAATCTTCATCAAAATCTATAGCTTCAACTTTAGCTTTCGCTTTAGGATCAGCAGCTTTCTTAACACCTTTTACAGCGTCGTCAGCAGATTTGACAGATTCTTCTTCATCATCACCGAGAACCATCTTTGAGAACATAGCCTGAGCCTGTTCTTTTCTAGCAGCTTTTAGCATATCTACTGCAGCTTGAATTACGCCAGCTTTGGTTTTTGGAACAGAAACAGTTTCCTTTTTAGGTTCTGCTTCTTCTTCCTCTTCCTCATGCTTGCCTTCTTCAATAGCTTCTTCTTCAGTAGTTTCAACTTCCTCGTCTAAAATTTCTTCTTCAACGAGCTCCTCTGAAACTTCTTCTGTTTCTACTACCTGCTCTTCAGATATGTCTTCTGCTACTTCGTTTTTAATAGCGTCGTCTGACATAATCATTCTCCTATGATTTTAGATTTAACTTAGAGAGGAAATTTTTAAAAGCTCTAATTTCAGCTTCTGGCAATCCAATAGCTGGAGTGCTTTTAATTTCAGTCTCAATTTCTTCAATATCTTGCGGTTTAATAATACCATTATCCCATACCCAGTCAACACCTTCCATAACTCCATTTACAAATGCACTTGGAGCTGAAGGGTCTTGAACTATATCTATAGTAGATAACATAAAGTCATCTCCCACATAACTGGTACCATTCTTCTGTACAAGACTTCCCATACCACGACTTGATACACCAAGTTTAACACCACCTTCGAGCAAACCTTCAACGATTTGTCCCATAGGAGTCTTAAGAATTGATGCTTTTCCTATAACATCATTTCCCTGCCAATGCAGATCAGTGATCTTATGTGAAACTTTATCAAGGTTAACTGTTGGTCCTTCTGGATGATTTAACTCTCCAACAGCTCTTCCTTGTTTAACTTGTTCGTCGACATACTTTTTAACGGCTTTTTCCATGACGTTCTTTTCGTATATACGACCATTTCTGTTCTTTTTATTTGATTGCATAAACACGCCTTCGATAAAATAGTTCTTAGAACCATCTTTCTTGGCTTCTGCAATTACTTCTAAATTGTTTTCTACGTATTCAGTAATTAACTTCATATTAGATACCTAATAGTTTAATCATATCATCTGCTGCTTGTTGAGCTTCTTTTTCGTTTTTGTAGTTATTATCGAGTAGTTCGTCATCTACATAAACACCAAACTTGCTACCCTTTTTAGTTAAAGTAACTTCAACGCCTTTACGTTTTCCAGCTTTAAAAGATTTAATCTTTTTTTCGCCACCAGCAAGTTTTACTTTTTCTCTTAATTCAACAAATGATATCATTTATTACTCTTCTTCAGCTTCTTGTTTACGCTGAACTAATCCAGATGCTACTTCTATTTTTCTAGCATCTAATGCGGCTGTCATTTTATCAGCCATAATTCCTTCGAATTCTTTATTGGCTTTTACATTGTCGCCATCTTTTAAATTTTTTATCAAATCATTTACTGCCATTTCGTTTTCCTCTATTATATATTTATAAGTTTTTAACTTTCAATTAGTCAAAACTAAGATCATCATCATCTGATGGCTCATTTTCACCAGATTTATTTTCCTGATCTATTTGTTTCTTAATCTCTTCGCTTTCTTCTTCAGAGAATCTAAGAACATTTTTCGTTACCCATTCATGAGATAGATATTTACCTATATGATCTTGTACAGATGATAATAAATCAAATCTTTCTCGTATCATTTCTGATTGTTTTAACTCTGAGAAATAGTTATCTTCAATATAATCAAAGGTGATTGTTTCTTTCCATGTTTTCCAATCATCTTTAGTAATAATACCTTTTAACAAGAGTTGAGTTTTAAGCAATTGCATGAATAGGTCTGAGAATCTCTTTCTTAATCTATCAATAAACTTCTTAAACTTAACTTCATCTCTTGTTATCTCAGTTGTTCTACCTAAACTATACTGAGTTTCTTGTTCTAATCTATTTACTGGAACATTTAATGATTTATATAATTTCTTTTGGAAATATATGATATCATCTATTTGTCCTAAGTTTTCGCCGCCTGGTAGCGTGGTGATTTCAGTTCCTCTTCCACCTTCTCTTCTTGGTAAGAAGAAATCTTCTAACATACTCATATGTTTTCTATCGTCTTTGATATCACCAGTCTTAGCATCATATACCAATTTGTTTCTATATT
>Ga0208767_1001924_pt1 | contig 16053 bp, 16 predicted proteins | sample VirMetDEL_Mar_21_FD_184514 | JGI IMG/M metagenome (GOLD analysis project Ga0208767, IMG submission 184514) | Aqueous microbial communities from the Delaware River and Bay under freshwater to marine salinity gradient to study organic matter... | ecosystem: Environmental > Aquatic > Marine >... | reverse complement strand
CTAGCACTAATCCAAGTCAAGATTTTGATACACAAGTAAATTTAAATACTCCACATAAAATAGGAGTAGCTCAATACGGTAGTGGTTTTTATTTAGGGTATATGGCACAAACTATTTTAGTAGATGGGACTGCTTTAACACCATCTACTTTTGGTTCAACAAATGCCAATGGTATTTGGGTACCTAACACAAGTCCTTCGGTTACATATGGAACTAATGGTTTTAAATTAGACTTTGCAGGGACAGGAACTACCGCAGATGCAAGTGGTTTTGGTGCAGATAGTTCGGGTAATGGTAATCATTTTGCTTCTAACTCATTAGGCACAAATCCTAGTACATCAGATACTTGTCAAAATAATTTTTCTACACTTAATCCTTTAGTAGTAACGGCTGTTACTTTTTCTGAAGGAAATTGTAAAGCAGTTGGGGATGGAGGCAACTATGATAATGTTGCATCTACCATTGCTTTTGATATTACAACCACAAATGGTTGGTATGCTGAATTTAAAATGGGTAGTAATGTAAACAGCGATACTCTTTTAGGTATCTGTAAAACTGATGATAGTAATTTAAATATAGCAAACGCAAGTTCTCCTGCAGCAGGAACTGCTTCAACAGCAGTAGGGATGAGAGGAGATGGACAAAAAAAAATAAATGGTTCTAATTCTTCTTATGGTAGTTCTTATACTACTGGGGACATAATGAGTATAGCTGTAAAAGGAGGAGCTATTTATTTTTATAAAAATGGAACAATACAAAATAGTGGAACTGCAGCGGCAACAGGACTAAGTGGTACATATTATATGGTATTATCACTGAACGGTTCGTCCGCAATGCAAGCAAACTTTGGTAATCCTTCTTACACCATAGCATCAGGAAATGCAGACGCAAATGGATATGGTAACTTCGAATACGCTGTACCGTCAGGGTATTATGCGTTATGTACTAAGAACCTAGCAGCGTACGGAGGATAATATGGCAGTATACACAACAATAAACGACCCATCAGCATATTTTCAGACATTACTTTATACAGGTGACGGAAGTGCAAGCCAAGCTCAAACTAATACAGGTAATTCAGATTTGCAACCAGATTGGATTTGGGTAAAAAAAAGAAATGATGTTAGAAATACATCTAATACTGATTCATCTAGAGGTTTCAATAAAAGAGTAGAAACACAAACTACTAGTGCTGAATCAACTACAACAACTGATGTTATATCAGCACAATCAAATGGTTTTACAGTAGGAAATAATGGAAGCACAGGTAATAATGGCGATACCTATGCAGCATGGCAATGGAAAGCTAATGGTGGCACTACAGCAAGTAATACAGACGGAACTATTACCTCTACGGTGCAGGCTAACACCACTGCTGGTTTTTCTATAATTAGTTATACAGGTAACGGAACAGATGGGGCGACAATAGGACATGGATTAAACGCAACTCCAGAAATATTTTTTCCTAAATGTTTATCTACAACTACAAACTGGGAAATGTATTATTTTCCAACAGGAGGAACAAGGCAATTTGGATATTTAAATTTAACAAATGCTTTTGGTACATGGCCACATAATGCACCTAGTTCAACTATTATAAGTTTATCTGGTTCTGGAGATTCAAATGGTAATGGCAGATCAATGATTGGATATGCGTTTCATTCGGTGCAAGGATACTCTAAGATAGGAACATATACAGGTAATGGGTCAGAACCAGACGGGCCATTTATCTATACAGGTTTTAAACCAGCATGGTTTATGGTTCACGCAAGTTCAGAATCTGGTCAAGCATGGTTTATAGGAGATAGTAAAAGAGACCCATACAATGTTGCTGTAGCAAAATTAACCGCAAATACTAATAGTGCTGAATCAGACGCAGTTGGTGATAATAACTGGGATTTTCTGAGTAATGGTTTTAAAATTAAAACACTAGATGATGGTATGAATAAATCTGGAGTTACATATGTCTACATGGCCTTCGCAGAAAATCCTTTTGTAACCTCAGACGGCGTTCCCACAACAGCGAGATAGACCATGGCACTCGGGATTATATCTTTTTCCGAGAGTCCGATATCGTCCCTAGGAAAACAGGATGCGGTAGCGGTTGTTACGGGTCTTGCCTTAACTTCTACTTTAGGGACAGCCGTAGCTCAAGCTGGAGCACAAATAAATGTAACAGGACAATCCTTAACATCGGCTGTTGGTACAGTTGTTCTTAATACAGCATCCGTAGCGACACCTTCTGGTGAAACACTGTCCACGGCTCTCGGCACACCAGTCATTAATGTAATTGCCAACCCAACCGTATCGGTCACAGGGTTTGGATTAAATCAAGTATTAGGAACTTATGCGGTAACAGCAGGTGGTCAAGTTGCTATTGATGCGTCGGCTGAGCCAGATATGGACATGTTCCTTGGTACGCCAACGGTATCAGCAACTGCTAGCTTATCCGTTACTGGCGAAGCACTATCCACGGCTCTCGGAACAGTTAGTGTAGATGCTGTAACTCCAGTAGCTGTAACGGGCCAAGCGATGAATATCGTAGAAGGCACGTCAACAGTTGTAGCAACAGGTGAAATAGATGTAACAGGTCAAGCTGTTAGTTCGGCTGTTGGCACTGCAACTGTCAATGCGTCAGCAACAGCACTACCAAGTGGTAATATTATTTCATCTGCTCTAGGAAATGTAACCCTAGCGTCAAATGTAACTATTATTCAAAATGGTATTCCAATGACCCTAGAGTTAGGAGATGAAGCTGTTTATGCATGGGTAACAGTGGATGATGATGCAAATACACCTTGGACTAACGTAGATGACTCAACCACAAATACTTGGACAAATGTTGATGATTCTGTTACAAATACATGGCAGGATGCAGCTTAGGTAAATTATGTCAACATATTCAAACAGACTACAAATTGAGCTTATTGGTGTAGGAGATCAAGCAAATGCTTGGGGTACTACAACAAACAACAATTTTTCACAATCTTTAGAACAGTCTATTGCAGGGGTATACACAAAGAATATATCATCTGGAACGACAACGACTTTAACATCAACAAATGGACCTGCTACACAAGCAGATAACGAAAATAGACAAGCAGCTATTATATTTACAAATGCTTCAGCTAATCACACTGTACAATTTACAGTAAAAGAAAAATTATATTTCTTACGAAATGCATCGACAACATACACAGTTACAGCAAGACTAGGGGCTGCAGGAAATACATATGTTATTAATCCGCAGACCAGTGTCTTTCTAGCCACTGATGGTACTAATTGGTATGAACTCCAGACATCAGGTGGCACATGGATTACAAAGAACGCCGCTTACACCGCTTTTAGTGGCGATAGAATATTTGTTGATACGTCATCACAAGCCGTTACTATTACATTACCCGCAGCTCCTGCAACAGGAGATGAGATACGGTTTGTTGATGTAGCTAGTACGTTTGATACAAACAATTTAACAGTAGCAAGAAATGGTTTAAAAATAAATAACCAGACATCAGATTTAACAGTAGCAACCGAAGATGCAGCATTTGGATTGGTATATTCAGGTGTGTCTTATGGTTGGAAGATAATGGAGAAATAGAATGCCAACTTATGAATCTATTAAATATAAATTCTCAGGAACCGCAGTTACTGGCGTATTACAAGAAGCAGATAACCTTAATGATGTTGCTGATGCAAGCACTTCTAGAACAAATCTAGGTGTTGCAATAGGTAGTGACGTACAAGGGTTTTTCTCTGCTGATGCAGGAACAAATGCCAATGGTACAAGAACAGTGAGTACAAGTGCACCAAGTGGTGGATCCGATGGAGATATTTGGTACAAATATACATAATGCCTTATGCCAATTTATGTTAAAGACGGTGGTACTTTTCGTGAGATAAGCTCTGATGCTGGCTCACAAGTCTACGTGAGAGACGGTACCTCGTTTACTAACAAAACAATTACAAATGCTTACGTCAAAGATGGTGGCTCATGGCGCACGGTCTTTACTTTATTTGATACACCAGGAAGTTTTACAACAGCAGGATCAGGGACAACACAAATCGCTGTTCCAGCCAATGCTAATGCTATTCATATTAAACAAGCAGTTGGTGGAGGTGGAGGTGGTTACACGGGTGCATCTTATGACAAAGCTGGTGGTGAATCATCTGGACCAGGCGGTGGATCAGGAGCTTATATTTCTGATCGTGTATATACAGTTGTTGGAGGAGAAACTTTAACATCAGTAGTAGGAACAGGTGGTAGTAAAGGTACAGGTGCTTATAGTGGTTCAGCAGGCGCAGGATCATTAACAAGTTTAACTGGATCAAGTACTAATGCAATATTTTCTTTAGCTGGTGGTGGAGCTTCTTCTGTATCAGGTGGTGGAGTGCAAGGACCTCTTCGATCTAATACAGCAGGTACAGGAGGAACAGCGACAGCGGGAACTTCTTTATCTTCTGGAACTACCGTGGACGGAATTAATATAACAAGTTTTTCAAGTGGCCCTACAAGCACTTTTAATGACTCAGGTAACGGAGTTACAGGTGGCAATAATGGTAACTGTGGTGGAGACAACTGTCAAATAAATGGTAGTGATGGTGCTGACTCTTACAGTGGTTTAGCAGGCACAGGTGGTGACGGCGGTAGAGTCAATGTTCCTGCTACAGCAGGTACACAAGGTGGAGGTGGTGCTGGTGGTGGCGCTGAAAACTACAATTCAGGTACAAGTGGATCAGACGGTGGCGCTGGTGAATTAATATTTAGATTTATAAGGATTGCATAATGCCTTTTACTAAAATAGCTTTTGCCCCAGGGATAGACAAACAAGACACGGAGTATGGTGCAGAAGGTCGTTGGACTGATTCTGATTTTGTACGTTTTCGTTATGGCTTACCAGAAAAAATTGGTGGATGGATAAGACTTATTCCAAATACATTAGTTGGTGTTGCACGAGACATGCACGCATGGACTTCTTTAGATGGTGTACGGTACACGGCCATCGGCACCGATAGAAAATTATATATTTATACAGAGGGTGTAGCGTATGATATTACACCAACAAGAGCCACAGGTTCAATTACAGGTTTTACAACAACAAATGGATCAGCAACAGTTACAGTTACTGATGCAAGTCATGGAGCAGAGGTCGGAGATTTTGTTACTATATCTTCTACGTCAGGTGCGGTGAATGGTATTCCTGCAGCAACGATGGATGCAGAGTATGAAATACTAACTGTGCCTTCAGCCAATACATATACAATTACAGCGGCAGCGAATGCAACAAGCACAGGAGCATCAGCGGAGACAGCGACAGCGACATATCAAATATCTGTTGGTACAGCCGTATCTCAATATGGTTATGGTTGGGGTACGTATGAGTGGGGTAAAGAAGCATGGGGCACGCCTCGTTCTACGTCTAACGTTACAATAGAAGGACGTAACTGGTCCTTTGATACTTTCGGTGAAGATTTATTAGCTACTGTAAGTAATGGTGGAACATTTAGATGGGACACATCTGTAGGTGTTGGTACACCTGCCGCAGTAGTATCTAGTGCACCTACTCTTTCTCGATTTAATTTAGTATCAATGCCAGATAGACATGTGTTTTTATTTGGTACAGAAACAATAATAGGTGATGAAACTACAAGAGATGATTTATTTTTACGTTTTTCTTCACAAGAAGATTATACAACATGGATACCAACAGCAACAAACACAGCAGGTTCATTTAGAATACAAGACGGATCAAAAATTATAACGGCTGTACGTTCACGTAACGCGGTATTAGTTTGGACGGACACAAGTTTAAATGCCTTACAATTTGTTGGTGCACCTTTTACATTTAACTTAACACAAATAGGAGCAAACTGTGGAGCTGTATCACTTCACTCAGCAGTAGATGTAAATGGCACAGCCTTTTGGATGTCACAAAATTCTTTCTATAAGTTTGATGGTGCTATTTCTAAAATGCCTTGTAGTGTACAAGATTATGTCTTTGAAGATTTTAGTATTACAAATCAACCAGAAACATATGCAGCAGTTAATTCAGAGTTTAATGAAGTAACATGGTTCTATACATCTAATAATGCAGTACAGATAGATAGATATGTAACGTATAATTATTTAGAAAATTGTTGGTCAACAGGATCTTTAGCTAGAACAACATGGCAAGATTATGGCGTGTATCAAAAACCTTATGCTACCGAATATTCTACAACAACAATTGCAAATAATAATGTTATTAATGGCTTAACAGCAGGAGCTACAACTATATTTCAACATGAAACAGGTGATGATAATGATACGACACCAATAGATGCTTTTATAGAGTCAGGTGATTTTGATATTGCGGATGGTCAACCTTTCTTACATATTGGAAGAGGTATACCAGACTTTAAAGGTTTAACAGGCTCCGTAGATTTAACCTTAAAATTTAAAACATATCCAAGTGCAACGACAAGCACAACTGTGGTAAGAACTATTGTTCCAACAACAGAAAAGTTTGATTTACGAGGACGAGGACGACAAGCTAATATTCGTATTGACAGTGACGCTGTTGGTGATAAATGGCGATATGGTACATTACGATTAGATGTACAACCAGATGGAGGCAGATAATGGCTAAGATTACAACGACAAGATTTCCTCAAGCAACCCCTGAATATCAACCTACTATAATTGATATATTAACAAGGTTGTTAGAGCAAATAGTACAGCAATTAAATTTTGGTTATCAACAAGATTTAAAAGACGAATCTACAGCAAGGACGTGGTTTCTTGGCTGATTCATTTTTAAGTTTTTCTGCTAGTGCTACAGGTACTGTGTATACAGTTCCTACAGCTAATCAAAATTCACAACCTCCTATTCCTCCAACAACAGCATTAGTTAAAAGTATTCGCATATCCAATCAATCAGGTGGCGCAGTTGCGACAACAGTTACAATGTTAGATAGTAGTAATGGTAATTTAGAAATAGATCTTTTTAAAGATAGTTTAGCGGATGGAACAGAACAAGAAGTTTTAAGTCAACCGATTGTGTTAGAGCAGGCTGATCAAATTAAATTGACAGGCGGTATAAAAATATTAGTAAGCTTAATGGAGATATCATAATGACATTTAAAAAAGTTCAAGAATCAAAAGAAATTGGTAAACAAGTTATTGAGGGACAAGAGATTCCTATCATACAACCTGAAGTTCATGTTGAAGTTAAAAATAAAAAAACAGGCACTGATTATAATTCTGAAGAAGAAGCTAAATTAGATATAGCTAATCCAAACACAGCTACTACATCTGATGATGTAGAAACTAATGTTCAAATTAAAGTAACTAAATTACCTGACGTGTTTGGTAAAACTAAAGACGACTAAGCGCCACAGTTTTCACAGAAATCATCACAGATACATTTATCTAGATCGCAACCACAAGCAGGGCAATTATTGTCCACTTGCTACCACCCTTTCGTCTTCTGTTAAAGGTCTACCCATACTAGGAGGTTGAGATTGACACGAACATCCGTCAACGTGTTTCTTGTGATCTCTTTCTACTGCTAATAAACGTTCATGATAGCGACTCACCTTGTCAGCGAGGACAGCTATGGCCTTCAATATTTCTTGGTTTTCCATATTTTCTCCTGTTGATTTAATTTTTGGGTGAGATCTAATTTAAACACGTCTGTCATTATTATCAAGTAATCTTTTTATAATTGTTTTCTTGACAACTAATTTGAAATAGTGTCCCAGCCACTTGGATGCGGTATACAGTGTTCTGTCTTTACCCCTGGTTTCATGGTAAGTAACACATCACCACTTATACTTATTCTAGCTTCTTCTTTTGTATTTACTTCCGTGTAGTGTAATAAACCACTTGGAAAAATAATAAAGTTACCTGTCTTAACAGGAAAAATATAACTAGAAAAATTAAACTGATTCCAATCAACAATATACTGATCAGTAGGTGGTATAAATAAACCTGTCTGTGCAGCCAATTCTTTTTCAAATCGTATGTTACCCATGTCATCATTGCGCACATAATAAACAAAACTAAAATGACTTGCTGTGTGCTTATGACTAGCAATATGTTGATCTTTTACTGTGTAGGTAGCCCATGATTTTGTAATATGAGCATCAAATTTTTCTTTACTGTATCCTTTTGCTGTTAAAAAAGCATTAATGTTTGTTCCTATATTTTTATACAACTCTTTATATTTACTGTCTTTGTGTAAATTATCTCTAGCTTCTTCTAAATCAGTAAACATGGTATTGCCTTTGACATCAGTTGTAGCTGCGGTTCTACCTGGCTTTTCTTTTACAAAAGATTCAACATGCTTTGCTGTTTCTTCATTATTATTTTCTATGTGTGTATAATAAATAGTCTCGCCAAATAAACTATTGATTGTTGCTTCTTTCTCCATAACTCACCTTTAAATATTCTATTTTAGTTATCCACCCTTTCGGTATAGCAATAGCGCCACCACCATGATTATCATCTTTATCCGTGCACCATGAACGCATAATAACGACTTTTTCTTTTGTATTAGTAACCATCCACCCTACTTCTTGGCACACGGCCAACGGTGCTTCTAAAATATCTTTAATAGGAAGCCAACCCGTTTCTGTATCACGAGCATCTAACCACGTCACACGGACCATTGGGACTTTCTTTATATCAAATGACATATTTGTCATTGCACATTACACGAAATTTGCCTATAATTATATGATTAAATAGGCCTCTTAACTTACAAGGTTAGCCTCCTTGCTTTATACAACAATCATGATTTGCAAAAGGAGAACATGCTAAAGAAGATTTTTAAAGCTGCCAAAAAAGCAGCCCCTATTATTGGCGCAGGATTAGGATTTTTAGCTGGAGGACCTATATTGGGTTCAGCTATTGGTGGTGGTCTTGGTAGTTTAGTTGCAGGTAGAAGTCCACAAGAGGCTCTTAGATTTGCCGCATTATCTGGATTAACAGGTGGGGCTCTTAGTAAATTTGGTGGTCTTCAAGCTGGTCAAGGATTAGGTGGTTTATTTGGTAGAACGGCTTCTACAGGAACAGCAGTGCCATCAAGTATTCTTAATGCTACGTCAGGTAGTAATCCAATGGCTAATAAAATTTTACTTAAAGATGCAATAATGAAAGGCGCTGTACAAAAACCAGGTGCTACAAGTGTTCTTGGATCAATAGCTAACTTTGCAAAAACTAAACCTTTATTAACTGCAAGTGGTATTGCAGGAATAACAGGACTTCTTTCTGGTCAAGAAGAAGAAAAGAAACCAGCAATTATTGAAGATATATATGGTAAGGTACCAGGCTTTACTAATATAGGTAATGCACCTATGGGTGGAGTTAGTATGATTCCTTTCTCTCAGTATGGACCTAACTTACTTCAAAGAGCTGGAGGAGGAGAAATAAATAATTTAAGACAAGGTGGTTTTCCTCGTAAGAATGGTAAAATAGCTGGACCGGGAACCGAGACTAGTGATGATATACCAGCAATGTTAAGTGATGGTGAATTTGTTATTAATTCAAGAACTGTAAGAGGACTTGGAGCAGCAATGGGTGGTAAAGGTAAGCAAGATACTAGAGACAGAGGATCAAAATTCCTTTATAGTTTACAAGATAAATACGGAGGCAAAAAATAATGGCAGAAGAAATAATACAAAGGCAGCAACAGGCTCCTTATATTGAAAGAAGAGCTGAGCAATTACTTGCTTCTGTATTTGGTGATCCAAATGCCACAAGAAATCCTGGTGAAAGTGATGCTGATTTTAATTTACGTAAATTTGGTAGAGCAGGTATTGCTCAAACTGTACCTGGATATGAGTTTGCAGGATTTACTCCAGAACAACAACAAGCTTTTGGATTAGCATCACAACAAGTAGGTTCTTACCAACCAGCTTTACAGCAAGCAATGGGAACATCGGGTCTTGGTGTAGCAGGTTTACTTGGTGCAACACAAGCATATGATCCAAGTTCAGCACAAGCTTTTATGGATCCGTATCAACAACAAGTTACTCAACAAGCTTTAGCAGAATTAGATAAACAAGGTCAAATGGCACAGGCAAATCTTGCAGGACAAGCAACAAGAGCAGGAGCTTTTGGTGGTTCTCGTTTTGGTGTGGCGCAAGCAGAGCTAGGAAAAAATTTACAAGATATAAAATCAAGACGTATTTTTGAAGACTTATCACGTAACTATCAACAAGCACAAGGTGCTGCGATGGGTGCTCAAGAGGCACAACAAAGAAGACAGTTAGGTGCTGGTCAACAGTTAGGTGCAATGGCTAAAACTCAAGCGGGTCTTGGTGCATTAGGACAGCAACTTGGTCAAGCAGATGTTCAATCATTACTAGGTATAGGTGGTATGCAACAACAATTAGGACAAGCACAAATGGAAGCTAACAGACAACAACAAATTCAAGCACAGCAAGAACCGTTTAGAAGACTTGGTTTTGCTAGTGATATATTACGAGGCACTCCAAGTAGCAGTATTCAATATACTCAACAGCCCGCTACCAATCCATATGCGCAAGCACTTGGTCTTGGTATTGCAGGGTTAGGGGCTCTTGGTCAATTCGGTCAAGGCTTTGGTGGTTTATCAGAAGGCTTAGGTAATTTGTTTGGAGGTAACTAATGGCCGTACCAGCGATATTATATTATGGTGGTCTAGGTGCATTACGTGCAGTTCCTTCACTATTTAGAGCAGGTAAAGCAGGGCTATCAGCTATTAGAGGTGGTGCTATAAAAAGAGGTTTAAAAGATTATTTTTTACCTGGTTCAAAAAGAATAGGTACTGGAAAAGGTCTTGGTTCTAAAGTGGTAACGACAGCACCGGGAATAGCTAGGCCGGGTAAATATTTTAGTAACTATGCACTTACTAGTGCACCTTTTGGTTATGCTGCCTACGATTATTTAACTGGCGACGCTGAACAAAGTGTAGCCGATGGACAAAGAACAGGACCTAGTCCTGCAACTCCGGGTGGTCCTGTGGGTACGACAATAGAAGAAGGCAAAGCAACAGGTATAATAAAAGATAAAAAAGAAAAACCTAACGATGCTAAAATAACAAGTGATCAAATTAAATCTGGAGAACTAGATGATTTTATTAAAGAACGTATAGACTTGTTCGAGAAATACATTGGTGATGACACAAGAAAAAGAACAAAGACTGCAGGCTATAATGCTATGGTACAGTTTGGTTTAAATCTCGCTACAAAAAGAGGTAACTTAATAGAAGGTATTGCAGAGTCTGCAAAAGAACCACTAAAAGAATTTGCTAAACTAGGAAATGATTTAATGGACCGTGCTGCAAGTATTAAGAAAGCTGGTATAGAGTCTGGTGTGTCTGCTTATGATAAAGCTCAAGATCGTGAGATTGATGAGAAAGCAATTGCAGCAGATATAATTAAAGAAAGAATAAAAGCAAATGCAAGAAAATTAAGTCCAGGTGAATTCTACGCTAAAACAATGGCAGACATTCAGAGTAGTGACGAACTTAGATCTCAAATTGAATCTGTAAATTATAAAGAAGATGGAAGAACTTTAGTAGATGAACCTGTACCAGTTGAAACACTTTATGAACGGTACATTAATGATTCTTATAATTCTTATAACGCTGTTGAAATACCAAAAGGTCAAGCGGGACAAGAATTAATACAGACATTACCAAGTGGCACTAGATTTTATGATTTGGAAACAGGTAAATTTGGTAGAATACCGTAAAGGAGAGTAACCTATGGTTACAGAAACAGATAGATTTGGATTTCCAGTTTTAGGGGAAAATGAATCAAAAGAAACACCTATAATAAATAATAAAAAAGTTGATAGGTTTGGATTTCCAATTGAAGTGGATAAGCCTATTGGAACAAACAATAAATTTAATTCAACTTCTCGTACACCTAAAGACGATAAAGAAGGTTTCTTTGAAAAATATATTGCTGATCCGATAACTGCAGGCGTTGCTGGTGTTGGTGAAGGTGCTATAAAATTAGCAGAGGGAACGCTTAGTCTTGGAACTATACTTGTTGATCTTGGTGTAGGAACAGACTTAACGAGAAAAGTAGAAAAGTATTTTGATGATAATAAAATTTTACAAGCTTTAGAAGACAAGGCTGACGACTCATGGACTGGTACAGTTACTTCTGTATTAACACAGTTTGGTGTGCCTGGGGGTGTTGCCCTTAAAGCAGCTAACGGATTAATTAAAGCTAGAAATATAGGTGGTAAAACAAGTTTTATTTCTAGAAGACCAAATGTAACAAAAGCATTACTTGCAGGTGGTGCTGAAACTGCTGCAGCAACAAGTGACATGGGCACATTAGGTGATCTTATTGGTATGGGTCCAACACAGACAGATGACACGGATGATATTAATGCAACAGGTCGTGAACTTGCGGCTAAAAGATTAGCAAATAAATTTAAGTTTGGTGTAGAAGGTGCACTTGGTTTTACATTATTTGATAATGTAGTATTTCCTGCGGGAAAAGCGTTATTTAAAGGTTCAGCTCCTGCTTTTACAGGTATGTTAAAACATATAGGTGTTAATAAAAACAACATTAAATTTTTAGAGTTTGATCCAGAATTAAATGCTAACGTTTTAAAAGAAAAAGCTATTGATCAAGGTTTTCAATTTAATAAGAATAATATTTTACGATGGGTAGATAAAAATGTTTTATCTCCTTTTCGTGCAAGAGGTAATTTACCAAAAGAAGTATTTGAAGCTAACAGAGAAAAAATAAACACACTTAGAAAAGTTGCTGAAAGAGTAAGAGTAGACACTCTTGATTTAGAAAAAGCAGTGCAGCAAGCAATTGATCCTAGAATAGGTGGAGTTATAAATCAATTAGATAAACTTGGTATGAGACGAAGAGAAAAAATGATGGAAAGCATTTATGATTTCTTAACAAGTGGAAAATTTAAACCTAAAGTAAATGTTAAAACGGGAGAGGAAATACCTGTCTTTGCTAAAGAATTAGAAGAGGCAATGAAAGATTTTAATATACCAACAGAATTACTGCCTTACATACGAAATATAAGAGGTTCAATAGATAACATGAGTGATACATTAGCGGAGATGCCTGGTTTTACTATGAAGAATGGAAGAGAATTTCAAGATGTTGTAGCTGCTAACATAGGTGAGTATATGACAAGAAGCTATAGATTATATGGAAGTAAAACAGAAAGAGGTCAATGGCTTAATACTTTAAATAATACACCAGAGGGTCAAGCTATTAAAGAAAAAGCTAGAATATATATAAGAAATAATAATCCACGTATGTCCGATGATATGGTTGAATTAGAATTAAAAAATTTATTAGCGGAAAACAAAGAACAAGTTATGGATGGTGCAATAGCAAGAGTTGCTAAATTTGATAGTGAAATAAAAAAAGTAAGAAATGAAATACCAGAACCATTAAGAGAACTTCTTGGTGAAGTAAAAGATCCTATTAAACAGTACATGAGAACTGCAGCTAAAATAAATACATACATTGCAGATACAAATTTTTTTAATACATTACTTAAAGTAGGAAAAGGTAAATACTTTTTTGAACCACCTAAAGTGCTTAGAAAAAAAGTTCCAGAAGGTGATATTGTTGGTGAAACGGAAGCGCTTAGAAAACCTGATGAATTTTCATCAAGCACTACTCCAATAGGTGAGGGTGGTTTAGAATTTGGTTCAACAATTGTATCAGATGGTCCTTTAAATGGTTATAAAACAACACCAGAAATAGCAAAAGCATTAGAAAATATAAGTAGTTCTAAAAAGAACGCAGATACTTTAGCATCTTTATACTACAAAGTTTTTCTTGGACCAAAAGCATTTACACAAGAAGCAAAAACAACTCTATCACCTATAACACATGCTCGTAACGTTATTAGTGCAGCATCTTTTACAGGAATGAACGGTAACTTTTTTCAAAATCCTCTTCGTTTTGCAGAAGATTTTGGAAGAGCATATAAATTAGTAACTGCTAGATCTAAAAGTGCAATTGAATCTGACATGGGTAGAAAGTATTTTAAGAATGCTGATGAATATAAAAAATATGTAGATGAATATACAGAGTTACAAGGACTAGGTATTATTAATACAAGTGCAAGATTAGGAGAGATTACACAAAGTTTAGATGAAGTAAGCGCTGGTCTACAGAATCTTTCAGAAGAAGGTAAAATATATACAATGCTACGTGGATGGGGCGATAAAACTGGATTTAATAAAGCTAGAGGTGTTGCAAGAACAGCCTATCAAGCAGAAGATGATTTATATAAAATACAAAATTTTTATTCTGAACAACGTAAATTTAATAATGTTTATCAAAAAATGTATAATTCAAATCCAACAAAGTTTGTGGATGATTATGCGGATGAAATTGCCAGAGTAAATCCTACTCTTACAAGAGAAGAAGCTTTAGCTACAATGAGAACTAAAGAAGGTTTTGATAAATTTATAAAATTAAAAGCTGCTGACACAGTTAAAAACAATATACCTAACTATGATTACATAGGTGCTTTTGGACAAGCACTACGAAGAATGCCTGTAGGTAACTTTGTATCTTTTCCTTTAGAGATTATACGAACAGGTTTTAATACAACAAGACAAGGACTTAAAGAAGTTTTAGATCCTAACACAGTGGGTATAGGAACAACAAGACTTGCAGGTGTTGCTACCTTTGGTATTGGCTTAGGTAAAGGATTGCAAGAAGGAGCTCAACTTGTAGCTGGTGTATCCAACGAACAACTTAATGCATTACGAGAGTACCTTCCTGATTGGTCTAAAGACTCTACTCTTATTCCAATTAAACAAGGTAATCAGTTATACTATATTGATTTCTCTCATACCAATGCATACGATATTCTTACACAGCCACTTCGTTCAGCAATGAATGGTTATGATGCTGCAAGAGATCAAGGTCAAAACGCTCTTCAAAGTTTTGATGATGCTGCTATACGAGCAACATCCAAATTTCTTTCACCTTTTATAGAAGAATCCATCGCCTTTGGATTTTTAGGAGATGTATTTCTTCGAGGAGGAGAGACAAGAGATGGTAGAAGACTATGGAATCCTGAAGATAGTTTTGGAAATAAGTTAGCTGCTACTGCAACAGAAGCTTTAAAAACAGCATCACCTGGATCTTTACCTGCATTTCATCGTTTATATCTTTCAGGAATTGGAAAAAAAGATCAATATAATAGAGGATACAAGTTTTTAAATGAAGCAACTGGTTTACTTGGTTTTAGAATACAAAATCCTTTTGTTGAGGATGGTATTAATTTTAAAATTTCCGATAATAAAAGAGCTTTAGCTAACTCCAAAAAATTATTTACAAGTGTTGCTTACAGAGCTGATTCTACATCAGCAGAAATAGTAGACGCTTATAATAAAGCTAATGAGGCAAAACTAAGAAACGATCAAGTGCTATTTAAATCAATAGAAGCAGCAAGAAAATTAGGTGTAAATGAAAAACAAATAAGAAAAATTGTAGGAGAAAGATACTCTTCAAGTGAAGCAAGGAAGCTTATAAAAAATCAATTTACCCCAATAAAAGTATCTGACTTTGCTTTTAAAACAATGAGAGATAATTCTAGAACAAGAGATGGAAGTGATGTCAGTAGAGTGGTAAGAAGAATAACTAATAACATATACAGAGGATTGAGTAGAACACCTATATTTGAAAACCCAGATACTTTATTTGAAAATATAATTAACATTGTACCATCAGAACCACTAACAACTAGGCCAAAAACAAGTGATGCAGCACCTCTTATAAGTTCTGCACCTACTGTTACAACACCTATTGCACCGAATGTTGCTCCATTAGGAGGCACAATTTCACCCGGAGATAGATCTCAACTTGCCAAAAGCGGAGATATTGATATAACTGAAGCATTAGTAAACAGAGGATAATATGGCTAGAAGACGAGCACCTAAAAGAGTAAATCAATCCAAGAGAAGAAGAAGTGCGGCTTCGGCTAGAAGAAGACGTGAAGAGAGTGCTGGTATTGATAGAAGAGGTTCTTATTTAGCTACTAGAAACAGACCTGATATACGAACAGGAAGT
>Ga0208767_1001920_pt1 | contig 16077 bp, 25 predicted proteins | sample VirMetDEL_Mar_21_FD_184514 | JGI IMG/M metagenome (GOLD analysis project Ga0208767, IMG submission 184514) | Aqueous microbial communities from the Delaware River and Bay under freshwater to marine salinity gradient to study organic matter... | ecosystem: Environmental > Aquatic > Marine >... | reverse complement strand
TTGGTCATTTCTTCAAGTTCGTTGAAGATATGGTCAAAACCTACGAATGCGGCACGAGGAAAGCGAGCGAACTTTTGATTATTTGTCATCTGAATTCTCCTAATTAAAGCAAGAAATATGGACCCATTATTGGCATCCAACATTATTTATATCAAAGGTACTACCATTTGTCAAGCATAAAATGCAAAACACTTTTTTATGAAATAAAATTATTGGCAGTATTATATATGGCACATGTTACTCTGGGCTTACCATTGACAGGAGTTACTTTGTGTGCTGTTGCTCCACATTGCCATAAAGTGTCTCCTGGATACATTATAATCTCTTCACCAGTTTCAAATTCCCACTTTGTTGTGCCAATAAAATTAATACAGAAAATATAACAAGGATCATTCCGTAAGTGATCTTTGTGCCAGTCAGTCCCATTATCAACTTCACCAGGAGATAACCACATTGTAATATGAGAGTTAGAAAAAATATTGTTCGCAATGTTATCAACGATAGAATCTAAAACATTAATATCACTACGCTCAAGATATCTAAACTTAAAAAGCTCTTGGGTATCATCATTGATTTTAATTTTTCTAGATAAAGAGCTAATGTAAAATTCATCCCACCATTGATCTTCAAAATCTTTGAATGTTGAAAATGATTTTAACTTGATAGGATTTATTGTATCTTTGTTATCTAAAATTATATCAACATTTTCTTTGCAAGTATCAATAAAGTTCTGATCTATTTCCCAATGTTGTATTTCGGACATAGTTCCCATTCATCTTTTTCTTTAAATGGTAAAACCTTGATTTGTCTTAATGGCGCAACATCTTTTGCTTGCTCTTTATTTACAATAGTTACCAGACCCCAATCAGAGAGTAACGTTGTAATTGTATTGCGTCTTTGAATGTCAGAAACTTCAAGTGTAGATTTATTACCATCTAGTAAAAACAACTCTTTGAAGTGTGTAATAAAATATCTACCTTGCTTGTGTAAAATATGACAAGACTGGTAAAGCTTCTTATCTTTTCTAGAAGCAATACCAATTCTTGTCAGTGTTTCTTTAACTTTAAGAAAATCGTCTGGCTCATTTAGTGTGACTTCTAACATGTCACTGGGCTGCCAGTCAATTAGATTTACCTCTCTTTCTTCCACCATGATCTACCTTCTGTTTAATTATGTTTATTTCTTCAGTAGAAAGTAGTGAAAGAGCAGAACGAGCCTTTTCATTGCTGTATCCATAATATTCTTTCACCGCTTCAAAACCCTCATCGTTCTTTTGCTTGTTCCATTTAGAAAAACGCTTAGGATTCTTTCTAATAGTATTTAGCAAAAAATCATTTTGAAGCTTTGAATCGACATGATGTGCAATATTCATTTCGTTGGCAAGTAACACAGTATCAGAAAAATACGAAAATGAGTGATTGACCATAAAAGAATTATATGCCTTCTCATCAAGATCATCACGCATGATATCTTTCTTATTGTTGATTGCTTTCACGAACTCGAATGGATTCATTTGATACTCTCTTTCTCAAATCGGATGATGAAAATCTGTGATCACGTTTATTGTAGTATAACTCAATTCCACGTTTGGCACAAATAGCACGTCCTGTAAACTTACCGTTCTTATACTCTTCACCCAGAATACGAATATTGATGGGAAACATATTTAAAATATCTTCCAAGTCTTGTTCAGTTTGATAAGGAACAATCTCATCAACATATTCAATTGCCTGAAGCTGAATGTATCGTTCTACCAGAGTTTGAACAGGCCTATTCTTCTCAGAGCGATCAATAGACGGGTCAGTCTGTAGACCTACAATCAAATAGTCACAAATAGTCTTTGCTTCACGCAACATCATAACATGACCAGCATGAAGCAAATCAAATGTACTACAGGTAAATCCCACTTTCATTTTGCCTCACTTATTATTTTTTATTTTTCTTTCTATGTTCTGCAAGCACAGCAGCCGATGCAGTTACAAAAGCGGTCACAAAAATAAGAGTAATTCCAGCTAAGAACGAACCCCACATAGGCGAAAGCACCCACAGCCAAGACCAGTCTGCTACTGGTGTAACCCCAAAAAGTTTGAGTGTAATAAAGAGCAGCGTAAGAGCGCCAAAAAATCCAATACTTTTCATAATAATTACCCATTAATCCTTTCAATAGATTCACGAAACATTTCTTCTGTATACTCTTCTGTATTAATATCCCGATTAATATTAAAAGAGCCATAATAGAGTTGAGGCACAGTCTTGTGGTTTTCATCCAAAACAATAAACGCTCTAGCGTCATTATCTTCTTTGATATTAGCAACAGTGTAGGTAGCACCCCACTCATCAAGTTTTGCTTTCATCATGTCACAGTACATACAATTAGGTTGTGTGTACAAAATCAATTCACGATTCATTTTATAGCCTTTCTTTTGGTAAGAAAATTACGTCATGTCTACGCAAGTCAAAGACTTTGTAGTTATTTTTATCAAAAAACTTAAATACATCTTGTCGAATAGTAGATGCAGTCATTGGATACAATTCAACTATACAAATAGGCCTACAAGATGTAATTGTTTCTTGTGAACCTTTCAACGCTTCATATTCATGACCTTCAACATCTAGTTTGATTAATTCTACATCATCAAATTCAAACGAGTCAAGAGTTGTTACTTGGCACTCTGTATGACTGCCATTCATTGTCAGTTTGGTTGCTCCTGTCCAATTTTTAGAAACACCTAAATGTGATCTTTCGCCATCATCATGATATGCAGTTCCAATGTAAGAACTTAATCCAATGTTGTGTGCTGTCACGTCAATACCATATCCATAATTTACTATATTTTCACTTAGGCATTCAAAAACATCTTTTCTAATTTCAAAACATTCGATCTTATCACAGAAGTCATAAAACACAGGCATAAACCAACCATAGCTTGCGCCTCCATCAATAAATCTCTTTGAAGAGTTAATCTTATCGAATAAAACATTCTGCAAATAATCACGAAAATTATCATGCCAAGCTCCATTTAATATGGACGTTGTTGGCAAATTTATCATATTTTTATCTTGTTCATATGGCAGAATTTTCCACATATTACTTCCAGTCTATTTCTGCCATAAGTTCAGTTAAACATGCAACCACATTTAGTTCATGGTCTGCTACAAAAGCATTCTTGTATTGATAATCTGCCAGAATAAGCACAGCACGAGGAATGCTACCCGGCTGAATTGTATCAGTCATAGAATCATAGATACTTCGAAAGATACCAGAAGTATCAGTATCCATATTATTGCTTACCCAGCTTCTCATCTTTTTGAAGTCTTTGCCTTTAAGATATCCAATGAGATCATTAACAGAATTATTGGAGAGCAGGCTAAGAATGCCAGTATCAATAGTACCGCTAAGAGAGTAACGCTGGCACTCATTAATAACACGCCGCCAGTCAGGCGCAAACCTAATAATAAGTTCTGCCAAAACTTTTTTATCATAGGTGATATTCTCCTGATCAAGAATCCAAGTCAGACGTTTCATAAACTGCATAGACAGTTCAGCCATAGACTTCTTATTTGTATTGAATTCATATACACCACATCGGGAGTGCAGAGGTTCAATAATACGATTCTTGAAGTTACAGGTTAGAATGAATCGGCAGTTGTTTGCAAACTCTTCGATAAACCCACGGAGAGCAGGCTGGAATGACTGTGCATTCAAATAGTCTGCTTCATCAAGAATAACAACTTTGTATCCACCAGACAAGGATACCGTAGATGCAAACTGTTTAATTTTATTTCGCAGTGTATCAATGTTACCCTCTTCTGAGCCGTTAATCAAAATCCAATCAAGGTTCAGTTCATTGCACAATGCTTTAGCTACTGTAGTCTTGCCAAGACCAGCAGTGCCTGTGAATAGCATATTAGGAATTTCACCTGTCTGCACAATCTGATTAAAGGTATCTTTCAGAGATTGTGGGAGAATACAGGTATCAATAGTTTGAGGTCGGTAACGCTCGACCCAGAGAAAATCACTCATCATTATTCCTTACTAGAGTTAGGAAATCATTGTATAGAAAAAAGAAATGGGGTGCAAGACCCCATTCCATAATTAAGTGCTTTCTTTTTCAGCAGTCAGGCCTTTAACATATGTGAAAGAGCAGCCTTGAAGGAAGTATGCGGTGTTCTCAAGCACTTCCACTAGATCATCTTCAGACCGAAACATGTGGACATTTTCTCGGACACGATCATGATCTTCATATTCGATTCGCTGCAAAGTGTACTCTACATAGTTACCATCAGACATTATTCATCATCCTCTTCATCGTCCATTTCCTGTTGGCGTTCTTCTACCTGCTGGACAAGCTGGACACACTGGTCACGGAGTTGGCCTACAGTAGACAGTTCTTCGCCTTTAAAAGCACCACGCTGACTAATTGCATCAATAATAGCAATAGATGAGCGGGATACTTTAGCCGCAAGTTCTAGATATTGGGCGTCATTCATTATATTTTCCTTTTACTTTTTCTCTAGAGCAATCCAATAAGTCAAATTCTTATCGGTATGAGTAAACTTACTGATCAGTTTAGAAGAAACTTCTACCTGATAATCACCGGGCAGCAGTTTCAGGTTGTCAATATTAACACTCAAAGGAACAGCATTACCTGTCTGATTAAACGAGCCTTCAACAAAAAGAGTGAAATCATTTGAGGTGCTGTTTTGAGTGTCCGCAATTGACAGTGCGACTAAGCCATCATCACTTTCTTTGATGTTAATACTCTTGTGACCAAGAGCAGAAGCAGCTTTGCGAAGCTGGCTTAGAATTTCTTGTGATAGAGCAAATGTGACTTCTGCATCAGGCATATCCAAATCTTTTGCTGGTGGATTTGTCAACATTTCAATATCAGAATAAAAGTAATTGATTGAAGCTTTACCATTGGCAATATGCATATGCTTGTCTTCATAAGTCACAGTACCATCTTCAATCAGATTAAAGACATTCATAAATTCACCGACATCATAGATGCCAAAGTCCTGTGGAAACTCTTCATCAAGAACAGCTTTTGCAAGAACATTCTTAGCATCTGCTACGGTGCGCAAAACGTTGCCTTGTTTGAAGACAAGGTTTTGATTAATAGTTCCAAAGTTACGGATAACTTCCATTGTTTCATTCTGCATTACTAAATTCTTCCTCATCTAAATCATGCACATGAATAGCCATAATAGCATAGTGTGCAATTTTCATCAAGTCGTCACGATTGCGACCGTTTTTCTTACCATATCGCTGTGCATATTTAAGCACGTTTCCTAAACAGAAACCCATGCCATGCCCAGCATCAATGATAAATTCTGTGGCTTGTATCTTCTTCTGAGAATAGTGTGCGCCATACGTTGCATCAATATACTCATGCAAATCTTTTAGAATTTGATCTTCATTATATTTCATTATATAGCCTTTGTCAAGTGTTACTTCATACGAGAAAAGTTTTTGTCTTTATAAAATTCAATCTTGTGATTGAACCTATTGTCTAGAATCTCACCCTTGTGTGAAATTACAAATACATTAGACTCTTCACCGAGAGAATAGATGATCTTGAATAGATTTTCAATACCATCATTGTCAAGTGATGAATCAAAAGTCTCATCCAAAATAAGCAAATTAGTTGCTACAGAATTTTTCATATGAGCAATCTTACGCCAGGTAAACAGTAGCGCAAGGTCAATGCGTTGCTTTTCACCTTCTGAGAAACTGTCATATGAGAAGCTGTCTCTATGTCTAGACCTAATCACCTCTTGGAACGACTCTGTAAGTTCAAAGTGTACAAAAAAGTCCAGTGTTTGTAAATAGCTATTAATGTAATTATTCATCACAGGAACATACTGCTTGATAATCTTGGTCTTAATACCAGTATCTTTTAACATCTCTAGCATGGTGCGATTGTATGAATATTCAGAATCCAATTCAATCTTCTCAGTGACTAGCGCATCTTTCTGATCAATAAAATCTGAAAGATCATTAGTCGCCTTTGTGAGATTATTACTGCCAGTTGATGTGTCAGAAATTTCTGCCTGTAGTCTTGTAATAAAATCATTAGCAGAATTAACTGCGACATTATAGCTATAGATTTTTCTAGACAATGACTGACTTTCTTGAACGCTTTCTTTTTGCTTTTCAATTACAGTCTTAACATCATCCATCTGTGTGCTTACTTCCTGAAACGACGCCTTGATTTTCTTCGCTTTCTCTGTGACCTCTTGAGTTTTCTGTTCTTTAATAGTCGCATCAATCTCTTGGGTACAAGTCGGGCAAACGTCATTTTCCTGAAAGAACTTGCTTTGTTCAACAAGGCCAACTAACTCCTGTTTAAACGCAGACTTCTGCATACGATAGTTCTGAAAAGACTCTTCAGAAGCTGCCAATTCTTTTTCAATGTTTGTATATTTCTCTTCAAGTTCTTTCTGAAGCTCTTCAGATTTCTCTTGAGTTGATTTAATCAGTCTGCGTTGCTCTTCAATCTCATCTTGCTTTTCACGCAGCTTCTCATCATTAAGGCTTTTGATATCATGAATATACTTTCGCTGAACATCAATCTTATTCTTGATAATAGAAATTTCATATTCTTTATCTAGAATATCACTTTTAGTTTTGCTGACATGATCTTTAATAATACTATTCATTTTTGAGAATACATTAATATCAAGCAAATCTTCAATAACTTCTCTGCGCTGACCTGTAGTCAACTGCATAAAAGGAATAAATGAAGATGAGCCCAGCACAACAATCTGATTAAAAGATTTGTGATTCAGTTTGAGAATATTTTGCTCAAGAATTTTCTGAAACTCTTTTGAGTGGCTACTCTCATTGATAACTTCATCATTTTTAAAAATCTTAAAGATGTTTGGCTTAATGCCTCGGATAACTTTGTAGTCACTTGGCCCAATAGAGAACTCTACCTCAACTACACAGTCTTTACTATTAACTGTGTTTACCAGCTGTGGCTTATTGATGTTCCGATATGGTTTACCAAATAGTCCAAATGAGAGTGCATCTAGCATAGTAGACTTACCTGAGCCGTTTGTACCAACGATCAGAGTATTTTTATTATCATTTAGATCAATCTCATTATAAAAATTTCCAGTTGATAGAAAATTTTTCCATCGAACCTTCTTGAAAATAATCATTATAAAACCTCTAGGCTTTGTGCCTCCATGTATATATCTTTCATGCGGCGCTTCAGATAGCTTTTATCCAAATCAGTTTCTGTTGCGTCAATATAATCATCTAACAAAACCTGTGTATCGTCAACCGAAATTTCAACTTTTTCATTAAGAGGTAGAACATCACTAAAATTTTCTGCGATCTTCAAATCATGAGTCTCTTGCTCTTGTAACTTGTCCAAGAACTTTTCAAACAACTCAGGATTAGTTTTATTTTTCACAATCACTTTGACGAACTTACCTGTAACATTCTCATCTACAACATCCATAGTATCATCATACATAACTTTCTTAAAAAGTGTATGTGGATTTCGAACAGGTGTTAGCTCATGTGTCTCTGTGTCAAGAACATGAAAATACTTCTTATCATCACAGTCAGACCAGAAAAACTCCATCTGAGAGCCTAAGTAATGTACATTACCCTTTGAAGACTTTGTATGATAGTGACCAGAGAACACAGCTTTGAAACGACTAAATTCCTTTGCGCTCATACCATGATCACTCATGATACCACTTTGCATCTCAAAACCGTTAAGCTCTAAGTGACCACCAAGCATTTGTGCATCACAGTTCTTAATAAAGTCTAATGACTCTTGCTCATTATCTGCACAAATCCATGGCAGCAAAGCCATGTTCATTGATCCGTATTTGATGACAGTCGGTTTTTCAATAATTGCAACTTCGTTGACAAAGAAGCCGAGGAGCTCCTTGAGAGAGTTTGGATTATTGGTATTTTTAAAATAAGTATCATGATTACCAGGGATGATATCCATACTAATACCGAGTTGTCGTAAAGGCTCAAGAAAGTGCTTTCTATTGTGGTAAAGAGACTTGACATTGATAGCCTTTCGATTGTCATAATAATCACCAAGATGCACAATCTGTTTAATATTATGTTCTTTCAGATATGGAAAGAATGTTTCATCATAAAATTTTGCTGCATTATCTAGAAAGATATCAGAAGCATTACGAATACCCATATGGGTGTCATTCAAGATGGCAATTTTCATTTTATAATACTAGCAATTAGCTCCTCAAATTGTTCAACCTTATCTGTCCGATTAGGCCAATAGATGTAGTCTTTCTCAGGATTTTTCTTGAGATTAGACAGGAGAGGTAGGATGGCATTGTAGAGTCTGTTTAGCTTGTCTTCATAAGACGTTGCTGTAGCAGCAGCTTCTTCTGCGCTTGCAGCAGTCTTCTGGACAACTTCTAATTCTTCTTCTGAGACTGCGGTAAATCCGAAGTCAAAAATATCGTCTGTCATTATAGCACCTTTAGTATCTTGCGACCTTTATGGTCAATTACAAAATCACCATAGTATCCAATTTCTTCTTGATAAAGGGAAGGATTCTTAATTGCTTTGAGACTTTCCAAAAGAGTCTTCTTTTTAATACGAGCAGGGATTCTATCTGCGGCATTAAGTGTTACCTGCCCATAGACAATATCTGCTCTTTCAACTACCTCAATAAATCCTTTAAGTGAATATCTCTTCATAAAAACTCCAATAAGTCTGAATCATTACTCTTCTTGACTCTACGTTTTGGTAAGTCTGTTTCTATATCAATCCATTCATCATCTGTCAACTCTTCATTTTCAGTTAACTTTCGGCGCATAGTTTCAATAGCAGCATGTGTAATATGACCCATCTCTGCGCCAGCATATACATGATCAGTGTACAAGTCTTGTGAATATGTAACATCCACATACTTTTCTTTAATATCTTGCTGCTTCTTTTCCTTTGCAATACGTCTCAAAAAAGCATAGTAACTTATCTGAGTAAAATATGCAAATGCATTTGGATTACCAGAACGTGTAGCAGCTTCAATGTTATAATTTTTAATTGCTTTCAGGCAATTCTCAATAGCATCCATAATCATCTCTTCACGATATGAATAACCAATGAAGTTTGGCTTGCGAGCCAAACCCTCAGCAATCTGTTTGAACCCTAAGGCAATGTAATCAGTTACCATAGGAGTATCTTTATTATTTTTTCTATATTCATCACACTGTTTAACATATTCAAAAACAGCTTCTGAGAACATTTTATTATTGATATAGTCTTTTGGTTTTCGTGCCATTACAATGCCTTTAAGTTTTTTAAAGTATCACATATTATATTAAAAAGAGATGTAAAAGTCAATACATTTATTTAGTTGACAAAGTTTATTTTTATGTATATAATACAGTTCTTCTGTGCGGGGGTAGAATATATCAATCAATGGAGAGTCATATTCATAGATTCATACAATTCATCTTCAAAGTCTTTTGCGCTTTCTTCGACAGCATCAGTTCTCACCACATTATTATAACCTTCAATAATCTTTTCTTTTGGATTAGCGATAGAAACAATTGAAATAGCAGATACATTGACATGCTCAGAATAATCCGCTGCTAGAATCCAAGGAAACAAAGCTAGTCCTTCTTCACTTAACTGCACAACATACGGACTTGACAAGCTCACAACACTATCGGGCTCGCTTAGTTGAATACGAGCAACAATTTCTTCTCCACTGACAAATTTAATAACTTTAATTTCGTTGTTATTCATAGCTTTACCTCATGAATTTTGTAATCGAATTTTTCTCTTTTATAAATTTTCATTCGTTCAAGTGCATGAAGTAAAGTATAATTCTTCTTTTTATCCACATGCATATCATCAGCTATATCATACAATGTAGTGTGCTTGCCGTTTTCTGATTTTCTTAATCCTCTTCCGATACTCTGTAAAACTTTTACTTGAGACTTTGATGGTGATGCAAAGATGATGTTGTGTAGATTTTTAATATTTACACCTGTTGAAAAAGTGCCCAGCGAAGCAACAATAATAGCGTTTTCTTCTTTTTCAACGATCTTTCTGATTTCTTCTCTTAGTTCAGCATCAACTTCGCCAGAGACATAAAATACCTTTCTATTCTCATCCACTTTGTTCTTGATCAAATCAAAAAGTATTTTGCCATGCTTTTCAACATACTGAAACAAAACCAGTGTATTGCCCTCTTGCGCTACAGCCAAGTTTTTGATCAGTCGATTACGCTTAATATTTCCTACAATGTAGTCAATTTCATAATGGTAATCCTTACTATTTATAATGTCTCTACAGACTTCTCTTGGATACCGCAGTCTGAGAATATTAATTTTAAGCTCTGCAAGTGTATCTGCGTCCATTAACTTTTTGGTAGTTGTAACTTTATATACTCTACCAAAAAGACCTTCTAATACAAGTTTATGGCACTGTGTTCCATCTAGTGTGCCTGTCAGACCAAATCTAAATTCAGCTTCTCTAGATTTATTCATAATACCACTGAGAGACTTTGCTTTGAAGCCATGCACTTCATCACCAAAGACGCATCCAAACTGTTCAAACCAAGTACTAGGCAGTTTATAAATTGACTGCCATGTAGAAATGAAAACTCTTTGTGGAATATCATTCTTAGGCATACCAGAATAGATACGGTGACAAACTGCATCCGCATCAAGACCATATTCATCAAAGTCAGAGAACATCTGTTGCACAAGAGAGAGTGTAGGAACAACAATGAGCAAACGTTTGTCATAGTGTTCTAGATACCACATCATCAGAACATAAATGATCAAAGACTTACCAGAGCCTGTAGGTGATAATAAGATAATTCGTCTAGACTGTAGGGCTTGACAAATAGCATCAAACTGATATTCTCTTACTTCAAAAGGCAAGTTCAGTTTCTGAATAAACTTATAGACATCTAAAGGCCTAACAGCGAGTTTAGAATCGGGTGTCCCATAAACATCATCTCTTTCTACACCAATAGTGTAGTTGCGAGGAGATACAAAATCTTGCAAGTATTCCCAAAGACCTACAGGCAGTTCATTGTTTCTAGAATTAAATAGACGTGTTTTCCCGTCCCATCTACCATTCTTATAGGCAGGCATGTATTTGTAGCCTGGTGTTTCAAATGAAAAGAAGTCAGTCAATTCACTTGCAACATGAGGCTCGCATTCAATTTGTAACGCAGAATAGTTTTTTTGCTTAACTACTAAGTCAGACATTATTCAGGCTTAGGTGGCATTTGAAACAGTGCGTTGATATGTCGTTTGTAAATTTTATTTCGAGCGAACACAGTCCAGCAAATGACATTATCGTCTGCATAATTTTCTTCAATAAAATCTCTGAAACTTGTTCCAGTCGTATATACATCATCAACAATCAAAACAGGATCATCTGGATTATTTGTTGCAGATTCATTTAGAATATCACCAAGACGTTTACCGCCTCTAGGGATACCCACTGCTTTGCGAAATGGACGTTTCTCATATTCAAGAATCATCTTTGCGAGACAGCGCCAATCACTCTCATAAAGTGCATCCATTTCAATTTTCCATGATAAACTCAAACCCGCATGAGAAACAAAGTCCTCATCTACAAATAATGCCATATGCCTCACCTTTTACTTTTTAATAATAGAAAAAATGTTTAACACCACTCGATCTTCTTATATCAACTAGCCAATTCAGATCATATTCTAATTTATATGCCCAATTTATATCAACATACTTAGAATTAACAAACCAGTCTTCATGATCAACTTTAGTTGTCAATCCACCTTTGACTATTCTTTTACAATTTATTTTACTTAGTAGTTCTTTTACTTTCTCTCTTACTTTAATTCCAGTTTGTCCCTTGTGTGCATCATGTTCGAATGTAAGAACTGAAAATGTTATGTTTTGTTTAAGTATATTCGTCAAAGCTAAAAATGCATTATCTGGGCAATCAATATCTAAACTAATATAATCAAAATGTGTAATGTTAAACTTATCAAATTTTATTGTTGTAGCGTCTTGTAAATATGTTTTATTTTTTCTAACTTTGTTAAATTTTTTAAAATACGTCTCATCAATATCAAAGCTAATGCCTTTCCAATCAAAATCTCTTTCAAGCATATATGTATTACTTTGTTGTATTGGCTCACGACTACCCAATTCTAGATAGTTTCCATCAGTCTTTCCTTTTAAAACAGTAATAACAAATAAATCTTGGGCACTTTCTCCATAACATGATGATAATTTTTCGTATCCATCAAACTTAAATTTAAACTTTTCAAGGTCGGTCTTAAAATTGTAAAATTCAAATGTGAAATTACTCATCTAGCCGCCAGCCTCAAAACGACGCCAATCAATCATGTTTTTGATTGTAGAGTGTCGCCATTTCAAGTTATTAATAATTTCATCCAATGTATCTAGTACAGTTTTAAAATACTGAATTCTTTCTTCAGACTTCTGAATATCTGTATCAGCATCGTAGTAATAATTCATCTCACCTTTTAGAACTTTTAGTCCTTTAAAGGGATCAAACTCCCAGCCTTTTTCTCTGATATCTTCTTCGGTCATTTTACCGTTGTAGTAAAGCCATTTTGCTTTGAGAAGAATCTTCTGCTCATTCTCGGCTGCTACAAGTTTAACTTTTGTGAGTGATCTTAATTCAAGATATTTGGCATGTAGAGATGGCGTCTGTCTAGATGCTTCATCTAGATTAAATTCGCTAATCTCACAGTCATCTTGCCACATCTTTAGAATGCTATTCAGGTCAAGTTTCATCATCAAATCCTTGCAGGTTTAAACTGCATATATTATAACATATTATTCTTTAAATTCAAAGCCTGTAAATGCAAAAGTAACATTAAAGGTTAAGTATTCTACACTAGATGCAATAGCAGTTAATTCTAGTCCACTCAAAGAAGTTGGTGTACAGCCTTTGTAAAGAATTCTTTTTGTTTGATTACTGTGACTGCTCAAAATAGAAACAGAAATATCTGCTTGACTTGGTATTTTTGGATTGTTTCTACTTGATCTTGGACCTTCATTGATATGTTCATCATTTACTAATCGTTCTAACCATTCATAGATTTCTGTATATGACTTGATATCTTCATCAAGAATAAAAGAAACAGAAAGCTCAGAATATGAAATTGTATCACCAGGAAATGCTACATTATCAATTCTTTTAAACGGCATTGCAGGCGCACCAAGATTTGCATCTGGGTGACTTACTGACTGTGCAAAGAATTCCAAGTTAGGATAATTCTCTCTGTCAATAACAACTTTAAATCCAGTTGGCTGTAAGTAATTAATATTGTCAGTAAGTGGCATTAATTTCTCCCAAAAAGAAAGGGTAGACCTTTCGATCTACCCTAGTATTTATAACACTTTTATTGTTATACAGTAATCTTCAAAGATTAGAGAATGTTAGCAACTCTAAAGATTCTGTAGTACTGGTTGGACTTAACGTTACCAAGGCCATTGTTGCTGATAGCACCATCAACGAATGGGTTAGCAGCCATGCCGTAACGAGTCTTGAAGCCAATCTTTGGCTGGAAGGTATCTTCACCAACCGCACGTACCATAGTCAGCGGCACGTATGGACAGTAGAATACACCAGCGTCATATGCGTTTGTGCCTTTGTAACCAACAGTTACATAGTCAGTTGTCGCATATGGGTCAATGTATACTTTGATCTTACCGTTCAGTACACCAGCAAATGTGTTGCCTGTGTCATCAACGTTCAGATTAGCGGAGATTGCAGGAGCGTAGTCCAGCATACCAGCAGCAGCCATAGCAGAAGCTACATCCGAGGAACAGATAACAAAGTTACCACGACCACGGCGAGTTTCTTTAGCAATCGTGTTTGCATCACGATCAAGCTGGAAGATCAGACCCTTGAACTTCTCAACAGACCAACGACCGTCAGCATCTGTGTTCAGGTCAAAGTCAGCGGAAGCAGTACCAGCAGCAGTCAGTGCGCCACCGTTCTTAGCTTGCGAGTTGATGGTTCTGATAACTTCACGGTTAATTTCTGCAAGGATTTCACCAGACAGAATGTTAGCCAGCTCAGTTTCAGCTTCCAGACCATGGATTGCCTTCAGGTCTTGAGCCAGTTCCATGGTGTACTCAGCCTTCAGCGCACGAGTCTTAGCAGTTACAGTCTGCTTTTCGATGGTAAAGCCCATCTCAGCAAATGCAGCATTGCCAGTTGTGCCAAGGTCTTCACCTTCAGCAGTGGTCATGCCACCACCAGCAAGGTTTGTAGCACGCTTGTCGCCACCAGTGGAATCGTCATCGAAGTTAGCCGAGGACAGACCAGCAGGATCAGCAGAGGAGTCTGGAGAGCCAGGGAAGCCAGAGTCACCAGAGAAGCCAGTGTATGGCTCTTTGATGCCGAGTGCTTCAGAGTCAGCAGTTGCACCACCACGAGTAGTCTTGTACTTGGACTTCATCGCAAAGATGAGGCCAGTAGGACCAGTCATTGGCTGTACACCAGCAACGTCATATGCAATCAGGTTTGGCATAGCACGACGAACAAGGCTGATCAGTACAGGGTCGAACTTATCAACGTTACCTGCTTCTGTGCCATACTCATTGATCATGCCGAAGGAGCCTTGGGAAGCTTCTTCACGCATAGCAGTTACTTGGTTTTCCAGAATCGCAGCAGTTACCTGCTTACGGTAATGATCGGAAATAGGACCAGCAGTTTCTTCGTTCAGTACTGGTGCCCACTTTTGTACGAGTTTATCGTAAGATACAGTAGGAGTCATTTATTGTACACCTTTCTTTATTTTGGTACGTGTGTTTGTCTGAGGTGCTGGACGAACATAGCCATTTCTGGAGAGATTTCCTCTGCATCAGCAGACTCATCAACTTGTTCTTCAGCAACGGTTACTTTTTTCTTGGTGAAGTAAGATTCTTTGATTGTTTCAACTTTCTGTGCGAAAGTATCAGCATCTTCGAAATCAATATCTTCAGCCAGGGCTTTCAACTTTTCTACTTGCGTTTCAGCGAGGTCACGGGAATGCTCACGGATGATAGCATCACGCATGAGTTCTTCCAGTTCAGCGCTTTGACGAATAGCAGACTGAGTGGTTTCGTTGAGTTTGTCTTCAAGTTCACGAACTTGCTCAGAAAGTTCATCAACCAAGTCAACCTTAGATTCTGGAACATCAACATAAGCTTCAGTGAAGAGGTTCTTAAGGCCTTTCATGAAGTCTTCAGCAATTTCAGCACGGAGACCGTTTTCGATTGCCAGCTTGTTTTCTTCCATGAACTTCTCTACAACGTAGTTCAGGTAACCGTCGATGGACTCAACCATTTCCTCACGGGTGGTTTTGAGTTCTTCGTCAAATTCTTCTTGAAGTTCAGATTCAATGCGAGACACTTCTTCAGATACTTTAGACTTAACAGCAGCTTCCATAATGATAGCAGCCTTAGACTTAAAATCTTCAGAAAGAGTTGCTTCGGATTCTGCAAGTGCATTCATGTCAGCAGTAACATCAACAGTTACAGCTTCTGCTTTTTCATGAATAGCAGGTGCAGCATCTTCTACATCTACAGTGTCAAGATCAACATCTTCCATCATTTTGCCGTATGCAGCCATGAGAGCATCTTTTTTCATGCCACTCATTTTTTCATACATTGCATTGATCATACCAGCTTTAGTCTTTGGCATTTTTTCGCCTTTATTGGCAACACCGCCTGGGACTTTAGCTTGACCTGGAGCCGATGCTTTAATCTTAGCAGCATCGTCTTCAGCAGCTTTTGCACCATCTACTTCAGGTGCAGCAGCTTTTGCTTCAGACACTTCATCAGTCTCAGATTCTTCTTGAGTTTCTTCCTCAACAACTTCTTCAACAGATTCAATGTCTTCATACATTTCCTGTTCGGACATGTCTATCTCCTATTAAAGATTAATCTTAGAGAGGAAATTTTTAAACTCCCGAATCTCAACCGCAGAGCGATCGGACCTAGAAGCATTTCGAATTTCAGTCTCAATTCTTTCAAGTTCTTGGGCTTCCAAGACACCGTTATTCCAAATCCACTCTACACCTTCCATAATCCCATTAACGA
>Ga0208767_1001917_pt1 | contig 16089 bp, 35 predicted proteins | sample VirMetDEL_Mar_21_FD_184514 | JGI IMG/M metagenome (GOLD analysis project Ga0208767, IMG submission 184514) | Aqueous microbial communities from the Delaware River and Bay under freshwater to marine salinity gradient to study organic matter... | ecosystem: Environmental > Aquatic > Marine >... | reverse complement strand
ATTTATTTGGCTGATTTCCTCGTGCTTTAGTGATCACATCGGCTCGTTTGACTTGGAACTCTCTGCATTTATGGAACCAAGTAAGGTGTTTGCACCAAGGCGTAAATCCTTTGATTTCCTGGGAGAATGAATCAAAGTTAGTAAGCTGACGTTGAAAGGCCCCACATGAACAATAAGCTTGACCGGTTCCGACATTAATTGTTGCTTCGGTTGCTTCAACCAATACATCATCATGGAAAACCTCGACATCCTTAGCACGAAACCCGTACGGTGCAATGAGATAACCAATGCTGGTTTGATCTGATTGAAGAAGGCTTTTAAGTTTTTCAATGTCAGTTAAGCGAATAAATTTATCAGCCCAAGCTCTTTGGTAATGAGCATTGGAACTATTTTTACCAAGTTGAGACTGGTAATGCCAGCCTTTAAACATGATGTAACCATGGTTGTGCCAGAGGCTAGGAGGTCTGTAGTTAGGACCAAGGTAGGAAAAGAAATCAGCAAGACGGTGGTTAAAGTTTACAAAAGATTGTTGAACTTTTTCTTTGCTATATACTTCTTCATTCCCATCATTACGAACAACAATTACATGCTCACCCTGAACAAAAATACCTGCAATGTCAGTATCATCAAAACCTTCAAAAGATCTGCGTAAGTTTGAGCGGTTATATATGTATGATTGAACATCAGTAAGTGGTGCAAAATGTGCAAGAGATTGTGTCATTGTGGTAGAGTGTGGTGAATAGAAATTGCACAATGGAAAGTGAATTTACCCCATTGGCTTCATTTGAACTTGAACCATCATTGCAAGATAAGTTTTGGGAAGAAAAACTGAAAAGAGAAATTCAGAATACTTCTTCAGTTAAAGACTTACAAATGATGGCAATTCTTTTAACAAGGATTGCAACCCAAAGACAAGGTGTGATTCGTGGTTTAGTAAAAGAGCTTTGGACAATAAAAGAAATAAAGGTCAGGCCCGAAGACCTGACCAATCCTACTGTAACAGAAGCCTAGAGTAAACTGTCTTCGCCAGTCAACGCAGCCAGGCTTGGCTTTTCTTCAAGTATGTCGTGTGCATCGTATTCAACTTTAACGTTAGCATTTTGATTTGATTCTACAGTTTTAACCGTTGCTGGCATAACTGAAACACCTTCAGCTACACCATAGCTTCCTTGTAGTTTCTTCGCGTCAGACATACTGTGATAGTTAACAAAGTTACGCATCACAGGATCTTGTTCAATTTCAAATGTACTCTGGTAAGCCGAACGAGCAATGGTTAACATTTTTAAAAATGCACCGGCTTCTTCTTTGGTGGTATAGCTAGGACGAAGATATTCTTTAAGACCAACAACAGCTACACTGCTGCTCCTACCTTCAGGCGTATAGTTTTCACGCTCAAGGGTAGGAATAAAAATACAAGTCGAATGGAAAAAGTTATTGTACTTCATTGCCATTGATCCATTGTATGCACAAATGCATTTCTCCATTTCACTTTTAAACGTTGAGTAAGCATCATGGAAACGCTTACTGGCAATGCCTTTAAGTGTAAGAACAATAGGAATGTTATGTGCAGGTGTACCTTCCATTGTCATAAGACGAACTAGGTACTTACGACGTGTTCCATACTTACGCTTTTGCCTTGTCTTATCTTGTTCAAAGTCAGCAAGTAAGACTGGAAAATTGTATTCATTATTTTCATTCTTACTGAAGTCACCAAGAATCAAATTTCTACCATCAGCCTCACAAATTAACAACTCAGATGCATGAATGATCTGCATTCGAGGCTCGATAAAGAAGTGACCTTGATCTGATGTGCCACTTGAAAAAGTATGTTCAGTGTTGTACTTAACACTACCAGGACTAAAGTCTTCTTCTGTAGCAGTCCACTGACAGCTATTAATACTTTCTTGTTTGATAAAGTAACCACCAAACTTTCCTCCAACAATTGGTTGGATGGTTGACCATGCTTGCATGCCAACAACAAATTCTGGATTATCCCAGAGAGCAAAGATATCCCCCTCTGGAAGAATCAATTCATTATTTGCGTTAGTAAAAGTTGCAAGGGCCGATGAAGTGGCTTGAGAAGAAGATGCTAGTTGCATTGGAAAGAGCGTTGTAGTTGATGATGGGCAGTTTAAGGTCATGCCCAGGACCATAGATTACTCCTGATTGAGCAAAGCAGATACTGCTTCTAAAATTTCTTCTTCTTTATAGCCACAGGCTGTCAAGAAACCAAAAATTTTTGGAACGATATCTGATAGGTCAGCAGTTTTAATTTGAATTAAAACTTGTGACTCTCCATCTTCATAAAGAAATTTAAAAGGAGGATCAAGTTCATAAGTAATGCTGTTCATCAGAAGGGTGCCTCTTCTAGTTCAGGTTGAGAGCTGTACTTATCGCTCAGTGTGGGTAGGCTATCACCATATGGATCAGGTTTTGCATCATTGGCTTCTTTCTTTGCAGGAGCCTGGTAATTGTTTCCAGACTTTTGATAGCCATCCAGCCTAGGAGCAAGAGTCATTTGAACCAATTGAATCTTACTTTGAGACTTTTGTTCATTTGAGTTTTTATCTTTCCATACATCAGTAACTAACTTTCCTTCAATGGTTGCACCTGTACCCTTCCTGGTATAGTTGCACATCAGTTCTGCATGTTTAATTTTGTCATCAACATTGTTGATGGCATAGAAATTATATAAATCAGATTGATTTTTACCTGTAACAACTGCCAGTGTTTGATTGCAAATAATTAAACCACTGTCTGTTGTTTTAAATTGTTTTGGATCATTAGGATCAATATCTTTAACACAACGACCACAGAGAATAACACTATTAAAAATAGGAAACTCATCAGTGATGTTTGCAATAACACCACCATGTAAAGAGAAGCTGCGGCTTTCCAGATCAAAGCGTAACTTTGACTTGGAAAGAAAAATAAGTGAATCTTTCTTGGCAGTGAATCGATCAGCTGTTTTGCCATACAGATTCATTTCAATAACTGTAGGAGCTTTATTTCCTACAGGTGGCAACTGAATTAAACAGCGCAAAGCTGTTGAATCAGAAGAAACATAGACTTCTCTAGGATCTTCTTTGACTTTGGCACAAACAGAAACAATGTTCATGGTGTGAAATAAATAGAACGAGGGTAGTTTAAGGTCATACCCAGGACCACGCTTCCGGCAGGACTCGAACCTGCGACCAACCGCTTAGAAGGCGGATGCTCTATTCCACTGAGCTACGGAAGCTAGTGTGTTTCAAACCAGTTAGATCCTACTCTGGAATCCCCTTCAATCAGACATCTAAATCCAAAGAATTCTTGAGCCTGGGGGAAAGCTCTCAAGGCTTGTTCACGGATTGTTTCAGTATGTTGTGGAGCACAAGCGATCTGAATTTCATCATGAACCATTAGCATTTGTTCCCAATCTTTCCCGTACTCCAGCCCAACTTCTTTGAGGTTATTATGAACATTAATAACAACTTGTTTCATCAAGATTGCACCAGCTGATTGCAGCAAAACATTTAATCCTTTGAATGCTGAACGGCAATAAAGAACTCTACGATCTAATCCAATTAAATACTTACGATCTTCTATTGTTTCTTCTATTAAATTCTTTAATTTCTTTAACGCAGGAACACCCTCCATAAAACCATTGATTGCATTGCTGCCTAGTTCTTTTAATTTGTTTTGATCTTTACAATTAGGATCAATGATTGTACCTGCTTTTAAATAGCCACAACCATATAACATTCCATAAAGCAAACGCTTTGAAATATCCCTGGTAGCCACACCAAATTGTTTTTGGTTGTATGTATGTATATCTCCATTAGGATCTGTTACAAGCTCACCATATTTACCGTCATCCCAGATTGCAAGATAACCAGCAAGACATCTTAACTCAAGTGCTTTGGCATCGATACCAATCAAATCCCATCCTTCTGGTGCATGGAATAAAGACCTACATTCTTTACCATAAGGGGAATAACCTGCCGGAACTTGCGCGGCATTGGGATTACGATGCGCACAACGGCCTGTAATACACCCATTAGTAATAACATCACCATGCATACGACCATCAGAATTGTTGACAAGCTTGAGCCAAGCGTTGGATCCATCAGCAATTTGCCCCAATCGTTTTTGGATTAGCATGTATTCTGCCAAAAGCTTTGCTTCTGGAAAAGGAAGTTGTTCTAATACTTCATCATTTAATATTGGATTTCCTTTATCTGTTTTCTTTTTAGGAGTCCAATTGTATTTAAGTTTTAAACGTTCAACAATCTGCTGACGTGAGCCTGGATTAAAAAATTCAACTCTAATCTTTTCAAATGGAACTCCTTTTGTATATCCTCTTGCTTTGCTATTGACTTTAGGAATAAACCATTCTTTGTGTTCAATGGGAGGAAATAATTCTTTTAATTTTATTTCTAATTCTTTTTGCTTTCTTCGTAGCAAATCCACAAGATCAATGCATTGATCAACATCAAATGGAATGCCAGATCTAATTTGTCTATTAATTGCCTGAGCAAATTCATGCTCCAGTTTAAGAGCGGCTTGGGAATAAGATTCTTTTTTAATAAGATTAAAAAGTTTAGTGGTAACGTTAACATCTTGCTTACAATACGCAAGCATGCTATCTGAATACTCATCAAAATCTTTGAATTCAATCTTATGATCCGACAAACGGTAACCCCACGCCTTGAGACTCGCACCACCTTTAAGATTCGATGGTGTTTTGTCCTCATAAAGATCTGAGTCGAGTTCAAATAGTTTTTCCTTGGGCCAAATAAGTCTGGTGCAGACCAATGTGTCAATGACTTGTCCATTGAATTCAAACTCATAAAGTTTTTTCAATACTGGTAAGTCATAAAATATAATGTTGTGTCCAATTAAAACATCAGCCTGAGCCAGATAGTCAAGAGCAGCATCAATGCAATCAGGCCCGTAAGTAACAGTTTGTTTTCTATAGATATCATGTGCAACGATGCAAAATGTTTTTGTAACTGCATCATAAAGTCCATCTGTTTCTATGTCAAAAACTAACCATGTTTCATTTTCTGAATCGGCATTCATCTTGAATTGAGAGGTTTTGACTGGATAGTTCTTTGACATTTTTATTAATCCAATTTAAAATCTGTTGCGCTCCTGCTCGATAAGGATGCGAATAGACTTTGTTAAACGCTGTACATGAATCTAATGGAATTAATTCAAAAGTGTTTGTAGATTTGTCACAAGAAATTCCATAAGGCTTTTCTTGTTTCCAGCAAGCAATGATGTAAGACATAAAAGAAATAAGGACAGATAAATTGTATCTGTCCTTTTATAAAGAGCAAGTGTTTTAATTATTAGTGCGAATTTGATTTGCCGTATCCAACAAATCCTCCTTCTTTCTTGCGTTGAGACAGGGCTTTACTAGCCTCTGATCCAGCCCGTTGAGTGCCATGAACGAGTAAGGCAAAAGGCTTGTCACCCAAGCAGTGAGAGTCATCATGGTCAATCTCAAGGCCCAGGTCAGCTGCTTCTTGTTCTGTGTAGACCACTCTGGAATAACGCTTAAAGATTTTAGGCTCACGAGGAATCATGTAATCAAGTGTGCCACCATATGAAGCAGTCAAATAAAAGTTATCTGGAATGTAATCATAAAGAGATTGCCACATCCCTAAAGACTTTGTATAAGCATACATGGTTATATCTGGTAGCAAGCGTGCTACATCGATCCATGCACGCATATAAATCTCAGTCCAGAAATCACCAGACTCATGGATACGAACTAGATCTTTTTTTGGTGCTGCCATCAATGAATTGAATATTAAAGCAGCTAGTTCAGTGTAATCGCTGAAGTCACATGCTCTTAATAGTTCAAAGTTATGCCAGCGAACATTACGAACGACTGGATACTTTTCTGAGCACGCAGCAAAGCAACGGAACTCTGGTGCTTCAGTGCCAGTCATCTGAGGTAAGTCAGTGAGCTTACCAGTCTTACGATCTGCAAGAGTTTTACAGACACCAGCATGAGGACAGGTGTAACCAGCTGGCAGTGAAAAGATCAAACGGTTTTTGAGCTTGCCGTTGCCTGTAGAAAACTTGAGGAGTTGGGAGTCAGTCATGGAAGTGAAGTAAGGTGTTTGGTTTCGAACCTTTTAACGTCATGCTCAGGACGTGGACTGTATCTGCACGAACTACATCAAATGAAACAAAGATGTATTATAAATCTGTAGCAACGGATACTAAAATGAAATTGATGTACAGGGGTGTTGCTTATGAAAGCAACAATACTATGGATCGAAACTTAATTGCATACTTAATGGAACAAAAGAAACAACATGAAAGAAAAGAGAAAGAAAAAGGACGTGATCTTTTAAACCACGTCCTTGGATCTAAATGATTTTAATAAGACTCTCACTCTCAAAAAGTGAGAGTCTTATTTATTAATCCCATGATGCATGGGTTGTGTCAATACCAAAGGTAGATTTGTTACAAATTTCTTGGAACTCATCAATGTGACAAAGACGATTTTGATCATGGAGTGAAGAAGATTTAAAGCCATCCCACAAAACATTTACATACAATCTTCTTCTCTTAAATTCTTTATTACCGTTTTTAACTTTATGAAACTTTACTATTGTGTCTACAACAACTCCATAACGTTGACCTGAAAACTGAGCACAAATTTTCCTACCTCTTTCAGTAGTGAAGAGCTGCCCTCTTGGCTTTGGACGATCAGCGACACGAGTTCCTGGTGTGAATTTAGGTTCAAGAATTTGATCAGGCGTGATTTTGGAAGGCATCAAAGAAAATTTGGGTCAAGCCAAGGGTAATTACACTTATCGTGGTTGTCACCTTTAAGTGCTTGTTCTCTTAACCATTCAGCAACTTGTTCAGGTGTTTGATTGCGAGGATTGAGTTCTTCGTCATAGTCTTGACTGATACGATCAGCAATTAAACGAAGCATGTGGGCATATTTAACACCTGGATTAGTCCAGTTGCCTTTATCAATGCGATACATTTCAACCCATAAAGGTTTTAACTTAAGGTTTGCAACAGTATATGAAGTGGCTTTTGCCATTGTCTATGTTCTTATGTTTACATTTCTATTCTAATTCCCACATAGCACTAGCAAGATTGGGAAACAAGATAGTAAATATCTTTTTAATTGCTTCTGCTACATCTCTATGTTCTAACTGTGTTCCTTGTTCGCATCTTAAGTTACAGTAGTGCAAATAAGATCTGAGTGTTCCATTCATATACAAACGACTTGGTGTTGCCAAAGGTAAAACATTTCTTGCACATTCTTTTGCTACACCATGGCTAACCATCTCTCCATAAAGATGACTTGCTTCTTCAAATAATTCAGTAATCCGTCTTTCATATAATTGAATAAGATGATCTGGTAAATCATCAATTGAATTCTGACGGTTCTTTAGATCTTGTCTCCTTAATTTAGGAACTCTTGCTGTGCCAATCTCATTGATATCAGCATAACGTTGAGAGAATTCCTGGAAAGAAAATGAACGGTGTCTAATTATCTGAGCAGAAATTGCTCTTGTTGTTTTGATTTCAACACAAAGATTACACATTTCCATTGGAGACCAGTGATTGTGTTTAATCAAATAACGAATTAAACGTGGTGCAGTATCCATATTGTTCTCATTAGCAGGAGCAGAGACTCTTGCCATGCGAACAATTAATTCTTCTGCATTTGGTGTACACCAAACAAGACTGACTTCACCGTCAGTAAACTCTTGAGTCAAACGTGCTTCCATGTTTTACCTGTGATGATGTCTTTGATAGCTTTCTTACTCATGCAAGTATCAACAGCAATCTCTGTAACTGATAAACCAGAATTATGTTTTTCTCTAATGTTTAAAACATCTTGCTCTCTAAGAATTGAATTAGGATTGTTTGAACCTCTAGAATAAAAAGCATCAGGAGTAATACAAACGTGTTCTATTGTTTCAAAGTGGATACCACAATCTCTGCAAGCATAGTATCTCATTACTGATTTAGGTTTCTTTTCTGTCATTAAGTGTGCAATACTTTCTGATGTACAATTTTTGCAAGGTAAATAAATACGTTGAGCCATAGTAAATCAAGTGAATTAATGAAGGAGGTAGTCGGCCTGGTGAGATTCGAACTCACACTGGAAGGATTTTAAGTCCTCTGTCTCTGCCGTTGGACTACAGGCCGAATAAACCAGGTTGCGTTCAAGATGACGAGTCTTGCCCCCGTTACCTGGATGTGCCTCCGAGAAGAGTATAGAGAGATTGAGTTGAACAAGAAAGGACCTCAGAAAAACTTTAGTTTTGAAATAGAAAATAAAAAAGCCAGTGCTGTTAAAGCAACACTGGCTTCACAATCAAACTTGATCTCAGTCTTCTAAGATCTCCCAACCCATGTCTATACTTTCACATAAGAGTTCCATAGCACGTCCTTCCAGTTCGGCAGGAAGGACGTAATCATTGATATCAAATCCTCCAATGCAGGTTGCAGGGCCGTACTCAGCAGGTTGAGGAGGATCACTCCAGCTACTGGCAGGACTGATCTGCACCATGTCTTCAATGATTGCAGTAACTGTGCAGCAATCGTCATCGATGTGAACCTCAAGGATTTTGGAAATGGAGTGTGACATGATGTTTAGTTGTTGAATAAACCGCCAGGCCCATACTTCTCTACAAATTCTGGGAAAGAATAGAGAAGCTTAGCCCTGTTGTTTGCATCAGCTGCAACCAAAGCAGCAGCAATACATTTAGCAAAGTTGCCACCGTATTTCTCCATAGCAGAAACAAGTTTCTGTAATTCGTTACGGTCTTCAACCAAGCTTTTGATTGTGGCACGACGGCGCTCTACTGGTGAGGCACCAGCAGGAGTCTTGATCTTGAGCGTGCGAGTTGGATAAGAGTTCATTTGTTGAAGTTGAGAAGAGTGATGTTTTGCTTGGACAACCCAGTGCCAGGGATCGAAATGGAAGCCCTGACTCCTGAGCTGCGGACGTTAACTGTAACAGCTAATGGCCCAAGCTTCAAGCGTTTTGAAAAAGATCGAACGCCTTTTTCAGTGACGTTGAATCCATGGATGTCTTTATCAAAGTTGATAGGATTTTTAGTCATGATTGTTACATGTTGAATTGAAATGTTTGTGTAAGATTCAATGAATTGAACCAAGACTCATGGGATTCATTGCTGTTGGTATTGCATTGATTGTTTCTATTGCAGGAGCATGGAAGTTAACTGTTGACATGGAGTGAAGTAATGAAGGTTTATCTATAAGAATAAAAAATATCTTGGTAGGTCTTTCTCGGGGGTTTGGGGGGGGTTCCTGTCTATGGAACAACCCCTTGATTTGTTTTGATATCAAGATGTTGTGATTTAAAAGACAACATCACAGGATTAGTGCAATCAAAATAAATGGGTAAGCATTTATACTTACCCATGGAATTGATTGATGTTGATTTACTAATTGAATATCAAGCCTGGTTCTTCTGTTGTTTTACTGCAGGTCTACTGTATGCAGCGCATAAGCGTGGTATCTTTTAGTGGTACCAGGGGGTTTAGCAATCTGGTGAATGCACCGAACTCATAATTCGGCTTAGGCGAGTTCGATCCTCGCAACCCCCATTTATTCTTCAAATTGTCTATTGATTGCTGCCTTGAGTTGCTTTCGCTTGTCTTCTACTAAGTGCATGCTGCTGACATAAGTGCATGCTGTAATCCCTCTATCAGTTAAACAAACCTTAACTTGATCATCAGGCATTGTCTCCAGCTCTAATTCAGGCTCTGAAACAATCCATGGTTCCCCTGGTAGGGGCTCTGTTCCATACTCCCAATCATCGTAGTCTTCATCGTTGCGTATGTCTTTATGCTGGTTCATAAGAATACTCATTGAACTGTACACTGAGTAGTTCTTCTTTAGTAACGTACTCAGTTTGACATAATCTACAACGATAATACTTTATTAATAACCTTGTTTTGGATCTGATAATTAAATCAGATTCCCACAAAGTTATTTGCTTTGAATTGCATTGTTCACATGGAAACTTGTCAATGATTTCTGAAAGCTTGTGCTTCCTTCTCTTCTTTGTAGTGACTTCAGTCATGTGAAAACAGATTGTTGTGTGGTGTTACGCTGTAATCTTTGATTGCGAATACGGTTTGCAATTACTTGTTTTAATTCTCTTTTGCCAATACCAAGATTATTCATTGTGTACTTTATATCCCATGTCATCTTGTCCTTATTATTACTGCTTGGTCTAGTTAGTATCTTCATGCGCACAACATCTCTGGTACCATCAATAACAAACTCTCGCGTACCTTCTTTGGCTGGACCACCGTTCGGTCCTTCGCCAGCCTCTAACTTAAACTCTTCAATATCAGACAGGAGTTCCTGGTAGCTAGTGAGTTTTGTAACCATGGGCAGAGCCCAAGGTATGTTGTGTTCATTCATAAAAAAAACTAATGAATCATAGGTTGTTACCCGCTCAGTGCGAGCGGGCATACACTAGCAAACTTTATTCTGTCTCGGGTTCAATTGTTACATAAGCAACATCTTCTCTTACATCTCTAATATCAACTGGATAACCATAAGACTCAGCTAGTTCTCTAGCTCTTTGCATTGATCCTTCCCAGTTGTGTCGATACTCACAAAGCGATAGTTTTTCAGGTGCTTGTAGTTCAAGAAGAAACATTGTCCTAAGTCCAAAGATTTGTATGCGTTTATAGGATGCGCAGCCCCCTTCCATTAACTATTTAATCTTCATAGATTCTATAAAACATATGCCTCTCCTTTTGTATCAACTAAATTATCGTAAATCATCTGAGCATTTTCACTAAGATTTTCATAGCTTAGTAATGGTGATGGCTTGTAATAATCAAGCATTCCACTTAACCTTGCATAGAAAGAACTACCTTGTCCCCAGTGATAGTTACTAAAGAACAAATAGTAAGCATCACAAATGTCAAAGCGATTAAAGCACATAGTTGATTCCTCATAAAGTGAAGTGTGGTGTCTGCGTTTAATAGACTCAAGATTCATTGCATGAGATAAGTACCGTCGCTTTTCGATGAGATAAATTCTAAAAGCAGATCATAATCTGCATCACAGCCTTTCTGGTTGTTGGGATACCTCCAGAAAAGCCTGGTGCCTTCTACCGTAAAGAACCAGATCATACCGTCTTTGTTTTCATATTCTTTTCTAACGGAAATAACATGATCCATGTTAATTCCAAATTCAAGGTCCGCTCTAAGCGGATAAACAAAGTTCATGATTACTCCTGTAGTTGTTGTCGAAAGAAGATATGTCTGCGTTGGTAAGATGCGCAGCCCCCTAAAATACATAGTTGATTCCTCAAATAGAAAGAAAGAGTTCGTCAAATTCTTCTTCAAGCCACTCGTCGTAGCTCATCAATAAATAAGGATTGTCATAAAGATACTGAGGAGTTGGATCAAAGTATTCAACATAATCTGCGTAGCCAGTAGACTCACGCAGATCAAATAATTCATTGAATTGAATCATAATTAAAGTCAAGTGGTGTGAATGTCTGCGTTTATAGGATGCGCAGCCCCCTTCTGATTAGTTCTGCTTGCTATTCATAATAAATGTGGATAGAGTTCTTTCACTTCTTCTAACAACTCTTCGTCCGAAAGCTTATTATAATTTTCTTCCAGGACTTCATCGGCAATCTGCAGCAAGCATTTTATGTCCATGGTTTCCAAGATTTCTTGGATCAAATTGTTCTGAAGTTTGGTGCGATCCATGTTGTTGTCAGTGAAGTAGTGTGGATGTCTGCGTTTATAGGATGCGCAGCCCCCTTCTAATCAGATTAAACCAAGCAAGCTGAGCCAGGAATCGGGATGGTCGGGTTCGACTTCATCGTCTCCTGGTGTGAAGCAGAAGCTGTCGAACGACCACTCTTCGATGTCTTCGTTCGAGGGGACTTCGTACCATCCTTGGAGGGAGTCCTTCTCTTCTTCGGTGTAGTTACCACCTTCGGGCTTCCAGTAGCACTGGAGGATTCCGTGCTTGTCTTTGTAGACTGAACCGTTTCTTGGGTAGGTGCTGAGGTCACCAAGCTTGACGAGCTTTGGTTCGAAGTTGCAGTCCGCTTGGAACTGCTCCGTCGCGTCTTCTTCGGAGAAGGGGACGTAACCTGTGAGGGCTTTTGCGACGGCTTCGGTTGTTGGATGAAGCATGAGATAAACTCCGTGATGATAATAGAAATGATGGCAATGATCCAAACAATTAGATCATCTGTGGTTTGATTGAAAGAGTTCTTCACTGAACTTCCTCCATTGGTTCGTCTTGTTCCATAGCTTGTTCCGCTTGGAAATCTGCAATCTCTTGCATCAAAGCAAGCTTCTGCTCTTCCAGGTCAGACACATGGTCGATCTGATCCATGGCCCACTGGTGAGCATAAAGCCAAGTCTTGATCATTGACATGATTGTTCTCGGTAAAGTGAAGTGTTGTGTGTCTGCGTTTATAGGATGCGCAGCCCCCTAGTTAATTTAAATTGGATCAAGTAAGTTTCTTAAAGCATCAACATCTAAATCAATTTGAGATTTAGATTGTTTAGCAAGTGGAATACCATATTCAATCGTGATACCATCTTCTGTCAATACATTGACAATGAACTTACCATTTTTCAAAACAGTACGAACATGCTTTGGATTGCTGATGTCATGCTCAAGGCTGGACATGTGTTCCTTCCTGGTACTGTTGATTGACATTGGTAAGATCAACACCAATTACGGCACTGATAATAAGTGACATCACCGATGATGCCAGCAAAAACAAGACTGCGTTACCAGGACCATTAGATCTTCTGGTGTACATGTCAAGTTCAACGTGAGATCCATACCCACGCTTCAGTCTCCATTTAACCATGAGAATAAATTGAGTAGGGTGAACAGCAGGATATTGAGTCCTGCAGAAAACCTCCGAAGAGGCTTAGTGCAAGAGTCAATTAAACACTCGATACGATTCCATTTCGAGACAGTGATGATAGTAGTCACGCATCTCTTGCCAGAGTTCTTTAACCCTGGTTGGAAACTCCATCATGGGTCGGCAATCAAGTTCGATCCATTCCGGCTCACCATCAAATGATGGGGTAGCAACAATACCCCACTTCTGAAAGTGCAGTTGGTTGCTTGAGCCACCATACCAAGTGACTCGATACAGACGCTGGCAACCTTCTTGGTAGTGCAGCTGTTCGTAGTTACGCATGTCAGGTGATGTGAAGTACAAACAGAACTCAGGTGAGTCCTGCAGAAAACCTCCGAAGAGGCTTAGTGCAAGAGTCAAATCTGTTGTGTCTTGTCAGTAGCAATCTCATCTGATTCAAATGGATCAGAAGGCGCAGAACCTGGAATGCAAAGCCACCAATCGTAGCCTTGACTTTGATCGTCTTCAACGCTAAGCATTTCCTGCTGATGTGCGAGATACACTTCAGTCTGGCAAGTACTTAGACTCAACGCAGTAGTAACTGTTGCCAATAATAGAGCGCAAAAGAATGAGTTGACGGTGGGGATCTTCATAGCAAGTTGCAATTGTTCGCTTGTTGATAATACTTTGCAAGCCAACTGTAATTAGGATACCGATTCCAACGCCAAGAACAATACCAATAGCAGGATGTGTAGTGGAATTCATGTTTAAAGTTTTCCTTGCCCAAGGGAATAATGTGATGGGCGATACCAACGGGGGGAGTCGAACCCCCCTTCACCATGTTGGTTAGAAGTCACCAAACTTCTCGTGCTCTTCTTGCTTAAGAAGTTTGTAAAACTTCCTTGCATCAGGAAGAGTTAAATACTTTACAGCATCTAGGTTTGGATCCACGTAGTGAATCTTCTTCACTTTGACAGCTTGTTGTTGAGAATTAATCTCAAATGAATAGCCAGACTTGCGGGTCTGGCTATGAATAAGAAAGGTGTTCATTGAAGTTAAGTCATTGTGTGGTGCCCATCTCCACTGAGGGCAATAACTGTGGGAGGACTTGCACCTCCCTGCGCCGCGTTTACGGACTCAGTTTCCTGTTGCTTGCTTGAACTCTTTGATAAGAGTTTCAAGACGACCAACAGGCAAAGGATCTACAAGTTCTGATGTGAACAGCATAGATTCTTCTCTATGTGAACGAAGCATCTCCAGTGCTTCTTGCAAGATCCAAACTTCTTCCTGTGTCAGTGACACCTCAAAAGAAGTAGGTATGAACTTTGCCACAGGAACCTCCTGTTGTGTGGTGCCCATCTCCACTGAGGGCAATAGCTGTGGGAGGGTTCGCACCTCCCAACCCGCTTCAACGGATCAGCTTTTTAAAGCAACCCACAAATGATGGAACATCAACGACAACGATTCGTCGTAGCTGAGCCCATACGCTATACCAAAATCTTCGTGCCAATCACTTGCATCTTTGTGCAAGTTTTCAAGGACACAAAGGATCTGATCCTTGGTCAACTCCTCAAAAGACATAGCGTCCTCCTAGTGTGTGGTGCCCATCTCCACTGAGGGCAATAGCTGTGGGAGGGTTCGCACCTCCCAACCCGCTTCAACGGATCAGCTTTCCTTTCGGTGCAATCCAGTTCGCTAACTTGTAGCGAGCCTGATCCATCTGCACCTGGAACTTCTCCTTGCTCTGATCTTCAGCCAAAGCCTTAGCGGCCATCGCCATCGACAGTGCAAGCTTCTGACGCATACCCATTGGGTATCTCCTGTTGTGCGGTGCCTATCTCCGCTGTAGGCAAAACTGATGGGAGGAATCGAACCTCCCTTCGCACCAGCTATCAGAACAGCATTAATCTGCCGAAAAGAACTCAGACTTCTGGATCCAATAACCACAAAGATCGTCGAAGATAAGTTCGAGATCAGTGTCATGAGTCTCGCGACAAAGATCTGCAAGGTTATCAATTGCAGAACGAAGTTGATCGAGTTGTTGCTGAGTCATTAGTAACTCCTGGTAGTGTGACGTGTGTGCGTGGTGAGGATGCGCACCCCCCTTGACCCCTCCCTTCTTCCCTTTGTCCAAACTGTTCTATCCCGAAGACCCAGCGGGGAGGAGCCGGCGCCAATTTGTGCGGGAAATGTGGTGATTTCCTGACAATTCAGCGGGGAATTTCGTGTGCCACCAAAGTTTCATGTGGTACCATCCCCCGCTTTCTTTTTTTTCTATACGCAATCGCGGTCGGCGGGGGTGTGTGAGACCCGTCAGGAAATTTTTAATCCTATTTGGGTATATATACGGCCCTTTTGTTAAAAAAATAGTGTACTTTTATTGGTTTTGTACTATATTTCCCTAATTAGCCCCAAAAATCACACAAAAAAGCCGGGGTTTTATCCCCGGCGATTAGTTTGAAAGAGTTAATTTTAATTTATTACCTTTTTTGTGCCTTATAAGTCGAAGTTGCCTTGACTGCTTTACGGAATGCCTCCTCATCTGGAAGTTCATACGCCAAGGTTTTTTTCGCATCCGTGATAAAGTCACGCACTACAAACGAATCAGCACCCTGGTGAGCCATGTCTAGAGCTTTTGATTTAATAGCTTCTAGACCTTCCACACGTTTCTTACGTGTTTCGACATCCATTACAAAACTTTTATTGCACTTCTCTACTATAAAACATGAATATCTAAGATATAGAATACAAAGAGGTTAAAAATAAAAAATAAATTCAAATGCCGTTATCTGAAGCTGATTTTTACGCCTACAGCAGAGCTACTGGCACTCCTGTACCTAGAGATGCGCAAGAAAGAGCAGAGATTGCACCTCAAGTACTTGGATTTCGTCAAGGACAGCTTTCAGCTACGAAAGAAGAGTTAGATCGAGGTAATTTTATTGATATGGCTGGTAAAACAGCCTTAGTTGCTGGTTTAGGTGCCGGTACAGCAGCTCTTGCTACTGGTGGAAGGTTTGGAAAGCTTCGAGACGCACTTGCAAATGTAGTAAGACCAAAAGATGCAGGTGCAACGACTGGTGTAAGAACAGTTGATTTAAATAAAACAAATATTCCGGTTGAAAAAGTTTCTGTTCAAGATGTTACTCCTAGTGCTCCTGGGACGCGAACCGCCCCTAGAGCTAGAACTACAGATATTCCGATTCAGAAAGTTTCTGTTCAAGACG
>Ga0208767_1001915_pt1 | contig 16098 bp, 22 predicted proteins | sample VirMetDEL_Mar_21_FD_184514 | JGI IMG/M metagenome (GOLD analysis project Ga0208767, IMG submission 184514) | Aqueous microbial communities from the Delaware River and Bay under freshwater to marine salinity gradient to study organic matter... | ecosystem: Environmental > Aquatic > Marine >... | reverse complement strand
GCTTTACATGGTTACAAGTTAAACTAGACGGCACTTATGAGGTAGACGTGGAAATAGTAACGCCGCCATTGCCAGACGTGCCGCAAGTATGGGCGGATATGTCTGCCATAATGGAAATATGCAAAAACCTAGGTTTGAGATATCGCAAGAAATGCGGTTTGCACATCCACATTGGCAAAAAACGCTTAAAGCCAGCCGTTAATATTGATGCATATATTGAACACGTTAAACAGCGTGCTTCTGGCGTTAGCTTTTTGATGCCGAGTGATGATTGGTTTGCTGGCGATGATATGTCACCAAAGCTTGTTAAAGACGTTATAAGACGTTATGCAACGCACCAAGACGCTATAGACGATTTTATGCCCGTATCGCGTGGGGACAACAGCGCAGGGCGCGATAACTATATGTTTAGGGGCATGGCAAGGGCTGTTGGTGAATATGCTTCGCGCTTTGACGCTTGCCAGACTATATCAGATTTGCGTGACTTTAATTCAATAGGGCGTTCAGGAAAATATAACGCGGTTAATTTAGAGACATGGAACAAGGGGACTATTGAATTTCGCCAGCATCCTAGCACGTTATCATCTGGCAAGGTGCGGAATTGGGTTCGCTTTCTGGTTACTCTTATTGAGACATCAGATTGCGAGCGCGTAAACTATGGACAAGCAATTGTCAGTCAGTCCGCTCCCGTTGAAACTGAAACCAGCTACCAAACGCCAGCAACGCCATATAGGCGCGGTTCTAATATAGGGATGCTTTATGGTGCTTGCCGCGTAGAGGGTGGCGCAACTGTTCGCCAGCTTATGTCTATCACTGGCATGGGTGCCGATAATATCCGCGCCCGCATTTCAGAGATTAGAAACGCGATAGGGCAAGACGCTGTTATCACTTATACGCAACAGCAATATAACCACCGCTACGGCGCGTCTGGTGGTAGCCATGACCTAGGCGGCTATGAGATACTGCAAGAGGTAACAAGGCGCGAGATAGCCCCTCAAAACGCTGTAGAGGGTGATTTATTGCCTAGCGATATAATAGGTAGCGATAGCATATGGCACGGCCTACCATATGATATCGTGCAATATTTCCAAGCAGGGCGCGTTACCTCAACCCGTCTATAGACCAACCCCAACCTAGAGAAGCGCGGATTCGTCCGCGCTTTTTTTTGTTTTGTAAAGTCAGTAATTTGACAGCCAGTGTGCTAGATTATTGCAACTAAATTACAACTTTTGATTGTGCCTTGCAGGAAATAAAAAGTGTAATGTTTACAGTAGTTTGCAGGTACCCTAGGCCCTATTCTGAAAATCCAACGGGTCAAATTATTGACACCGTACCCCCCATTTAGGGGGTTGACTGTCAAAAAATTGACGCGCCCTGTTTTGCACTAACAATCGTCAACTTTTTGACGTTCCCCTATTGACTATGAGAAATACATTTCATATTATACTCGAAACAACAGGTCATGGAGGGCAAGATGACTAAGTATAAGATTACTGCCGGAGAAGAGTTCTCTTGGGAGGCGCACACGGACGATGGTTTCGTTGACGGTTTGCGTAAGTATTCAATGTATCCAAGCGATGATAACGTCAAGATGATGCGGACGATGGCAGCTAGCTTCTGCGATTGGACGGGTAAATCGTTTCGTTTTTCCAGCGTATCTGATTTCGTTGAGGATTGCGTTAGGCACGGTGTTATGGAGGTTTCTGATGCAGAACGGACGCGGTAAGAGCAAGTATTCTTCTTGGAATCCCGATGATTTGACGCGGTTTCGTCAGGGTGCGGAGCTTAGCCGCCGTGAGATAGCGGATAGTTTGGGTGTTTCGTACCGAATGTATTGTTATTATGAGAGCGGTCATACGAAAATAGACTTGCCGCTTGAGTATGCTGTGCGATGGTTGGCGAAGTCAGGTAAAGATAAACCTGTGGTTGAAAACAAAGGCCAAGGTACCCTGACCCCTTTCCAAAAAGAGCGGATAGACCGCTTATTGGCTGCAATTCAAAACTACCCCACCTCTAATTTGGATGAGAAGGGGCAAAAAATTTTATCACAATGTGTTAACGAGATTTCAACCTTGGTTGATGTGGTTGCCTGAACGCGGTAAATTTAAAATGTTGGTACTTTTCGTAGACCTTTTAAATCGAGAGGCCACTTATTGAACGCCGCAGCGTCAGGTGGTAGGGATAGGCCGGGAAAGCTAAGAGAGTGGATGTGTGACTGCCAACGCCTCACAACGGTTGCCTGCTAGGCGAATTTAGCATATGATTGTCGTGTCAAATTAATTTGAGGCAGGCAAATGATGCAAAACAACTTAATGGGTGGCGGAATGGCTCAGCCAGCTACTGCTCCCGCCAATCCCACAGGTTTGAATTTCCAAAGTGACCCATCTATGAGAGCTCAGTTTAAGGGCTTTATGTCAGGGATGCAGGCTAAGCAGCCTGCTCCTATGGCTCCTTCTCCTATGCAAGCGCCTTTACCGATGCCTGCTCCGATGCAGAATGTGGACATTTTCCAGCCTCAGCCAATGCAGATGCAGATGGGTGGTGCGGTTCCGCGTCAGGCAATGATGGGTGGTATGCCGCATATGCTTTCTTACATTACGCCTGGTGAGGCTGCTGCGTTGAGCGCGATGGGCGGCACTGGTCAGCCCGGTCCTGGTGGCGTTCCTTCATTTGTGTATGACGAAGCAGGCATGGGCGGCTTTAGTTCCGGCGTTGGCAGAGACAGTGGTCCTTCTATGGGCGATGCGTCTTTTGATTATTCTGGCGGCGGTGATAATAATTTTAATGTTTTTGAAGATAGCCGCGACAGCTTTACTGTTGGCCCTGTAGTTGACACATCATTATCTGCTGACAGAGCGGCTACTCAGGATGCTTTATCTACATTATTGGCGGCTGACGCTTTACAGCAAGACCGTCAGAGGCAAGAGGATTTAGCCAGAGATATCACAAAGCGTAGTGGCGTTCCTGAGATTACTGAGGGCTTTGGCCCGATGAGTCAGGTTGTGGGCACGACTCAGACGCCGTTTGCTAATAACAATGTAAAATCTATCCGCGACAGTGTTGATACAATTTTTGACATTGACACCACTGCGCCAGATTTATTGTCTCTGGACGCTTTTGGCCCGAATACGCCTAATTTAGATTTTAGCGACCCGACTTTAGCGCCGACAAATGCGCGTACTGTTGACATTGCTAATCCTATTGCCATGCCGGAAAATATAAAAGCTCGCAGAGATGCGAAGGCTGTGCTTGATGCTGCGGGCCCGTCTACCGCAGGCGGCAGCAATTTCGTTGCGCCGAACATTCCTGTTATGACTCCTGATGAGCGCAGGGAGATGGAGCTTGACGAGCTTGGGATATCAGGCAACACAATTGGCGGCGCTGACCAAATCGGCGTTACTGTTGGTGCGCCGAGTGTTGGCCCGCAGCTTGGCAATTTAGGCGCTATGGGGCAGGGTTCATTCCCGTCAGCTCCTAATGTGCCTGCCTCAGACGGCATTGTACGCACAGAAGCTGGGTCCACTAACAGAATAGCTGACTCTGGCTTTGGCACTGGAGAAATTACGGATGCTGCTGGTTCTCGCGCACCCGCAGACCAGAGCTTCTTGGGCGCTTTGATGGACACTCTGTCAGGCAGAGAATATCCTACTGATGTGCAAAAAGAGCAGAATATTGTTGACGCCAATAACCGCCGCACCACTATTACGGGCGATGACAGACGCGCAGATATGAGCGCTCTTGACCAGTTAGCAAAACGTGCTGGTCAGGAAGGCACTGGCATTCTTGGCGCATTTACCAATTTCGGCGCTAGAAACGCTGCAAATATGTACGATGATATCGTGAATAATGGCTACGAGCCTGTTTATGATAGGGCTGGTCAAATTGTAGCCACAAGAGTTCCCGGAACTAACCAGCTTGGTCGCGGTTCTGTAGAAGGCCGCATTCCTGGCGCCAATACAGGCGGTGGTGGTGGTGGCAGTGCGCCCCGTCCAGTTCAGGCCCCGCAACCTTCTGTTGCTGATTTAGTTGCGGCAGAGTTGGCTAAGTTACAGCCAGCGGCGCCGACTCAGACTGCACCGACACCTATGATGCCCGCTCCTGTGAACGCAGGGCCTCGCGCTCCGGCTACTGGCGGCAGTTCTCTAGGATTTGGTTATGGTCAGTTGCGTAGAATTCCTGGCATATCTTCTAATCTGAATACGGCTGCGGATGATTTCTTAAATCTTCTTGGCGGTTCTAATGTGCAGAATTTTGCTAGAGGCGGTAATGTCTCTAACGATTTGGATGCATTTGGTGGCGCTGGCCCTGATGTGGGATTTGAGGGCAGTGGCAGGGGCACTTTCTCTGGTGGCTCTTATTCTGAGAACCCTTTTGACAGTAGCGGTGACGACAATGTGGCGCCAACAGTAGCTCCTGGGAGTTTTATAACCAATCAAACTCCGCAGGGTGGTGACAACAATGTTGCTATCGCCAATCAGATGAACCAGCAGGCGAGGGCGGATGCAGAAGCGCGTCAGGCTTTAGAAGCGGCTAATATGCAACAGCAGCAAGTGCAAACGCAAGTTCCTCAACAGCAGCAAAGCATTAGGGACAGGATTTCCTCTGTTGAGGCAGCGAGCACTCCTTCTTTTTCTGACATGTTGGGTGATTTGTTTAGCTTTAATACTCCAGACACTATGAGCGACCTTGAGCGCACACAATTAGAGGTTAGGGGTCGAATGGCTGACCGTGGCAGTAGCTATTATGGACAGAATTTGCCTCAAATGGGTCAAGATTTGGCGCTAGGCGGCGTATCGCCACAGCAATTGAGTGTTATGCAGAGTGGTGTTCCTGGTGGGCAGCTTACAAGCGTTCCTGTCGCCGCTCAATATGAGCGGTACAATCCTGTTGCTGCTGGTGTTCAGCAGGGCGTTCAAACCGCGCTTGGTTCGGTTAGGGGTACGTTTGGGAATCAAAGATAGGGGTCCATGAACAAACCATTCGATATACCTCTTGAGTATCTTACTGACGATGAAATAGCAGAGCTTAGTAAGGTAGTAGGGCGCTTAGATGAGGTATCTAAAAGAGATGAGTCGCAGGGCGATTTTATGTCTTTTGTGAAAAATGTTTGGCCTACTTTTGTTGAGGGCAATCATCATAAGATTTACGCGGATAAGCTTCAGAAGGTTGCTGAAGGCAAAATCAAGCGTTTAATCGTAAACATGCCGCCCAGACACACTAAGTCTGAGTTTGCTTCGTATTTATTTCCATCATGGTTAATGGGCCGTAAGCCCGATACCAAGATTATTCAAGCTACACACACGGCTGAGTTGGCTGTGGGTTTTGGTCGTAAGGTCAAGAACCTTATTGACAGTGATGTGTATAGAGATGTTTTTCCTGACTTAGCTTTGGCGTCTGATGCGAAGGCTTCAGGGCGTTGGAGTACGAGCAAGGGGGGTGAGTATTATGCTGTGGGTGTTGGTGGCGCGTTGGCTGGTCGTGGTGCTGATTTGTGTATTATTGATGACCCTGTTTCTGAACAAGATGCGTTATCACCCACAGCCCTTGATAATATTTACGAGTGGTACACTTCAGGCCCCCGACAGCGCCTCCAGCCGGGAGGCTCAATAATCATTGTTATGACGCGGTGGAGTATCCGCGATTTGACGGCGAAGGTTTTGCAAAAGCAAGCAGAGGGTGGTGCTGACCAGTGGGAGGTCGTGGAGTTTCCGGCGATTTTCCCGAAAAATGATAAGGTTTTATGGCCTGAATATTGGAAGAAAGAGGAGTTGGAGGCGGTTAAAGCTTCTATTCCTGTTGCTAAGTGGAACGCGCAATATTTGCAGAATCCGACTGCTGAAGAAGGTGCGATTATCAAAAGGGAATGGTGGAATGTATGGGATAGCGATAGCCCACCAGCTTGCTCCTACATCATACAATCATACGATACTGCCTTCTCTCAGTCAGAAAGAGCGGACTATTCTGCTATTACTACTTGGGGCATTTTTGAACCTGTGGATGGAGATGGAGAGGCCATCATATTACTTGACGCGCAGCGAGGTAGATGGGATTTTCCAGAGCTCAAAGAGCAGGCGCTCGATTTATACGGTGAGTTCGAGCCTGACATGGTTCTGGTCGAGCAGAAAGCTTCCGGCACACCTTTGACGCAAGAATTGCGGCGCATGGGCATACCTGTCACGCCGTTCACGCCTTCTCGTGGCGCTGATAAATTTACCCGTATGAACGCCTGTGCTCCTGTGTTTGAATCTGGTATGGTGTACAGGCCTGATATGAACTTTGCTGAAGAAGTCGTTGAGGAATGTGCGGCATTTCCTAACGGCGAACATGATGACTTGGCGGATTCGATGACACAGGCTATACTAAGGTTCAGACAGGGTGGATTTATTGTTACTCCCTCTGACTATGATGAAGATGATTACAGAGAGTTTCGTAGGAAACGGGAGTATTACTAATGGCTGGATGTGGTTCAAAACCTAAGAAGATGGAAAAGGGCGGCCCTGCTGCGCCCATTATGTCTGATGAAGTTAAAGAGATTCGCAAGAAGAAGCGTAAAGAGCGTAACGCAAGCCGCGAGCGCACTGAGATGCCTTCAAAGAAAATGCGCGAAGATATGGCTAAAGGTTACAAAAACGGTGGCTGCGTGATGTCTGGTCGCGGTGGTAAGTTCAAGGGGATTTCATAATGGCACCTAAAGCTCCTAAAAAGCCTAAAAAGAAAAGCGATATAAAGAAAACATCTGCCGCTATGGACGCTATGGTGGCTATTGCTCCTCATCTTCAGGATATTATCAATTACGGTGTTCACGGCACTGCTGCGGCTGGTGCAGGGGCATTAGGTTATATGGGAAACAAAGCTCGAAAGATGAGAAAAAGGCATGATAAGGAGTTAAAAGAGATGGGATATGAAAAAGGCGGCGAAGCGGTTCCAAAGAAATTTAAGGGCTTTTCTAAGCTTCCCGAAGCTGTTCAGCAAAACATGGACTCTGGACTTGCTAATAAGTATAGGTACGGCGGTGAAGCTCGTAATTCAGGCTCGCAAGGCTCTTGCCGTGGCATGGGTTCTGCTATGCGTGGTGGCTCTTTTAGTGGTGTGAAGTAATGGAAAAGATTGACGGCCTTACGCCGCGTCAAATTCTTATTAAGGGTACTACGCAGGGCGTTGGCAGTCTTACCAATGCTCAGTATGGCAATTACACCCTCCAGATTGACAATCAAAACAAGGGTGAGCCGAATTACAAAAAGAAGCCGCGCAAATATGCTTCTGGTGGTGCAGTTCGTGGTTACGGTGCGGCAACCTCTGGCACAGGGTTTAAGGGGATATTCTAATGTCTGTTATCCGTATTGAAATCGACATGAATAGCATTGAGGACATGATTCCCGGCTACGGCGATGGGGATGATGATAACTTTGTATGCCCTATAGCCACGCAAGACGAAAGCATCAATGAAGAAAACAAACAGGTCGCTGTAGATGAGTATTCTTACGGCCCAGCCACAGCAACATGGGAAAACAAGAACGCGCGTTGCGGCACTTGCCAGTATTTTAACCTACAGTCATCTATGTTGAATTGCATCTCTGAGGGCTTGGGCTTAGAAGAAGGCGTGGGTTATTGTGAAAAGCTGCACTTCGCCTGCTCTATGGAGAAGATTTGCAATCTGTGGGAGCAGGGCGTTCCTAAAACAGATGGTGATTTAGATGATTATCCTTCAGATATGGGGAACCAGAAGGACATTATGTAATGGACACAAAAGACCGTATTTTAGAGCCATTTGACTTTAAAAAGTCACCTAGTATGAGCAGCCAAATGTTTGAGGCTGCTCCTGGTGTTTTTGGTGATAAAGACGGCGTTGGACCTTTGCAGTCTATAAACAGGGTTATGATTGGCGGCCCTGTTGATATTTTTGACTTTATTGGTCGCGCTAGTGAAGCTGGGCTTCGCGGTGCAGCAGAAGTCGCTGGCGAAGGCTATGAAGCATTAGGCGGTGGGCAAGGTATGTCGGAGCGCTTGAAGCGAGACATGTACGGGTTGGGTCAGATTGGTGGATTAATGGCAGGGGCAAGCCCTTCGTCCTTGTCTAGCGCGAGGGTACCCTCCACTCGCCGCGCTGCCCCATCTGACTCAACGCCTTCTGAAGGGATTATGATGGCGATTGAAGGGCCGCCAAAGCCTGCTGGCTTATTGCCTTCTCCAAAGCCCAAAAAGGCTCTAGAGGGTGAGATTGTATCAGGGCCTTCTGATGTCTTTCTTCAGGCTCAAGCTAAAAGAGACAAAGCAATCTCTAAGCAAGGCAGGGAGGTCTATCAGGAAGAGATGGATTATATGGGCCTAGAGGACTCTTTTCAGACAATTAAGAATGATATAGATGAAGGTTTTGTCGGCGCGGCTGACAGAGGTTTCGAGCCTATGGATGTAGACGGTTTCTTTGACACATTTCAAGACCGCGTTATGTATGAACGCATGAAGGCTGAAGGTCGCGGTCAAACTCCGAATATGGGTGAGATTATTGCCAAGGAGCTGCCTGAAACAATAAATGACTTTGAACGCAGTTTTGGTTTGTTTGTCGACCCTACTGATATGGTAAACAAGATTGCTAAAACTGCTGATGATGCTTATGATTTTGGTGTAGGCAAAGCAAAGAAGCGCATGGATGACGCTGAAGCCAACAGAAGAGGTTTAGAGGCTCAGAGAAATATGGCGCGTGCTAGAAACGAGCAGCGCGACTACTATAGAAGTATGGGCATTACTGACGATATGACAGATGAGCAAGTAAGAGATATACTGTACGAGCGTCAAATGGGGGCGCAGCGTGATTTAGCTGGTGCTGGCATACCAGAGCCGAAACCAGAGGGCCCGAATTTGCGCGTTGTTATTAATAATGAGGACTTAGACTAATGGCAGTTGAAAAAGGTATAGGTTCAGGCGGCGATAATGTAGTGCCGATGAATCCGCAAGAGCAGGCTGAAATTGATGTCATAGAAATGGCAGCCGAGCCGGGCCAAGTTTCTATGGATGACGGTTCTGTTATTGTTGGAGACATATCAGAAGATATGATGATGACAGAGGTGCCATTAGAAATACCTTTTGGCGATAACTTGGTCGAATATATGGACGAAGCAGACGCAATGTCTATTGCCTCTGATTTGGTTGGCGACATTGACGATGATTTATCTTCTCGTGAAGATTGGGAAGAGACATATAAGCGCGGCATCGACTTGCTTGGCATGAAGTATGAAGAGCGCTCTCAGCCGTTTGAAGGTGCTTCTGGTGTTGTGCATCCTTTGCTTGCTGAGTCAGTCACACAGTTTCAGGCGCAGGCTTATCGTGAGCTATTGCCTGCTGGCGGCCCTGTTCGCACACAAATCATTGGTGATGAGAACAAGGATGTTCTAGCGCAGGCTGACCGCGTTAAGAACTACATGAATTACCAGATTACCTATGAGATGGAAGAGTACGACCCTGAGTTAGACCAGATGTTGTTCTATCTTCCGTTGATAGGGAGCACATTTAAGAAGATTTACTTCGACCCTTTGTTACAAAGGGCGGTGTCTAAGTTTGTTCATGCTGAAGATTTAGTCGTTCCCTATACAGCTACAGACTTAGCATCGTCTACTCGCATTACGCATGTAGTGAAGATGGACAGCAACGAAGTTCGCAAGCTTCAGCTAACTGGCTTCTATGCTGACGTTGATTTGCCGGGCGAAGGCTACGGCGAGAGCGATTATTCAGATGTTCAGGAAACTATTGATGATGTTCAGGGGATTTCCCCTTCAGGCACCAATGAAGATATTACTTTATACGAGGTGCATACAAACTTAGATTTGCCTGGCTTTGAAGATTTAGACCCTAATGGTGAAGAAACTGGCTTAAAGCTGCCATATATTGTTACCATCATAGAAAAGAACAACAAGGTATTGTCTATCCGCCGTAATTACGAGCAGACAGACCCATTGCGCCGTGCCAAGCCTTACTTTGTGCATTATAAATTCTTGCCCGGTTTGGGCTTCTACGGCTTTGGCCTAACGCATATGATTGGCGGCCTGTCTTTAGCGGCAACAAGCCTGTTACGACAGCTTATTGATGCTGGAACATTGGCAAATCTACCCGCAGGGTTTAAGTCGCGTGGTGCTCGTATTCGTGACGAGGATGAGCCACTAAGTCCGGGAGAATTCCGTGATATTGATGTCGCGGGTCAGGATATTCGTCAATCTTTGATGACGCTGCCGTTTAAAGAGCCTTCACAGACGCTCTACGCGCTTCTAGGAACCCTTGTTGACTCTGGGCGTAGGTTTGCGTCTATGGCTGACATGAAGGTAGCTGAGATGGGCGGAGAAACGCCTGTAGGGACTACTATGGCTATTATGGAGCGCGGCACAAAGGTTATGTCCGCTATCCATAAGCGCTTGCATTACTCTCAGAAGATGGAATTCAAGCTTCTGGCTAATGTTTTTGGTAGGTTTATGGCTCCGATGTATCCATATGCGATACCGGGCGCACCACCTGAAATAAAGGTAACAGACTTCGATGACCGCATTGACGTTGTGCCAGTTTCAGACCCAAATATTTTCTCTATGTCACAGCGTATTGCTTTGGCGCAGACAGAATTACAGTTAGTTCAATCAAACCCTGAAATTCATGGGAATGAACAGGGTTTATATCAAGCGTACAGAAAAATGTACGAAGCATTAGGAGTTACAAATGTTGATTCCATACTCCCTCCACCACCTGTGCCTCAACCTACAAATCCGGCTAAGGAGAATCAGGAAGCTATGCGCGGCAAGCCTTTACAAGCTTTCCCAGACCAGAATCATCAGGCGCATATCGAGGCGCACCTCGCAATTATTGCAACACCTGTGGCACAGGCTAACGCAGCTATAGTGATGACGTTGCAAGGCCATATCCAAGAGCATCTTGGGTTTATGGCGGAAGCTATGGCGCAACAAGAGATTATGGAACAGCTTTCACCAGAAGAGCAGATGCAAATCCAGGCTTCTCAGGAAGGCATGATGGCTATGCAGACAGAAGTTGCATCTCGCGCTGCTGAGCTTGTTGGAGAGCTTAGCGAGCAGTATGCACAGGCTGTAACGCCGCCACAGCAAACTGACCCGCTTGTGGCAATTCGTCAGCAAGAGCTTGCTTTGCGTGAGGCTGACATCCAGCGCAGAGCGAAAGAGGCTGATGACAGAAATCAGCTTGACCGCGAGAAGGAAATGAATGACCAGATGGAAGCTGCGGCTCGCATCAACATTCAGAAAGAGGCTCTGGATGAAAAAACCAGAGTTGCAGAAGAGCGCATTCAAACGCAGAGGGATATTGCGGCGCTTAACAATATGACGAAAGGGCAATAAAATGTCAGCAAGTTCATTAAACCGCAAAGTTGCGGAAGTACAAAAAGCCAAGAAAGTGGAGCGTAGAAATGCCGCTATTAAAAGGTACGAGTCAGAAGACGATATCATCAAACATATCGAAGTTGAAGAGCGAGGGGTACCCGCAGAGGCAAGCGGTAGCGATAGCCCTGAACCAATCAAAGCCGAAGTCAAAAAAGCAAAGCCCAAAAAGGCCGCAAGCCCTAAGAAAGGGCGGAGTAGTAAAAGGATTTTCTCCAATAGCTAGGCCACAGAGATTTCAAGGTGTGTTCTAATGAGCGCGGAAGAAGTAGCAAGAAAAATGCTGGAGTTACGCATTCTGCCTCGGTTTATGATGCTTTGCATGACAGGTGTTTACATTAGATGCATTGAATGGGCGCTTAGCCAGCCAGATTTAACAACACAGCAGGCTTCGCTAATTTCAGTGGTAACTGGTGCCATGACAGGTTCGCTAGCCGTTTGGTTAAATAGCGAGAAAGATTGATGCCTATAGAGCTTCAGTATTGGTTAGTGTTTATGGTTACGCTAAATACATTTATAAATGTGATTGTATTCTTTAGGCACAGGTTCAAAGGCAATGCCAAGAGTTAGCGAAAATACTGAGGTTTCTCTTCCGCTGCGAAATATCATCAGCATGATTGCGGGTGCATCTGTAGCCACATGGGCGTATTTTGGCATTATTGAGCGCTTGAACCAGATTGAAACCAATCAAACCATGATGCAGTCTGACGTTGTACAAAACACAGACTTTCGTATTAAGTGGCCTCGCGGTGAGATGGGTTCTCTGCCAGCCGATTCAGAACAATTTATGCTAATAGAGCATATCGCGGGAGAGCTAGAGAAACTGGCGACAGAGATAGAAGAGGGGCGTGCGCCTTACGACCAACAACAAAAGCTAACGCTAGAGTTTTATGAAAAACGCATATCCAATTTAGAAGAACGTATAGAGGCGCTTCGAAATGGTGACTGAAATTACATTTGTTTTGCTATTGATGGTGTCAGGGGCGCGTTTGGAGTTCACGCCGTATGACAGCCTTTCTAAGTGTCTTTCCACTAAGCGCAAGATTGAAAGAAACGTAGGCCGTTATCAAAGGGACTTTAACGAGAGATGGACTTGCAAAGAGATGACGGTTAAAATGCAAAACGGGGCTATACTAGAAATAGTTGATTGATGGAGGGTTTGTTTGGAGTAGAAAATGGACCCAGCATCCGCGATAGCCATAGCAACAGCGAGCTTTGGCGCTCTTAAAAAAGGTTTTTCTCTTTCTAAAGATGTCTACGCTATGGCGGGCGACATTGGCAAATTTATGGACGCGATTGATTCTGTAAAAAACGTCCATAAAGAAGAAAAGAAAAAGTATGGCAGCGTTGGCGAAGAGGCTTTAAAAAGTTTTGTTGCTCATAAAAAAGCTCAAGAGATGGAAAATGAGCTTAGAAACTTCTTAATTGGTAATTATGGGCTTAATGCTTGGCAAGATGTGCTGAGAATACAGGCTCAAATAAGAAAAGAGCGAATAGCTATGCGTGAAAAGAAGAGTAGACAAATAAAACAGGCAATAGAAATAGCTTTTATAGCTCTTTCCAGTGCGGTAGGTTTACTTAGTATATATTTGTTTGCTATGTATTTAAAATCGTAGGAGGGTATCATGTTACAGGCTTTAATAGGGCCAGCTACAGAGCTGATTGGTAAATTTGTTGAAGACAAAGACCAAAAAAATAAGTTGGCGCATGAAATCGCCACTATGGCAGAAAAACATGCTCAAGAGCTGGCGAAAGGCCAAATGGCTGTTAACGCTGAAGAGGCAAAACACCGAAACATCTTTGTAGCTGGCTGGCGCCCCTTTATTGGGTGGTCCTGTGGCATTGCGCTATTCGCGCATTTTATTTTATTTCCTTCGGCAGACGTTGTGACTGCTTATATGGGGTATCCGCCCGTTTCATACCCAGCATTTGATATGGACAGCTTAATGACTATATTATTAGGGATGCTTGGCTTGGGTGGAATGAGGTCATTTGAAAAGTATAAAAAACTTACGAAGTAATCCGCGCCTGGAGGGGTCATGGACGCAATAGCACTAACAGAATATTTATTAAAGAACATCCGACAGCAGAAGGATGACTATGCAATTATGCTGTCGAATGGTGCGGTAGAAAACATGGAAAACTACCGTTTCATAGTGGGGCAAATACGCGGACTGACCTATTGTGAGGATGAAATAAGAGCCGCGATGAAAGGTGTCATTGAAGATGGCTAAGAAACTATTCGTGCCTGATAGGGTTACGGCAAACATGAAGTCTGACGCGCCGCAGACTGAAATACCAAAGGCGGTTCAAAATGCTCTTCCACAAGAAGAGGAAAACAAGAACACTGAAAACCCATCAGAAATGGATTCTTCCGCGCTAGAGCGCCTTCCAGAACCTGTTGGGTATCGCCTTCTTGTTATTCCTTATTACCCACCAGCCAAAACAAAAGGCGGAATCTACATTCCTGATGCAACTCGTGACAGAGAGGCATTCGCAACTGTAGCAGCTTACGTTGTTAAGGTTGGTCCAGACGCCTACAAAGACTCTGATAAGTTTCCATCCGGCGCGTGGGCTTCTGAGAAATCATGGGTGCTTATGGGTAGATATGCTGGGAATAGATTTAAAGTGGACGGTCTTGAGGTAAGACTCATAAATGACGATAACATTATCGCCACTATACTTGACCCATCAGATATCTCGTATGTATAAAAATACTGGAGGCGTATTATGGAAGACATTATGAATCAAGAAGCTGAAGAAAACGTAACATTTGACGTTGAAGATTCTGAATCTGTTGAGGTGGCAACTGAAGAAAAACCCGAACAATTATCCGGGTCTTCAGATTTTTCAGACTCAGACGGCGCTAGTGATGATGACCTTGAAAATTACAGTGGTAATGTTCAGAAGCGCATCAATCAACTGACCGCGAAGCGTAAACAGGCAATGGAAGAGGCGGAAGCTGCGTATCAGTATGCTCAGCAGATGGCTCAAGAAAACCAGCAGATTAAGGCTCGCTTAAATCAGTTGGACCAAGGCTACACCAATGAATATGGTGCTCGCGTTGATTCTCAAATGGAGCAAGCTAAAAAGCTTTTAAGAGAAGCTAGAGACATAGGCGATATAGATAAGGAAACGGAAGCTGTTTCTTTGTTGCAGAGGTTAGCTATTGAACAAGAAAGAGTTCGCGTTCAAAAGGGCCGTGCCGAGCAACAGGCGGCTCAAGCTGAGCAACAGGTTCAGCAGCCGCAAGTTCCTCAAAGACAAGCTGTTCCTAGAACAGAAGATTTGGACCCAAAGCTTCGTTCATGGATGACAAAGAACGACCAGTGGTTCAACAAAGACATGGTTATGACTCGTGGAGTGCAGGCTATTCACGAGGCTCTAGTTGGTGTTGAGGGTTTTGACCCAACAAGTGATGATTATTACAAGGAAATCGACAAGCGTATGCGCGTAGAGTTTCCACACAAGTTTCAGGCACAGCGGCAGAACGCCCAAGCAGTTGCGCCTGCGTCCTCTGGACGGTCAGTGAAATCAGGGCGGAAAAAAACGGTGGAATTAACACCAGGTCAAGTGGCTTTCGCCAAGAAGATGAATATTCCTCTTGAGCGGTACGCAAAAGAAGTCGCTAAAATAGACACAAGGAGTGCATAATGGTTGACCGCGCTAGCCGGGATTCGCAAACCCGTGAAAAAACAGCGAGAGTAGACGCGTGGAGGCCACCATCAACCCTTGAAGCTCCTGAAGCACCTGTGGGTTTTAAGCACAGATGGATTCGTGAGTCAGTCATGGAATACGATGACCGAAACAACGTCCATAAGCGCCGCCGTGAAGGTTGGGAGCTTGTACGGGCGGAAGACTATCCTGATTTCGATGCACCCGTCATTGACGAAGGTAAAAACGCTGGCGTAATCGGCGTAGGTGGTTTGGTTCTTGCCAGAATACCTGAAGAGATTGTGGAACAGCGTGACGCGCATTACCGTAGCGTTACAGAAAATCAAATGGAAGCTGTAGATAGAGATTGGATGCGTGAATCTAATTCCGCTATGCCCAAGCTAAATCCGCAGCGTTCAAGTCAAGTAACTTTTGGCTCAAGAGGCCAAAAATAAACTCGTAAGGAGAGTTCAAAATGGCAAATAAAGATGCTGCCTTTGGTCTGCGCCCAGCGCGGATGATGAACGGCTCAGCCTTTATGAACCAACAGAACCGCTACCGTATCGCTTCTGGCGCTACAACTGCAATTTTCCAAGGCGACCTAGTGGAAACACTAACTGCCGGAACAATTGGGGTTAAAGCCGCAGGCGAAACCGATGCTGCTCTGGGTGTGTTCAACGGCTGCCGTTATACCGACCCAACCACGAAAAAGGAAACTTTTTCAAACTTCTACCCTGGCTCAATTGCAGCTTCAGATATTGAAGCATTTGTAATTGACGCGCCGGACGTAGTTTACGAAATTCAAGGTAACGCTGCATTTCCTGTAACGGATTTGTTCGGAAACTTTGACATTGTTGTTGGCACAGGCGACACAAATTCAGGGCTTTCACGCACTGAAATTGGCGTTTCAACTGGCGCGACCACTGCAACACTTCCTCTGAAAGCGATTGATATTTCGCAAGACCCAGAGAACAGTGACACTGGCTCAGCTAACACAAATGTCATGGTCGTTATCAACAACCACTTGCTGTCCGCTGGCACAGCAGGCTTGGCATAAGGA
>Ga0208767_1001913_pt1 | contig 16109 bp, 30 predicted proteins | sample VirMetDEL_Mar_21_FD_184514 | JGI IMG/M metagenome (GOLD analysis project Ga0208767, IMG submission 184514) | Aqueous microbial communities from the Delaware River and Bay under freshwater to marine salinity gradient to study organic matter... | ecosystem: Environmental > Aquatic > Marine >... | reverse complement strand
TAAAAATGCTGTCAAAATTAGGTATGCCAATTTGATAACCAGGTTTGAAACCGTTTTTAACAAAGTCTGTGATTTCATCTTCTATATCTTTTAATGTGGTTACGTTTTCTAATGGCACAGGTCTAGCGCCTTCAATACGATTAACTAGTTTATCTTTACCGTATTTAATAAGATACTCATTAGCATCTTTACAGTCTTCAAATGTAGTTAAAAAACAAACTTCAGCTCCAAGACGTCTAATAAGCTCTTGTTGTAAAGCTTGACCTGGTTCATCATCATCTAAAGCTAGTATTACTTTTTCTTTATCTTCAAAGTAATCTATACAGTTATCTAAATAATCTAAGTTGTTAGAGTTTAGAGTTGCGCCGTTAGGAACTGATATTGCATTTTTAATTCCAGCTTCATGTAATGCTAACACATCCATTTCGCCTTCGGTTATAACGCAACTGTCATACCCAACTATACTATTTATGTTATAAAATATTTTTTCAGCTCCTTTATATAACTTAAAATTCTTACGACCATCTCTGTATTTAACATTGATTAACTCATCGCCTATTATATAATTGAACTGAATTGTATTCTCGGACTTGCCGGTCTGTGGCATAAACTCAGGACCCTCTGTGACCATAAGATCGTCGAGGGTTTTCTGAGATATTCCACGGGATTCAAACCATTTCGAGACCTTAGACGTTATTTCTTTTAGGTCTACAACGTTTAACGCATTAGGACGTATATATGTCTTCTCAGACGATCCTTTGCGTTGATACGTATGTAATTGAAATGATGAATCACAATGATGGCAAGTACCCAAACCTCGTTCCCAATCATAACTAGCACATTTAGCTTTTTGATTTTTAGGTTTCCTTTCATGTGAACACAGGGGACAAATCCCCTGCGTTTTTCCTACATCTAAATTGTGTTGGTTAAACTGGTCGATTAAAAATCCATTAATCTCCGTGTTGTTTACTTGCATTTATTATTAATTAAAAGGGTAAATCATCTTCGATAGCTGCTGCTGCTACAGGTGCTGCCTGTTGCTGTTGTGGGTTATCGAATTTTTTAACTTCTCCGTTGGTCCATACTAATTTTACATTACCTAAATATGTTTTAGCCTGTTTCGCTTCGCGTTCTTCTTTGCTCTGCGATACAATAACTGGACCTTGATTACCGAATTGATCAAGCTCATCATTAAGAGTAATACTGATAGGTAAGTATTTACCTTTCTTACCAACAATGATCTTGTCTTTAGGTATTTCATTTAGATTAATGCTTGCTGCTAATATTAATGCCATTATACTGCTGTTTGAAATAAATTATTGAACATAGTTCTTAGCTCAGTAGTTCCTACTGTAGCCCCTGTAGCTTGTAATCTTCTTCTGAAGTTATCAGCTTTTTTACTATATGCATGTAAACCATCGTTTGATGTTCTGTTTGCATAAAATTCTGACGTTGGAAATGTCATTCCTGTCATTGCACATTGTTTTGTTGCTACTTTTCTTTTTCTTGCCATAATAATAGGGTTTAAAGGGTTTTACTAATAAAATATTGTTTCGGATCGAAACTGTCTGTCTTATAAAACAGATCGTAAGCCTCAGCGGCTCTTTTAACCTTGTCCTGCCCAGTTTCATAAAACTGAGGCGAACAGTCATAAATACCTATTTGATGAGTTTTTTTGTCTATAACAATAAACATAAACTCATAACCAAATAGACTACTATAAATAAAAGCTTGACTATCGTAATTGTATTTAGAAGCTGAGTATCTAAACTTAGAAAGATCTGCTGTAGTTTTTAAATCAATGATTAACTTTTCATCGTGATTAACTATGTCAGCTTTACCTTTCCACATTTGACCTTCAAGCTCTGTAACACCAGGTTTTTCGTATTCAACATTACCTGTTATTAAACTTTTACACACATCATTACTCATGATTTTTTCTCTCATTAATTCTATAGAGTCAACCTCATGTTGTAGTAGACATAACTCTCCTCCAGCTATGTCTTTATAAGCTTTAGTATTTCTAGTAGACGATTTCACAACCTTATACTTATCAAGCTTGTTAGGCTCTAGTATTGCTGTGTGAAAATAACCACCAACTAAAAATGCAGCTGATGGTTTTGACTGTTGTCCAAGCGCTAAAGGGTTGTTTAATAAAGCTGATATATCTGAGTTACTAAGGTATTGTTTACCGAAGTCACCGTAGTAATGCTCATCAATTTTAAGCTTATCTAACACCTCTTGTTTAGTCATACTATAATGTTATTTGTTTTTCAATTTCAGGAGTTACATTATATTTCTTTTTGATAGCTTCTAGTTTGCCGCCGGCCTGTACAAAGTTTTTAGCTTTAGCTATAGCTGCTTTGTCCATAGGTAGACCGTTAGTTGCGTCTGCATCCTTAGTGTCATCAATTAGGAATAAATTTCCTAGTGCGTACTTCTTACCATAACTCGAGGCTGTACCGAATTGTTGTGGAACCTGCATACCCTTTTGATTAAGATCAACACCAACTAATGCTGTAGCAGTAATCGTGTTTTCTCCGTCTGATAATGTTGCGCAGCTTTCTACAATAGGCATAGGACTAGTCTCAACTAAGTTTTCACTTATCGTTACTGATACTCCTAATTCTAATAAATAGGGTTTTGTTGCTTCGAGAATGTCTTCGGCTGATCTGAAGTAATATTTGCCGAATGAATTAAATCTACTCTTCTTCGATTTAAATTTTGTTTGAATTGTGGCTAACTTTTGGTTTATGGTCATACTAATATAATTACATGTTTAAATTAAGTTTTACAAAGGTAAACTACAGATAGTCAAGCACTTGCGAGTGATCTACACTATCAATTAGTTTATCTACAGCTTGTTTTTTAAGCTCTGAAACACGCACATAAGCACTGCTTCCCTCGATGTTTAATATCTCTGCAATTTTGTTTGCAGAATGCTTTTCACAGTCTAATCCATAGCTCAGCCTAAGCACATCGTATTCACGGTCATTAAGATGCTTTTTTAATAACCCTGTTAAATAAATATTTAATAAGCCAATATTATAAGGCTCTGATTTATCCGCTATTTGATATATCATATTCTCTTCGTCGTCTTTAGGTTTTTCATCAATAGATAAAAACATACTATTGAAAAACATTGCGACCATTTTATGATCTTTACCATTATCTTTACGGATCTCATTAAGTTTATGTTCTGGTATTCTTATATCACCTCTGTTTTTATCAATGGCTCTACGTATACCACCTTTAATACGTTTAGATAAAAAAGATTTTAATGTTTTTTCTTGGTCTTCTGATTCTGATAACCTTGTCCAGTCTATACGTTTAATAGCTTTACACAAGTTTAAATTACCTTCTTGTATTAAATCATTAATACTCATTACGCCTGATGCTTGTTGTGTTGTAGAGAATTTACGAGCTATGTTTTCTACTAAAAGCATAAACTTCCATTGCAACTGTTCTTGATTTAAGTATTGTACATCAATATCTTCTATTTTCTTTAATTGCACTAACAAATCGTTTTTATAACGAATATAATTAGGTATATTATATTTTTTCATTTTCTTGATTTAAAAGTTCTTTTTCTTTTTTAAGTTCATAGCTCATATTTCTATGTATTGTTCTTGCTGAACAGTGTAATAAGCCTGCTATACGACTTATAGTTATTTTTTTACCCATGTCATTTATATCTAGCATGCACTGATAAATATCATCTTCGTGTATTCTTTTTGATCTACCTATTAATTGACCTACAATAGTTAATTTTTCAGACAGGTTTAAACCGCAATTGTCATTAAATATAACTTTTCTTAGTTTATTTTTAGGTGGCTCTTCAAGATCACACATGCTAACATCATATACTATCCTTTTAAGTAATTGTGGAGGTATATCAAACGCTATAAATCCATATTTATAATTAGCTATTGTTTCCGAAAGCTTTGTAAACTCATTCATATCTAACTGTGGATTTAAATACCACAAAACTAACAGATGCCATTTTAAACTTTTATATGTAGTTATTTTAGCTTTACTACGGAATAAATCATAACATTGATACGTACCGTTTTCATAATACTTACCATACTCAAATATTAACGTTGGCTTATCTGTTGTTGGATTACGTCTGTATACAATCCGCCTCTTGTTTAGATAATGTAAATAACGCGGTATTGATACATAATGTGACATTAGCCTCTTACTCTTTTATTCTTAGACCTATTGTCACGTTTAGGCTTTTGAAAAGCCTTTATTTTATCTGCGATACCAAAAACATTTGTTTTTAATAAATGTTTAATTTGTTTAGTTGTACTCATATAATTTAATTTTTACGTTATTCCATTTACCTCCCTTCAATGTCTCATCGACCAGGAAGTCTATTCTATTTGTCCATCGTTTGTTCATGCGATCTCTTATGACCCAAAGGCCATTCATTTCTCCTGCATTGCTAACAACAACTACAGTATTCATTTTAAAACCTTTAGTTTCAAGATCCCGAGACACAGCTATTATTCTGTGTGACTCAGGATTATTCATATTTATTTTAAAATTTGTAGCTGTTCTATCAGGCGTACTGTCTGTTTGCTTGATGGTAGCGTGATATATAGTTGCCGTTACTGTCAAGTCTGACGTCGAGATCGTCGACATCAAGAGGGTACTCAGTATAAGGTTTTTCATCTTTATTAATTATAGATTTTTTATCATTAATATAATAATTCCAATAAGCTTTTAAAGAATTGTTTAATACTTTATATTCGTCTGGCATGCATTGCGGAGGCATTGTAAAATGACCATTTTGCATACCTTTAGGAGGATTTAACAAAACTTTAGCACATTTAGTTATACTTAAATGTTTTTTCTTATAACGTTTAGTATATTCCTCACCAAGCGCCATCATATAATCATAGAGCCAAAAATACGTTTGCATATTTTCTCTTGCCCATTGAGTTGAAGGGTGATTATAATGTGCTTTACGGTAAGGAATATAACTACCGTCGTACTCATACAACTCAGCATAATGATGATGAGCCGTACAGAGCATTTGGGCTGCTTCGAGTATCATCTTAACTTTATGTTTGTCATAATGATAAGCGGCAGCTTTATTTGGATTAGGGTGTAAATAAAATATATTCATGTCTTATTTACTCTATTATAATGTTGATCAAGTAGCATGTTGGCAACTTCCATGCTGATCATATTGTCGTTATATAATTGCCAAACTAGTTTACTCATAATTTCTAATAGTTTTAAATAGTGGATGTCTGTAACTACCGTATTGAGTACGTTCGAAATATGTAAACGTAGCTGTTTTACCTATGTAGTCATGAATGTTTTTAAGCATATTAGCTAAATCTTTGTAGTTGTAACCTTTACCTGGAGGACAACCAAACATCATACCATCTTCATCTTGCATTAAAAACTTGCCAAGAGTTCCTTCACGTTTACCTTTACCTTCTTCATAGCCAATAATTGTAGCTTCAGTGTCATGAAAGTCTTTAAACTTTTGTAAGTTGTAAGATCGTTTTTGCTGATAAGGTTTGTCTAGACGCAATATAGAGCCTTCGTAACCGTTATTTAAGTTGTATTGATGTCTTAACTGTGCAGACTCTTTAGAATTAACTAGAGTAGTTTCTACATATTTAATACAGTAGTTGTACATATCAGAGCAAGTTAGTTGATCAGATCTGTAACTATAAGGCTTGTTCATAACCGTTTCTATATAATCATAGCAATGAAACTGTATTAGTTTTTTAGCATCAGCCTTATCGGCATCAGTTGGTTTTTGTTTTCTAACTAATGATATAATCTTTTCGAAGTCATTTCTAAGATCATGATTGTATAATTCACCATCAAGAACTATATCTACATTTGCGTTGTCAAAAAAGAATTCTCTAAGAGAGTCTTTAATGTGTTCAAGATTGTGAAATTCTTTACCTGTTCTGGAGAAACACACTATTTCTTCTTTGTCGTTGACGTATATAACACAACGTACGCCGTCAAGCTTTGGTTGAATGTATACTTTCTCGGACCAGTCGACAGGTTTTTTGTCTACTTTGTATGCGAGCATTGGTTTAATCATAATTTATCTATTTTATTTTGAATTTTAATTATTTTATTTTTCATTATCTCAGCTTTTTCATACTCTTCATCATCAATAAATTTATTTTGAAGTGTACATAATCTACCGAGTTCGTCTTGTAGTATTTGACGCTCAGACAATTCACCTTCATATATAGGTTCGTCTTCTACGTATTTAATACCATAAGATGCTGTTTCAGGGTTAATAAACTCCTGATATAGATCGAATTTAATTCTATCTAATAGTTTTTGATACTGTCTTTCTGTCATTAATAAGTTAATTTACTAGGGTTAGCTAAAAAATATCTAATATCTAATTGTTTTTCTTCTAAGTCTTCAATTCTTACTAATAACTCTTTAAGAGTATAAGACTCACCATCTCGATGAGACTTTACTTTTATTGGTTCTTCAGTTGGTTTAAACATATTATCCATTTTATATCGTATTTACTTTGTGTTTTTCTTTCCAATCAGTGTAACCGTAATTGTTTTGTTTGTATTTGTCTAGTAGTTTTTGTGCACCACCAACAAATTCACACGTATTAGTATACTGATTATAAGCGCTTAGCCATACATCAGGTTTACCTGTCCATATAATCCAAGTGTATTCATGGTCAATAGAATCAACGTTTGGGTATAAGTACTGACTGTTATAATGAAAGTCATATACTAAATGTGATGCTATTCTTGAACCATCACCGAAGTTTGTAAAACCTCGCTCACCTTGCATGTGCTGAATCCAGTTGGCAAGTTCTACGCCTCTCCACTCAGGATAACCATCATGGTGCAGATACATATGAACATAAGCTTTATCGCTAACCAGTTGAGGTTTAACTGCAAAGCCTTTTTCAAATTCTTCCGCGTGTGATCTATCGACCACTAGTGTCATATTTCTTGTAGCCATTATACTAATTCTTCACCTATACTGATTATTTCAGCGATTATTAATACTACTACACCTAGTGACAATGATGACAATAGGATACTAAAGCCCATTACTCTAAGTATAGACTTGAATAAACTCACTTTAAAATGTGGAGTGAGTTTGCTTTTAAATTTACTCATATTTAATTTAATTTAATGTTAGTTGACTCGCTAGGGCTCGAACCTAGACTCTTCTGGACCAAAACCAGACGTGTTGCCAGTTACACCACGAGTCATTATGCTAATCTAATAGCACTTGATAAGCTTTAGGGTTGGCTTTTCTAAACCAGTCTAAGCCTTTTCTTGTTAAATCGTACTTTTGTACCATTTGAGAACCCATAATTAAGTCATACATACTTAATTCTAAGTTGTTTAGTTCGTAAGTATCGCCTGAAAAAGGGTTCGTTACTGTTTCGCCTTTGTCGTATATTGTACCGTCGAACCATTTAGGTAATTGTGTTTTGTTTTTCATAATCTAAGTAATCTATTCTTTCGTGATCTTTTTCTATTAATGATGCTATATAATCCCACACTTCACGTTGTTGTTTTGTGTGTCTCAATACACCTTTTAATTGGTCTATTGTTATAAAAGGTGTTATATTGTCTTTTATTTCTTGCTTTAACCTGCTAATGTCAGTGTCTAAAGTATATATGTTAGCAAAAGCTTTATCGTGAGCTAAATCTTTTATTCTACTTTCCATTATTTATTAATTATATTGTTACCATATAATAAATCTTGAGCAGACAACTTGTAAGTTGGTATGTCACAGTAAACTGATATATCAGATACTTGACTAACTGTTAAGTCATACCATGAAGTTTTTGACATAAGCGTGTACTTAAGCCTTTTAGCACTAGAGTATTTTCTAGCATTTTTTTGCAGTGACGACTTAAAACCTGGTTCTAGTCTGTCATAAATTGTTTTTAATTTCATATTTATATTATCCGTGTTAATTCGTATTTAGTTTGTAAGTTCATGTGCTTCAAATCTTTGTTTTTCTCTGTCTATTATATTACCAATATGATCTTGCATTGCTACAATATCCATTGCTAATAATTGTAATTCAGCTAAACCATTAACTTCATGAACACTCATGTGCTCATTTAAGTCATTGTTTTGAAGAGCGATAACACAGTCTTCTAAATCTCTTGCAGTATTTTCAAACCTGCAATAACTCATGTTTGCCATATTTAATTATTTAATGTTAGTTGCGGGAGAAGGAATCGAACCTCCGACCTTTGGGTTATGAGCCCAACGAGCTACCTCTGCTCTATCCCGCATTAAGTGGTGACCAACCTGTGAGCAATGTCGTAAGCTTCTCACGGTGAATGCAACGTGTGACTAATTTCACCAGTCTGTAGTGGACGTGGCAGGATTCGAACCTGCGTTCAAGTTAGTGTGGCTTTCGCCTCCTATTTCTTGTCTTACCATTTCACGCCCTTATGAGAGGCACCAGTTGTGGACAGGTAGCTAACTAGTATTGTCATTTATCCACACTTTCTGTTTCGTACTGGTACAGTAGAACGCCATTTTTACTTGCCATTACACTATTGTACCGATCTACCTAACGTGACCTGTATGCCGCCGCCTCTCTGCCAGCTATTCACTTATGTGTGTGTAATACACTTCCGTACGTTCACATATGTCCGTCGACAGTCGACACCACATACACACCTAATTAAGCTACTCGTCTGGCTACTTTTTACTTTCTACGCCAAGATCTATGAACTCTGTCACTTAATTCTTGACTTACTATTTGTACTTCTAGTACTTGTTTGTTTGCAATAATAGGAATATAACTATATTGCTTTGTTTCGCTACAGTTTACACAGGTTGAATAACCTAGTGCTAGTCTGCCTGCTGGAATTTTATTGTTACATTTACATTTCATATTATTATTATCCATTAATAATCGTATTTAGTTTGTAATTGTAACGTCTAAACCACTCAATTTCTATACGTTCAGCGTCTTGCCTAGTAATTTTAAATAGTTTAATGTGCTTATGTCTCCTTTTAGTCTTCATAATTATCTAAACCTGTATGTAATTTTTCTATTGTAGCACACATTATCATGTGCATTAACTGGTTATATTCATCACCATTTAGTTTTTCATGATCTAGTTCTGAACCATCAATAGCCCACTGTACAGAATCATACAATGTTTCTTTGATGTAAGACACTTGAGCGTCTGCTATTTCATCTATAATTTTCATTTTACTCATAATATTGCTTTTTTAACTTGTTTTAAATCGTATTTTTCATGTGAATCACGCCACATTTTATGCATTGTGTACTTACTTACTTGACTATAAGATGATTTACCTCGTAGTTTTACTTGTTTGTACTCGCGATCAGTAAATGGTTGGCATTCACCGTACACTTTGTTTAGCTCATAGTGTTGAAACGCTCGCTGTTTGCGCTTATTTGCAACATATTGCTTTAGTTCTTGCATATTTCTACACATAGACTCTATCATTTATAGTATACCAGTTTAAGTAATCTGTGTATTCTGTGTTTTGATGTAGTCTAGTTAGCACTTTGTAGCCATTATCTGTTTCGATAATAGCATTACCTGTTTCTTGATTGAATTTGATTTTTTTCATATATAATTATTATCCGTTAGTTTTCGTATTTAGTTTGTAATTTCTAATGTAAAAGTCAAGCATAAATTTCATTCTAGCAAGACTATTCCATATTTTTACTCTAGTATAACTATCATAAATGAATGTTTTAAGTGTGCCTTGATCAGTTAGGAACATTTGTCTGCGCTCTGATTTGTACACTGGATTTAATTGATAGTTAGATGAGCAAGAATTTACGTTTCTTACATAACCTGTTTTGTAACAAGCGAGTCTTAATCTTTTGCCATTTGGCCAAGTTTTTCTTGATGGTACAGGAAATTCAAACTCTCTTGTGCCATTTATTGCTTGTCTTTGTGTTGTTACTTCTTTGATATTATGCTCTATTAATAGTCTTCTAGCGAAAGAATCCTCGAGCATTTGATTTTCTTGTTGCCAAGTGTATTTATTTGTACTCATTGTAATAAGGTTTAGTGTAATCTGTGTTATAATTAATTGATTTTGCTACATTTTGTCGCCATTGCCACTCGTTTTTACGATACTCATAGCTGTTACACCATTTTTTGACAGCAGTGACTGTAGCGTTTGAACCATATTTTGCTTCATAGTCAAGACATTGTTGTAATTTTGCTTTGATTTCTGACGCTGGATAGTCTTTAAATTGTGTATTCATACTAGTATTATCCATTAGTGATCGTATTTAGTTCGTGAGTTTCTATAATACCAAGAACATCTGCTCTTGTTAGTTTATTTTCTATTTGTAGACCAATAGCCCACGTTAAATCATTATTATATTTATCAGTGAAAATCATACGCCTACAAATATTACTTGATAAAACATAAATAGTATTCCTGATACTGACATTGGTAGTAATACTCCGAAAGCATAAACTTCTAGTATTACTAAGTGTAAAGGTTTTGACTTTACATATTTTCTAATTTTTTTCATATTATTAAATTTTATTATTGTTAGTAGACATGGTGAGAATCGAACTCACATTAACCATTATGTCTTGTACTCGTTCGCAATTTATACTGTTAGAAACAAGTGGAACTCGCAGCAGTGATTACACTAATTCTACATTTCGTAGTGCAACTGGAATATTATTAGTTGCAGTGTAAGACTTATACTTTTGAAAGCAATTCATACTTTGTAACTTACTTTTCATAATGTTGTACGCTATGTCATGATTGTAAGTGTATGTAATACCTTTTTTGTTAGTAAATTCTATTGTTACATTTTTTCCGATTAGTGACTGTCTGATGACAAATCTTTTTGAAGTTATTTTACTCATAATTTTATATTTTATTTATTTATTTAGTTTATTAGTTACATTAGTATTATCCAAGTTGAGTCGTATTTAGTTTGTAAGTTCTACAACTATTTCTTCATATAAATAATCTAGTATACTTTCACTATATTTATCTTTACACATAGTATTGTCATATGGAAATTCTACTTTGATTTGTTTGATAATTTCTGTTATTGAAGTTTCTAGTTTGTAATTCATAAGAGTGTATATTTATTTATTTAGTTAAATGAGTTGAGTGGTATACCACACTGTCTCAATTGATATAAGTAATTTTACTTAATCACTTACATATATATTATCCATATAGTGTCGTATTTACTTTGTAAATAGTAAACATTAGTAGTATGTAGAAAAAACATAAACATGTATACAAATTTAAACAAAAACGTAAAACATTTTTACAATTGTGAAAAAAAGTGGGGCCGGGCCGTCATTTTAAAATCATTTTGTGTAACACGTTGATAATCAGGAGGATAGGGGTAACACCATACTTCTATATATCTAACAGCTTTATAGTGACATAAGCCTATTATAGTTATAGAGTAAACAGCTATTGTCACACTATCGTTATATCTAGTTCTATATAAGAGTAAACCTAGCGAAAAACGTGTAATATTACTAATTATAGAAAATACAAGTGCGCTTTAACAAAAGTCCGCTTTCACAAATAATCACATGTTTAGATTAACTTCAGTTGATTTGCAGTACAAACAGATAAAAAAGAAAAAAAATGGCACAAATCTCTTCATACCCAACACTCACACCAAACCTAGGTGATAAGATACTTGGGTCTAACAACGTAGATGCATCTGGTCAACCAGTTATAGGCAATCCTACGGTACAATATTCCTTAACAGACATAAAAACCTTAGTTGATCAACAGTTCATTCAACAACTCACATCGTCTAGTAACGATAGTGGCGTTGCGGGTATACCAGCATCACAAGGTCCTACAAGCACAAACACAGTTCATCAAATTATATTTGGTCAAGCAGACTCATCTTCATCTACTAGTGTAACTATAGATGCAACAGGTAAAGTAACTTGGTTAAAAACTGGAACATATTACGTGACTCAAGAATACTATTTACAGGGAACTAACTCAGCAAACATATTACATACTTTGTTTAGAACATTTGATGGTTCTAGTCAAGTTGGACCTACACACGCGGAGATATTCCATGTAGAAAACACATCGAATACAAAAAGAATTGTAATAAACCAAATGGTTCATATTACATCTGCTAATAGCTACCACGTTTACCAAATGTTAAGAGATTCAAACGGTGCTAACGATGGTACGTTATATCAAAAGCTTAATAACAACGGTTGGACAACTACACCAAACGCACAAATAACAATTTCAAAACTAATATAACATGGCAATAATATATTCATATCCTGTAGTTCAACCTACAACTGATGATTTAGTTTTAGGGACAGATGCAACAGACGCGTCGAAGCCAACTAAGAATTTTACAGTACAAAGTATTATTGACCTTGTAACTGTTTCTGGTAACGATTTACAAGCGGTATTAAATAACGGTAACGTTGCTACAGGTAGAGACATTAATTTAACAAACAATAACTTTAGAGGTGGAAGTTTCATTACAACAGGTAATGCAACTATAACAGGTACTATAGGTACTGGGTTTACACAAATAACAGCAGATGATTTCGTTGGTGATTTAACAGGTATAGTAAAAGCAGGGTCAAGCATTGAAAGCACGGTGACTGGTGTTACACAATCTCAAGGTGATAACAGTACTAAGTTAGCAACAACTGCTTATGTTGATGGTAAAGTTGATCCATCTGTGTTACAATACTTAGGTGATTCAACTGGTCCTTTTGATCTAAACCTAATAAGTGATGATTTTAAAATAGCAGGTACAGCTAATGAAATAGAAACTACAGCAACTACAGTGGCTGGTAATGTAGGTACAGTGACTTTATCTTTCCCTACAGCTGGTGTAACACTACCTGACGGCTCAGTGGCTACAACCCAAGCATTAACCGATAATTCAACAAAAGTTGCAACAACCGCTTTTGTTCACGGTAAAAACGATGCTCAAACGTTAAATTTCAGTAACGGCTCTAACGCTAGTACAGTATTATTAAATAGTCAAACTTTCGTTGTTTCAGGAACAACTAATCAAATAGCGACAGCGACAACACCTCAAACAATAACTATTGGTTTAACAACTGATGTTACTATAGCAGGTACATATACAGGTGCTACGTTTTCTGGAGATTTAAACGGTACGGTAAATACGGCCACAACAGGTACAACTCAGTCAGCTGGTGATAATTCAACTAAAATAGCTACAACAGCTTATGTAGATAATGCCGCTGGTGCTAAAATATTACAATACAAAGATAGTACGTCTACGGTACATGACTTAAATTTATCTGATGATGATCTTCAATTTAACGGGGATTCAAACATAACAGTTACAGCTGACGCTGTTTCAAGTAATGTGGGTGCAGTAACAGTTGATTTAAACAATGATGTTACTATATCAGGTACAATGCAAGCTGGTACACTTTCAGATGGAACTTTCTCTGGAACAGGTGGTACATATACAGGTGGTGTAAGCATTACATCTACAGATTTTGTAGGTGCTTTAACTGGTAATGCAGATACAGCTACGGCTTTAGCTTCTTCTGGAGCTATAGCACTTACAGGTGATACAACATCAACTGGTGGTCCATACACTTATACTTCAGGTGGTGCGCTTAGTATAGCTACTACAATAGCTGATACCACAGTAACCGGTAAAGTATTAACTAATTTACCAACTGCAACATCTCAAGTTATAGCAGATTCAGATACTATATTAGAGGCTTTATCTTATTTACAAGGTCAAATCACTGGTATACCACAAGGTCTTGTATATAAAGGAACATGGAATGCTAGCACTAACACACCAACACTTGCTAGTGGTACTGGTGTTACAGGTGAATTTTATATTGTAAGCGTTGCTGGTACTACGAACTTAGATGGTATTACAGATTGGCAAGTTGGTGACTGGGCTATATTTGTAGAAGTCGGGGCAACTGATACTTGGCAAAAAATAGATAACACTTCTGCTATACTTGGAAGTGGATCAGCTAATAAAATAGCTAAATGGACTGGATCTAATACTTTAGCAACTGGTCTTATATCAGATGATGGTGCAGATGTTACTATTGGTAACTCTGGTAATTTAATTGTTGAAGGTAACACAACTCTTGGTAATGCCGATACAGATACTACAACAGTTAAAGGTCCAGGTGTTTTTGAAGAAACAACTCAATTTAACGTTGGTATTGGTTTAAGCTCCACACCTGACTATGGTACAGCTGGGCAAGTGTTAACATCTGGTGGTGGTTCTGCTACAGCAAACACATGGACAACACCTACTACAGGTACAGTTACAAGTGTAGGTGCTTCAATTGATGGTGATTCTTTAAGTATAGCAGGAAGCCCAGTAACAAGCTCAGGTACATTAGCATTTACTTTTCAAGGTGATAATACTCAATATATAGATGGTGCTGGTGATTTAACAACTTTTCCAACTGTAGATAATTATCAATACTGGATATTATCTGATGGTACAAATACAACTAATATAGCTTCAACTGATACAGCTACGTTTTCTGGAGGTACATATATAACAGCCAGTGAATCAGCTGGTACTTTAACTATAGATCACGATGCTACGACTAGAGCAGATACAACATCTACAGATGCACCTGCTTTTGGTGGAACTTTTGATGCGGTAACAAGTGTAACAAGTAATGCAACAGGACACGTTACAGCAATAGATGTTTCTACTGTAACAATACCGGCTAACCCGGTTTTTGTTGGTCCTGCTGATGCAAGTACTGATGGGGTTGCTGGTATAGTTCCAGCTCCGGGTCAAGCTACTTATAATGGTGGATATTTCTTAAGACAAGATGCAACGTGGGCTATTCCACCAAATGATGATGGTGTAACAGCAGTAACGGCAACAGCTCCAATATCTTCTTCAGGTGGTGATACACCAAACATAACTCATGATAATTCTGGTGTAACAGCTGGAACTTACGATAGTGTAACCGTTGATGCTAAAGGCCACGTAACAGGTGGTAGTAATCCTGGCGGTGACGGTGGTGGTATATTTTCTGGGGATCAAGCTGTTATTACAGCTTCAGCTTCTCTAGCATTTACTTTAAATAGAGCTACTACAGGAGCGTTAATATTTGATGTATGGTTAACTTCAGAAACAAGTACAGGAACTTCTGTAACTAAAAAATACACTGTTGCTCATGCTAATAATGCTACTCCAGTTTATAATAAAATAATAGACACAGGACCAGTTGGATCAAATGATTTTCTAGTTACTTTCTTAAATGCAGGTTCTGGATTATCCGTTACATGTAATATACAAGCTGTTGGTATTGCTCAAAATATAGGTTACACAGTTCAAGTCGGGCACGATAGTACAAATGCTCTTACATTCACTGCAGCATCATAAAACAAAATATGGCTAATTTATCTAATATAAATAATAAGTTCCTAGTAACAACTGGAGGTAATGTGTTAATAGGTAAAACAGCTGCAAATAATGCAACTGTTGGTAATCAATTTATGACCGATGGAAGTGCTAACTCAACTGTAAATGGAGATACTGTTGCTAGATTTAATAGATTGACAAGTAATGGGGAAATTATAAGATTACAAAAAGATACAAGCACAGTTGGAAGTATTGGCTCAACAACTAGTTACCTTTTAGGAGATTTAGGAATTGGAACGACTTCGCCTGTTGATAGATTAACTCTTTATGAAGGGACGAATAATAATGTAGGTATTTATTTTCAAACTGCTACAAGTGGCACTACAGGTGCAGATGGATTTAGAGTAGGACAAAATGCTTTTAATGCTTTTTGTTGGAATTACGAAGCAACTCCTTTAACTTTTGCTACATCTGGCATAGAAAGAATGCGTATAGCTTCTGGAGGGAATGTAGGAATAAATGAAACAGACCCATCTTCAATTTCATCTGGTGCTACAACTTTACATATAAAAGGTACAGTCACTTCAAAAGCAGGGGGAATAAGATTAAGAAGTTCAGATAATTCTGTCGATGCTTATATTTATCCTGATTCGACTAATGGAATGACTAATGGTACTTTATCTAATCATCCTTATAGAATAGTAACAAATGGTTCAGAAAGAATGCGTATAGA
>Ga0208767_1001910_pt1 | contig 16120 bp, 27 predicted proteins | sample VirMetDEL_Mar_21_FD_184514 | JGI IMG/M metagenome (GOLD analysis project Ga0208767, IMG submission 184514) | Aqueous microbial communities from the Delaware River and Bay under freshwater to marine salinity gradient to study organic matter... | ecosystem: Environmental > Aquatic > Marine >... | reverse complement strand
CCAAACAAGAGATATTAAGTTTAGTAATGGAAACGGAAACGGGCATTAATGCTGGAACTTTACAAGAATATGACTACACTTGTGAAGATTCTGAATGTGAGTGGAAACAAATAACTGAATATTGGAGAAAGTAATGGCTGATAGAGATAAAATAAATCAATTTAAAAGTATTAAATATGCTCAAGAATCTTCAGATTCAAAAAAAGAAATGAAGTTCTTTCAAATGCTTCGTAAAGAAGTAGAGATAGGTGCAAACGGTACATCTAAATATATGATTAAAAAAGGACCAAACAAAGGAAGATTTGTATGATACAAACAGTAATTGTATTATTATTCTTTATGAATGACAAATTAGTTGAACATAGAATTCAAGACTCTTTATCTGATTGTTTAAAGCATAAGAGATTAATTACTCGTAATATGAGTATGACTAATAAAAATATTCAATGTGTAGAAACAGAGGCTGAAGTACAAATTAATATTGATGGTAGTAAAAGCATTAAAAAAATGCTATTAAAACAGTAATGAACCTTACCCGTAACTTTACTCTTTCAGAGTTAATTAAATCAGACACAGCTATTCGTAAAGGAATTAATAATAATCCTAATGCAGGACAAATAGAAAAACTTAAATTACTTTGTGAAAATATATTACAACCAGTAAGAGATAGATTTGGAAGAGTTACAGTTACTTCAGGATATCGCTCTCCAGAATTATGTTTAGCTATTAATAGTTCAATAGATTCTCAACATACAAAAGGAGAAGCAGCAGATTTTGAATGTCCTGGTGTAGATAATGCAGAAGTTGCTGAATGGATACATAGAGAACTTCCGTATGACCAGCTTATCCTTGAGTACTACACTCCAGGAGAACCTTCAAGCGGGTGGATCCACTGTAGTTGGATAGCAGAAGATAGAAGAGCTAGTTTTTTACACGCATTTAAAAAAGATGGACAAACTAAATATAAACCTATATTAGGTAAGGTAAAGGATTTAATATAATGGCAATATCAAGATCATCTATCCCTCAACAAATTGAAGGTAAACTTCGTGGTGCGAGAAAAGAAAAAAAGAAACTTCAAGTTAAAAAGAAACCCAATCGCAAGAATTCTAAGACATTTACTGTTTAAACCTAAAGTGGTACAATCTAAGAAATTGTACAATAGAAAAAGATTTAAAAGTAATGAAAACTATTAAAAAAATAATTTGTAAAATATTTGGCATTAAACAATGTGCTTGTAAAAAAACTAAAGTATTTTTGGAGGAAGGTATCTAATGGCTAAAAAAGGACCTTGTTGGGAAGGATACGAAATGGTTGGTATGAAAACTAAGAATGGTAGAAAAGTACCTAACTGTGTTCCTAAACCAAAAAAAGCACAAAAAGGTTTATCAGTTGATCACGCTAAATCACATAGACCAATTATGGAAACTGAAACTTCTGGTGAATATAAAAAAAGAAGTGAGTATTTTGGTAAATTTGTAAAACACGATTCAGCAGATATTGAATTATCTAACCCTAGCTTAGTATCTTATTATGGAGATTTACTAAAGTAAGTCATAGTGTTATTATACTATATCAATTAAGGAGTTTATTATGATGAAAATGGGTGGTGGGCACAAAGCCTACAAAATGACTGGTAAAATTGGAAAAGCTAAATATGGTAAGATGATGAAAGCTAAAACTGGAATGCTTACTGAAAAGCAAAAAAAATTACCTTTAGATTTACAAAAAGCAATTAAAGCGTAAGGTTATGAAATGGCTACATCGGGAACTACATCGTTTAATATCACGATTGACGAAGCTATTGAAGAAGCTTACGAAAGATGTGGTGTAAGAACTAATTCAGGTCACGATATTAAATCTGCTAGAAGAAGTTTAAATCTTTTATTTTCTGAATGGGGAAATAGAGGAATTAATCTTTGGAAAGTAAAATCAGAAACATTAACTCTTGTAAACGGAACAGCAACTTACAATACACCAAGTGATTGTAATGATGTACTTGAAGCTGTTGTAACTACAACAGGTGGTACTCAACAAACATTAACTAAAATTTCTAGATCTGAATATATTGCTATTCCAAATAAGACTGATACAGGAACTCCTTCTCAGTATTACGTAAACAGACAAATTACACCAACTATAAGTTTATATCTGGCTCCTGATACGAGCGCCGTGACGAATATATTCTATTATTATCTTGCAAGAATACAAGATGCAGGAGCTTACTCTAATACAACTGATATGCCATTTAGATTTTATCCTTGTATGGTTTCAGGATTAGCATTTTATTTATCACAAAAAATTGCACTAGATAGAGTTCAAATGTTAAAAATGTTATACGAAGATGAATTAAAAAGAGCATTAGATGAAGATGGTCAAAGAACATCTGTTTACATCACACCTAATGTTTATTACCCACAAGGATCATAATGGCATACGCAAAAGGTAAATATTCACAATCCATATCTGATAGATCAGGACAAGCTTTTCCATATAGAGAAATGGTAAAAGAATGGAATGGTTCTTGGGTACATATATCTGAATTTGAAGCTAAACACCCACAACTAGATCCTAAACCACATATGGCAGATCCTGTTGCACTATGGAATGCAAGACCACAAAGAGCTGCACCTGTAACAGTTTATTTAGATCCTCAATATTGGGATGGACAATTTTTATCAAATGGAATGCAACCTGATACTTCTCCATTAGAAGAAAATAATAAAAGACAAGTAGGTACTAGAACAGGGAGAGTTACAATAGTAATATCATAATATGACCTTTGCTGAATTATTACAAAAAGTTAGAGATTACACTGAAGTAGATTCAAATGTCTTAACTGATTCTATTTTAGATAGTATGATTAGAGATGCTGAACTTCGTATTTTTAGAGAAGTAGATGCTGACTATGCAAGAGAATATGCTACAGCAAATTTAAATATAAACTCACCTTATTTACAATTACCAAATGCTAATTCAACTTCTGGATTAACGTCTACAAGAAGGGCTATTATTGTTAGATCTTTTTTAATTTATGACTCTACTCAAAGTCCTACAACTAAAGAATATTTAGATAAAAGAGATACAAGTTTCATATTTGAGTACAATTCAACAGGAGCTACAGGAGTTCCTAAATACTATGCAAATTGGAAAGAGACTACATTGATTATGGCTCCAACACCAGATGCTCAATATCAAGTTCAATTAAGCTATATCTATACACCTGATCACTTATCAGCTACGAATACAACAACCTATTTATCTGATAATGTTCCTGATTTATTGTTCTACGCTACTATGATGCAGGCTTATGAGTTTTTAAAAGGTCCGATGGATATGTACAAAGTCTATTCTGACAAGTATAATGTAGCTATACAAAGCTTTGCGTTAGAGCAAATGGGCAGAAGACGTAGAGATGAGTATATGGATGGAGTGCCTAGAGTTAAAATACCTTCGCCTTCACCAAATAATTAAAGATTTTAAACATTAAGGAGAAAAAACATTATGGCAATTTCACAAGCAGTAGCCAATTCTTTTAAATCAGAAATACTACAAGGTATTCACGATTTAGAGTCAGGTGGTGACGTATTTAAATTAGGATTATACACATCAGTCGCAGTTTTAAGTTCAGCTACGACTTCATACACAGCAACAAGTGAAGTATCACCTACAGGACAATATGTAGCTGGTGGTGGTGTATTACAATCACAACAAGTTTCACTAGCAACAGGCGGAGTCGCTATCGTTGACTTTGCAGATTTATCTTTCACAGGAGTAACATTAACTGCGAGAGGTGCTTTAATCTATAACTCAACTGAAGCTAAAAAAGCAGTTTGTGTTTTAGATTTTGGTTCAGATAAAACTGCAACTTCTGGAACATTTACAATTCAATTTCCAAACTTTACGAGTTCGTCAGCTATATTAAGAATCGCATAATTTAACAGGGAGGCCCGATGGCAGATATTACAGTACAGGTATCTTCTGCGGGCCTTACCGCTTATGGATCTCAATCTTGGGGTTCATTTTCTTATGGTGGTGATAATCAACCAAGTGTAACAGTACAAGCTGGAACAGAAGCTTATCCTGAACAAGGATGGGGTGGTCAACAGTGGGGAGTTAAACTTTGGGGAAATCTTACTGATGATGCTGCAGAAATAACAGGTCTTCAACTTTCAACATCAATAGGAAATGAAACAGCTGAAGGTGAAATTAATTTAGGATGGAGTAGATTAACTTGGGGTGAAAATGCTTGGGGTATAGCAGGTGATGTTATAGCTTCAGGTAATCAATTATCAATTTCATTTGAATCTAATCAAGATGCTTGGGGAGATTTAACTTGGTCAGATTACAACACTAGATGGGGTGGTGTAGGAACTGTTGATGTTGGAATATTTAATGAAATTCCAATAACACAAAATCAAGAATTAAATTCAACTACAAATTCAGTATTTATTAATATTGCTACAGAAGTTTTCTTATCAGAAAATCCATTAAATGCTTTAACAATATCTGAGGGTACAGTGGATCCTGCACCAGATGTTATGCCTTCAGGTGTAACACTTGCAACATCTCTTGGAACTATTCAAGCTTACAATGAACAAGGTTGGGGTAGAGATGATTGGGGCACAGAAGTTTGGGGCGCTGAAGGTGAATGGGCTTTTGTTGATGTAACAAGTCCAGATTCTTTATCTATTGATTCAGGAATAAGAGAAACTTGGGGTCAAGATGAGTGGGGAGCAAATACTACAGAATGGGGTGGTGTTTCAATTACTGATGTTGATGTTTCAGTTAATGTTCCTGTAAGTACAGAATTTACTCCAGGTTGGGGTGCTGAAGTTGCTTGGGGAGCTCAATCATGGGGTCAAGCAACTGTTGATATGTCTATGACTTCAGGTGAAGGAACCGTGGATCCTGCTCCTGATACTGATATAACAGGTGTTCAATTAAATACTACAGTAAACGCAATATCTGTCACTGCTGATGGAAATGTAACTGCTTCTGGTGAGCAATTAACATTAAGTCAAGGAAACGCTGAAGGTGTACCAAATACTATTGCTTCTGTAACAGGTATTCAAATAGGTCCTTTTGTTATTGGAGATTATCAACCAGGTATCAACGGAGAAGCCTATCCTACAGGAGTGACAAGTAGCTTTAGTACAGGTATAATAGGAATAAATGCGTGGGCTGTTGTTGACCCAGGAACTGCTCCTACATGGACGGTAGTTGACATAGCAGCGTAATAGAAATAAAATTTAAATATTATAAAAAAGGATAAAAATTATGGCATCAAGTTATTCTACAGATTTAAAACTCGAACTGATGGTAACGGGTGAAAACTCGGGTACATGGGGAGATAAAACAAATACAAACTTAAACTTATTACAACAAGCAATTGCAGGTTATGAAGCTATTGATGTTGCATCAGCAGATGTAACTTTAACTATGTCTCAAGCTGCATTATCAAATGCTAGAAACATTGTATTAAAATTAACTGGAACTTTAGCAGCAAATAGAAGTGTTAATGTACCAGATGGAATTGAAAAAACTTACATTGTTGTAGATGGTACAACAAGAGCAGGTTTTACTTTAACTTTTAAAACAGTTTCTGGATCAGGTGTAACAATACCTGCAGGTAAATCAGTAATGGTTTATTCTGATGGAACAAATGTTGTTGATGTATTTTTCTTAAAAGATATTGTTGAAGATACTACACCTCAATTAGGTGGTAACTTAGATGCAAACGGAAACAATATTTTAATTGATAATGGAAACTTCATTGGAGATGAAAACGGTTTAGAGCAAATTAAATTTGCAACTACTGCTTCTGCTGTAAACGAAATGACTGCAACTAATGCAGCTACAGGAAATGCTCCTGAGTTATCAGCAACAGGAGACGACACAAATATCGATTTAAATTTAACACCAAAAGGTATTGGTAGAGTAACATTTAACGGTGCAGGTAAAATTCAACAACTAGCTGAAAAAGTAACTAACTCAGCTACTGCAGCTACAGGAACTGTAAACTACGATGTTACTACTCAAGCAGTTTTAAACTATACTACAGATGCTTCAGGAAACTGGACATTAAATATCAGAGGTGATGGTTCTAATTCATTAGATTCAATTATGGATACTGGAGAATCAATTACAGTAGCCCACATTGTAAAACAAGGTGGAACTGCATACTACAATTCAGCTGTAGAAGTTGATGGTAGTTCAGTTACTCCAGAATGGCAAGGTGGTTCAGCACCAACAGAAGGAAACACTAACTCTCTTGATATTTATACATATACTGTTATAAAGACAGGTGCAGCAACATTTACAGTGTTGGCGGCATTAACACAGTTTGCATAATAGGAGGATTATAGAAAGATGCCAATTTTAGGTTCACGAGGAGGTGGAGCAGTAAAAGGTTTTGGATTAACATCTGGAGGCTTCGGTGCCCCAGTATCTATGGATTTCTTAGTTATTGGTGGAGGTGGAAATGGTGGTTCAAAAGGCGGAACTGCGGCTGGTGGAGCAGGAGCAGGAGGATATAGAAATTCTTACGCTTCAGAAAACTCAGGAAGAAATTCTCCAACTGAATCAAATATCGAACCTAGAAAAGGTGAAACTTTAACAATTACTGTTGGAGCAGGAGGTACAACTAGCTATCCTACTCAAACATCAGATGATGGTGGTCAAGATTCAAGTATCGTAGGTCAAACAGGAGTAAATATTACTTCACTAGGTGGAGGTAGAGGATACGGAACTTTATATCTTTCACCAGGTGCAAACACTCAAGCTACAAGTGGTGGATCAGGAGGGGGAGCTTATTCGGCACCTCAAGGAGGTTCAACTGGAGCTGGAGCAGGAACATCTGGACAAGGTTATGATGGTGGTAACCAACCAAGATCAAACCCTCTTTACTATTCAAATGGTGGTGGCGGAGGAGCTGGAGGCCCTGTTACTGTAGGAAGTTACCCTTCTCCAGGAGGTGCAGGTTTAAATTCTTCAATCACAGGATCGGCTGTAGCACGAGGCGGCGGAGGTGGTGGAGGAAAATATAAAGCTCCATCTAATCCAAATAACGAAGGATCTGGAGGCGGCGGAAATGGCGGCCACGGAAATCCACCTCAAGGTATAACTCAAGCCAATTCTGGAGTTGCAAACACTGGAGGTGGTGGAGGAGGATCAGGGGGAGGAGACCCAGGACCTTTTGATACTGCTAGATGGCAAGGAGGCCAAGGTGGTTCTGGAGTAGTAATTTTAAGATTGCCAACAGCAGATTATTCAGGACTAACAACTGGAAGTCCAACTGTAACTACAGATGGATCAGATACAGTTTTACAATTTACAGGATCAGGAACATATAAGGTATAATTATGGCTCATTTTGCACTTTTAGATCAAGAAAAAAATGTAATGAAAGTTATTGTTATTAATAATGCAGTTATTACTGACGATAATGGAGTTGAACAAGAAGCTTTAGGCGTAGAGTTTTGTAGAAAATTATATAATTTACCCAACTCTGATTTTAAACAAACTTCTTATAACACGAGAGCTGGAGTGTATTATACTCCAAGTAACGATGGTACTACGCCACCTTCTGTAGATCCAGATCAATCAAAAGCTTTTAGAAAAAATTTTGCAACTGTAGGAATGAAATATGATGAAGCAAGAGATGCTTTTGTTGCAAGACAACCTTTAGATTTTCCTTCTCACGTATTTAATGAATTTGGCGGTTATTGGGAACCTCCTGTAGAATTTCCAAATGTTGTAGAAGTAGATAATAAAATATTAGATATTTTTTGGGATGAATCAAATATTAGATGGCAAGCAAAATTTGTTTCTGATGATAAAAGCAATGAACAAGCTTTTTCACATTATTGGAATCCAGATAACTCTTCTTGGGTTCAAATATAACAATCATTGACTTTATAAAATAATAAAAGTATATATCTTGAAAAAGATATAGTTTATGAATGCCTTAGATTTTATAAGAGTTTACAACTGTGTACCTAAAAATATTTGTAATAACTTAATAAAAAATTTTAAAAAATCAAAGTTTCAATACCATCAATGGCAAGATAAAACTGGCAAACCTATTGGATCACGAAAAAATTTAAAAGAAGAATTAAAAAATTATTGGTTAAATCAAGAAGAGATTAATATTCTACTTCCTTTTGTTGCAGAAGCAACTTCTCAATATCGTCACGATGTACGTTCAATTTATCCTTTTTTAAATTTAATAAAAACTTATAAAGAACCTTCTCAACTTATTTATAAATTAAGTAAATTTAGAGTAAATAAATATAATAAAAATACAAATATGGCTGTTCACGTAGATCATATTTATGATCTTTTTGATGGTAAAGAAAAAGGAATTCCTGTTTTAAGTATTGTAGGTTTGTTAAATGATAATTTTAAAGGAGGAGAATTTGAAATATGCAATCAAAAACTTTTATTAAAACAAGGAGACGTTCTTATATTTCCCTCTAATTTTATGTATCCACATCAAGTTAAAACAATTACTAAAGGAATAAGATATTCTTTTGTAAGTTGGGGATATTAATATGAAAATTAAATTTAACCAAGCAGCAGAAGTTCAAAGACTATTTCCAACTCCCTTATATAAAACAGTATTAGGAAGAGAACTTTTAAATAAAGAAAACAAAGTTGCAGAAAAATATTTAAAAAATGTAGAACAAAATTCTGGATTAAATTACAACACTAAAAATAATTATGTTCTTAAAGACAAATCATTTAATGAATTAAATAAATTTATACAGTTTCATTTAGAAAAATTTTTTTATAAAGTTTTTCACGCTGATGAAAAAAATAAAATTTACATAACACAATCTTGGTTAAATATTACAACTAAAGACCAAGCTCATCATCAACACGAACATCCAAACAGTTTTATATCTGGAGTTTTTTATTTTTCAGCAAATGAAAATGATTCAATTAAATTTAGTAACCCTATTAAATATAATCAAATTCAACCTACTATTTTAAAAAGAACAGAAGACAATTCTGGATCTTGGGTTATGCCTGTCACAAAAGGTTTATTAATAATGTTCCCTTCAAGATTAGAGCATTCAGTTTTACTTAAAAAAAATGACAACCAAAGAATAAGTTTAGCCTTTAATACTTTTCTTAAAGGTAAATTAGGAGAAAACAAAAGTTTAAACGAACTTATTTTATAATGATTTTTTTATGTAGAGATAATTTTATTACAAAAAATGATTGTAATAAATTAATTAAATTTTTTTCTAAAAATAATAAGAAACACAAAAAACATTTAACAAAAGATAAAATTTTTAATAAAGTTATAGACTTAACTAATGAAAAATATTTTATTAATAATTTTAGTAAAATTTTAAAAGATTCAAACTACATCTCTAAATTATTAAACAATTCAACATTTGAGTATACTCATTTAGTTAAATGGCCTATTAACAGTTATCAACCTCTACATAAAGATACTGCTTATCAACATACTACATTGGCATCTATCTTATATCTTAATGATGATTATGATGGTGGAGAAACATATTTTGAAGATGGGTCTTATTTTAAACCTAAAGAAGGTAGAATTATATTTTTTGATGGTCAATATTATAAACACGGAGTTAAAGAAGTTTTAAAAAATCCTAGATACACTATAGCAACTTGGTATAAAAAAATTGAAAACAATAGTTAAAAAAAATTTTCTTGGAGTTGAGTTAAATAATTTTTTATCGTCTTATTTAACATATATAAATTACATAGTTCAACAAAGCACACAAGATAATAAATCAGATTTTTTACAGGGGCAAGTGCCTTTTGATCCTTTAATGGATTTTATATTTTTAAAAATACAAAAAATCTTAAAAAGAAAATTAAAACTTTTACGATTATACAGTAATTTACAATACTCTTGTATGCCAAGTGATTTTCATATTGACGATGGAGATATTACTTGTTTATATATGGTTACTGGTGACGGTGATTTTGAAATTAAAAATAAAGAAATAATTAAATTTGAAAAAGATAAACTTATATTATTTAATGCAAAAGAACCACATAAAGGAAATGCACCAAGAAATAATAAAAGAATAACTTTAGCTTTTAAAACAGAACTTATATGAAAAAATATTTTTATTTTACAGGTTTACCTAGAGCAGGTAATACTTTGTTGTCAGCAATATTAAATGAAAATCCAGATGTTTACGCAACTGGTCATTCTTTTTTACCTGATTTACTATTTTCTATGAAAAACGCAGAAAGAAGTTCTATGCGTTTTAAAAACTATCCTTGTCCAACTAATTTAAAAAATGTTTATAAAAACATAATTCCTAATTATTATAGTCACCATAACTTTAAATATATAGTAGAAAGAGGGGACTGGATTACACCTTATAATATAAATGTTCTTGAAAAAATTTCTCCTAATGAAATTAAAATAGTTATATTAATAAGAGACATACTAGAAGTTATAAAATCTTATTTGAAATTATGTCAAAATAACCCTAATTATTTTTATAATCAAATTTACAAATCTTTAGATCATACTACTTTATTCACTAATGAAATTGAAACTAAAGCTGATTTAATAATGGCTAAAGGAGATTATATAGATACAATGTTATATTCAATACATCAATTAAAAAAGAATAACTTAAGTAAAAATTTTTTATTCATTGACTATAATGATTTAATTGAAAAACCAAAAATAACCATAAATAAAATTTATGATTATTATGAAATAGAACCATTTAAACATTCATTTAAAAATTTTGAAAAATCACCTTTTTATGATGATTCTGTTTTAGGTGCACCTATGCATAAAATTAGAAAAGATAAAATTCAAAAAGAAGTAAATAAAATTAAATTACCAGAAAACGTAATTAATAAATATAAACATTTAAATAAAATTTTATATGAATAAAAGACCTATATACTGGATAGTTCCTAATGTTATTTCAAAAAAAGAAATATTAAATATTAATAAAATTATTAATAAAAAAGGTGTTCTAGAAAAAGAAGAAAAGCAAGCTAAACTTGAAGGTAAAAAAATTAAATACACACAATCTAAAACAATTGAATACTTTCATTTAAAAAAAAATTTAAATAAAATAACGGAACTTTGTTATTTAATTAATAATGAAAGATACGGTTTTGATGTAAATAAAATTAATTTTTATGATTGCGTATTATCTAATAATTATAAAATAAATGATTTTTATGGTTGGCATACTGATATAGCTAATGATAGTCGTTTTGAAGATTTAAAACTAACTGCCTTATTAAATATATCAACAAAACCATATGAAGGTGGTAATTTAGAAATTTTTCATCATACTGTAAATACAGTCGAAAATTTTAATAGTGGGGACTTAATTGTTTTTCAATCATTATATAATCATAGAGTTACTCCTATATTAAAAGGAGAAAGAATGACATTAACAATATTTTTGAAAGGACCTTTACTTAGATGATTCTTCCGTTTTTAATTCCTTTTCAAGATAAGGTAAATAACTTTTGTTATATGGAAAAAGTTTTTTCTAAAGAAGAATGTGATTTTATTATTAAAATTGGTAATTCATATAAACCTAAAGAATCTTTTATAGGAACAAAAAATTCTAAAATTACAAAAGACTATAATCAAAGAAGTAGTAAAACTGCCTGGATGCCTTTTAATGAAGAGAATAAATGGATATTTTCTAGAATTGCAGAAACAGCTTTAGAATTAAATGAAAAATATTTTAATTTTGATATTAGAGGTTTTTCAGAACCCATTCAATTTACTCATTATCATCATAAAAAAAGAGGTCATTATGATAGTCATTTAGATTCATCAAAAAATTCAATTGTTAGAAAGTTGTCTATCAGTGTACAACTTTCATTACCAAATTATAAAGGTGGTGATTTAAAAATTATAACAGGATCACACAAGGGTGATAAATTTAAAATGATAAAAGAACAAGGAACTCTAATAATGTTTCCAAGTTATATTTTACATAAAGTAACACCAGTTACTAAAGGAGAAAGATATTCTTTAGTAAGTTGGCTAACAGGACCTAGTTTAAAATGAACATATTAATATTCGGATTACCTGGATCAGGTAAAAGTACGTTTGCAAAGAAGTTAATAGGTGATAAAAAAATTGCTTACTTTAATGCAGATGAAGTTAGAAAGATGTTTAATGATTGGGACTTTACTGAAGCAGGTAGAATCAGACAAGCACAAAGAATGATAGGATTAACAGCATATGCAAAAGGACATTGTGTTGTTGATTTTGTTTGTCCTTATGATGATTGGCGAGATGATTACGACATTAAGATTTGGATGAATACAATTAATCAAGGAAGATTTGAAGACACTAACAAAATTTTTGAAAAACCAACTAAGATTGATTATGAAATAAAAGACTATAACTATGAGGATATTATAAATAAAATTAATGAGCAAATTAATAAATTTTAATTACATTGGAAAAATAAAGTTAGATAATATAAAAAACATAGTTAATAAATTATCTAATAAAGAATGGAAAAGTTTTGATTTTAGACAAAAGACTTTTGAAGTTCACAGACATACGGAAACTATACCAATAATTTATAATGAAGATTTTAGAGAAACAGATTTGCATTATTGGCCTTGTTATAAAAAATTTAAAAGTTTTTTTAAAAAAATAGAAAATGATTTATCAAAATATTTTTCAAAAGGATATATTGTTAGAGCAATTTTAGTAAAATTAAAAGCAAGATCAAAAATAGATCCTCATATTGATTCCGGGCCTAGTTTAGAAAAATGTAAAAGAATTCATATTCCAATTGTAACTAATTCAGATACTTTTTTTACAGTTGGTGAAGAAGTAAAAAATTTAAAAGAAGGTGAAATGTGGCAAATAAACAACTCAGGTAAAACTCATTCTGTAGAAAATAACGACAATAAAGATAGAGTGCATTTAATAGTAGATTGGAATAATGATTAATTACAACAAACCAACAGCAATGATGTTAGGTAGATGGCAACCTTGGCATAAAGGTCATCAAGAGTTATTTAAAAAAGCATTAGAAAGAACAGGTCAAGTAATCATTATGATTAGAGATATGCCTACTTCTAAAGATAATCCTTTTGATGTTGAACAAGTTAAAAAGAATATTAATGAAGCATTGATAGATTATATTGATCAATATGAAATCATAGTTGTACCTAATATAACTAATATTTGTTATGGTAGAGGTGTTGGTTATAAAATAGAAGAAATAGAACTTCCAAAAGAAATACAGGAAATATCAGCAACTAAAATAAGACAAAAAATGAATGTCTAAAATATTAAAAAATTTTAGTACATATTTAACTGCTATAGAATACCCAAAAGAAAAAACATCTTGGAATATTGCAGGTATCATAAAAGGTCAAAATGCTTTTTATAAATTTGATGTTAGAGATATGTTTGCGCTTCCTGATGGCACCCCTGCTCAAAAAGGTAGATTAGATTCTAAAGCAGATAAAATGGTTTTAGAAATGGAAGATAAATGGGTTATATTAGATTTAGAAGAACTTCATCAATACATAAAGAAAAATAAACTAAAGAAAGTCTATGTAAATGATTTGATATCTAAGCTAGAATGGACGATATTTATACCTAAAAAATCATAGTGTATAATGTTCGCATGCCTTTAACAAAAGTAAACTTTGCACCAGGATTTAATAAACAAGCATCAGACTCAGGAGCCGAAAACCAATGGGTAGATGGTGACTATGTTAGATTTAGATATGGTATGCCTGAAAAAATAGGTGGCTGGCAAGAAATACTTAACGAACAATTAGTTGGAGCAGTAAGAGCTTCACATAGCTGGGCAGATTTAGACGGGAGGAAATATGTTGCACTCGGTACTAATAAGATTTTATATATATATAACGGTGATGATTATTATGATATTACTCCATTTGATACATCTTTAGCTCAAACAGGATGCGATATTACCACGACTAACGGATCACGAACCGTAGAAATTACTTGCCCATCTGCTCACAATCTTGAACCGGGTGATTTATTAACATTTGAAAATGCAGGATCTTTTACTGCGGGGCAAACAGATTATGTTGCTGCAGACTTTGACGATGTTTTATTTGAAGTACAACTTGCACCAACAACTACAACTTTTACAATTTTAATGCCTACAGCTGAAACAGGCACAGGTGCCACTAATGATGGAACATTAGATTCTAAACCTTATTACAAAGTAGGTCCTTTATTGCAAGCTTATGGTTATGGTTGGGGTACAGGTTTATATGGTTCTTCAACTTGGGGTACACCACGAACAACATCAAATGCAATTCTTGATCCCGGTAGTTGGTCTTTAGATAACTATGGTGAACTATTAATTGCAACAATTAAAAATGGTGCAACTTTTTCTTGGGATCCAAATGCAGGTGCAGGTATAAATACAAGAGCTGCAATTATTTCTGGAGCACCAACAAAATCTGTAATGAGTATGGTATCAGATAGAGATAGACATTTAATTATTTTAGGAACTGAAACAACAATTGGTTCACCTACTACACAAGATAAAATGTTTATAAGATTCTCGGATCAAGAAACTTTAACTGACTATACAGCTACATCAACAAATACAGCAGGTTCTTTTAGAATTGATAGCGGAACTAAAATTGTAGGTGCAGCTAAAGCGAAAGATTATATATTAATTTTAACTGATACTTCTGCATACCTAATGCAGTTCGTAGGACCTCCTTTTACATTTAGTATTAGACAAGTAGGATCTAACTGTGGTTGTGTAGGCCAACATTCAATTGTGTATGCAAATGGTGCTGTTTATTGGATTGGTGACTCAGGTGGATTTTTTATGTTTGATGGTACTGTTAAAAGTATTCCTTCTTTAGTTGAAGATTATGTATTCTTAACAGACGATGGTGCACCAGGTTTTAATTTTGCTAACGGATCAGAATTAACTTATGGAGCTCATAATAGTTTATATTCTGAAATCTATTGGTTTTATGCAAGTTCAACTTCTAACTATGTTAATAAACTAGTTACATATAATTATGCGGAGCAGACTTGGACAACTAGTTCTTTAGCAAGAACTTCGTACATTGATTCACACGTATTTGATGATCCAATGGCTACTCAATTTAATCCTAATACAGCTCCGACTACGCCAACAATTCAAGGTGTATCAAATGGAATGTCTAGAGTATTTAATCACGAAATAGGAACAAATGAAGTATTAGCAAATGGAACTATAAATCCAATTCCAGCTTATATTACATCAGGAGATTTTGATTTAGATGCAGATGGAGATGGACAATACTTTATTAAAGTAAGAAGATTTATACCTGACTTTAAATATTTAAATGGTAATGCAAAGATAACAATCTTGTTAAGAAGATACCCTGCTGATAATCAAACAAGTTCTACATTAGGGCCATTTACTATTAATTCATCAACAGATAAAATAGATACTAGAGCTAGAAGTAGATTAGCAGCTTTAAAAGTAGAGAATGATGCTATTGATGAAAGCTGGAGATTCGGTCAGTTTAGATTTGATATACAACCAGATGGTAGAAGATAATGGCTAAAGTAAATGTATTCTTACCTGAACCACCGCAGGAATTTACTCCTGATGCTTTTAGACAAATTAACTTAGCTTTAGAGAGTTTACAAAATCAATTAAATACAAATTATCAAAAAGAAAAAACAGAACAGTCTGAAAGATTTTCTTGGTTTAATGGGAGAAATTAATGTCTGCGTGTAACAATGTAAATACAGAGCCTACAGTAATAGGTGGTGGAAATGGATCAAATGCTTATGATGCATTTGGAAGATTAAGAGTTTCTAATCCATTTACTATTTTTGATAGTACAAATGTAATGTCAAAAAATAATCTTTTTGATGAATCTTTAACTGGATCAGGAACAGTTTCATATACCGCAAATAAATCTACAGTTAATTTAAATGTAACTACAGCTAGTGGCGATAAAGTCATAAGACAATCAAAAAGAGTTATGTCTTATCAACCAGGTAAGTCATTATTTATATTTAATACATTTGTAATGAATGCACAAGAATCTGGATTAGAACAACGTGTTGGAACTTTTGATGCAAACAATGGAATCTTTTTTGAAGA
>Ga0208767_1001909_pt1 | contig 16123 bp, 24 predicted proteins | sample VirMetDEL_Mar_21_FD_184514 | JGI IMG/M metagenome (GOLD analysis project Ga0208767, IMG submission 184514) | Aqueous microbial communities from the Delaware River and Bay under freshwater to marine salinity gradient to study organic matter... | ecosystem: Environmental > Aquatic > Marine >... | reverse complement strand
GGTTATTTACTTCAATTGGGTTGAGGAGTATATAACTAGTATAAAATGAAAATATACCTAACTGCATACCAAAGCAGTTTAATCTCACCTTGGTAGGGTGAGACGAGTCTTTTGCTAATACACCTTCTTTTCTATTCTATTAGACTCTACGGACTCTAAGGAATAATAGAAGACTAGCAAGAGATGAGTTAAAATAACTAGGAGTATTGTATCTCCAAAGATAGTCTAATTTCGGTTAGCTTGGCAGCAACAGCTTAACGTTGCCAAAGAAGGGAGTATCCTTCGCAGTCATCAGTTTTGTACTCGCAGGATACATAGGTGTGAATTCACTTGTGTATCCTAGTTTAAATCTTTAGCCATGGTAAAAGATATCAGACCTATAAATCCACAGCCTTTTAATTTATCAATGGGACGAGTTGTCCCAGAACAGTTCTTCATCTATAAAGATGGAGAAACTACATTTTTGGGAGAGTTATGGAAGGAAGTGGTAGATTGGAGTTTCCCTGATGCATCTCAATCAATTGAGGAGAGAGGTGCTGTTGGAGAAGCTCGCTACATAGATGTCTCCATTTTGGAGATGTTAAAAAAGAAATATGAAGTCTAGAGCTTGTATATACTTTAATCACCTTACTTCTAAATTGGAAGTAGGGTATGATTATCGTAAAATAGAATTCCCTTCTTTTCTTGTAAAGCGTATGCCTTCAAGAGGAGTAGCTCATTCTACATTGCGGGACTCTAGGTTATTGGAAGATATCCTAAGAGTTCTTACTTTGGAGAGACTATTTGATATTGCCAAGTATAGGCATGATCAACAAGTCTCGATTGACACCTTTGTCTATAGATTGTATTCTACTAGACTAAGGAAACTACAGAAAAGAAAGACTCATCTCAATCCTACTTCTCCTGAAGAAAGGATTGAGAATGATTATCAATACTCAAAGTTTCTCAAATGACCAATCCTATATACGTATAAGATTGGTTTTTTGGGGTTAAATTAGTATGTCAGGCAGTTCTTGTAAGTCCTGGCATACTTTTAAACTAAGTATTTAAAGTTATAGCCAAAACCTTGAGGCTTTATAATGATAGGTTTGAGTGTGTAAGTTGCACTCTGTAAAATAGACTCTATGGTAACATAGTTTCTTATACAGTTGATATACTGTACAACTTAATTTACTCTCAGCAGGTTTGCTGAGTATGTTCAAAAAGATGACCTTGTGGATGTCTAATAAGCAAGGTAATGGAAATAGTTAAACGAGTATGATAGTAATATCATCTGTTTATAGAAGTAACGTACATTACTTTTATAAATCTATTAATTTCAAAGGAATTAGGTTGAGAACATACAATAAGAGCTTCGATGCTCTTGAGAGTGCTATGAGGAATATTCCGAACGTTGTTCTCTTCAGGACAAATTTGAGGATACCTAAAAGAGGTGGCAGAAGTAAAAGCCAGAGGAATATTCATTTGTATCCCAGTTGCATAGGGAGTATTAAATATAATGCAACTATTAATGATTAAAGCACATTGCTCAGTCTTAAAAGACTTGACATTATTTCCAGTGTGTATCATTCTTCCAATTGAGCTGAATAAGGGAAGTAAAATATTAGGTGGTAGTATTGTAGGCACTAGAGAGCCTATTTAGTTTGTACAATACCTCAAACTATTAAAATATTATGCGGGTGTTCGCAGTTGCCAAACCTGAGTTAACAAAGGGCAATTATTTTTAACCAGTGACGAGGAATAAGTGAGGAAGGATAAATTTAGAATATGATTCTTTTTTTAATTCCTTGGTAGGGGGATAGTACTCTACCAGCCAATAAGAAGGATAAGACCTATATTTTTCCGTTTAATAGGCACAATAGAGTAAGGAACTTACAAACGGAACAAGCTGCTAGAACATGAACCCAATGCACTACTTGAAGTGTGTGACATAATCTCCTTAGAATGAGGTGAGTGGGCTATATTAGTTCTAATCCAATGTCAGAGAGCAGCATTTTATTATTGGCAGGTTACTGACCATAACAACCCTTATGATAATGTAGATATCACATTTAGGGGAACTATCCAAAAGATAGTTGCATGTATATATAATCCTGTTGATTGGGATTATTATATGTGTTGGGGCAGCATGAAACATTGTTTCTGCGTTTAGTTGAACAGCCGCGAGTGTACGTTCGATTATCCTAAGTATTTATCTTCTCAAAGATAAGTGCTATTGTGCGACCTACTAATGTTAGTGTGAGAAGCTAAGTTAGTAGGTATTATTATTATCAAAATATTCATTCAAAGATTGCTATCCAAAAGACAAGACTTGAATCCTTGTTTGCTCCTTGAATAAGAGCTAGGATAGTATATCTTTGTTTAAACCTTTAATCATGGTTTATACAAAGAAGTTTAGAAGCCTTCACTCTAGGAATTCATTCCTTAAACATATACATATGAATAGGATACACTCCTTCTATTCGTATAAAGACAGTGAAGGTAAGATTAATTGGGGAGTGAAATATTATAGAAATACTAAGGCGTTAAGGAAAATGTATAATTTTCCATCCCCTTGGTTGTAAATCTTTAATTATGTGGCAACTAATCGAAAAAGGAGACTCTGTTAATAAAGGGTTTGCTTTTATGTCTTTTACTTTTATCTCCTCACAGGGGGAAAAAGTAAGATCTTTAGTTTCCATTTTCTTAAACAAAGAAGAAGCTACGTTAAAGGTAGGCTTATTCTTTAGAGAATGGGAACTGTTCAAATAATTTATTACATGGAAGTGAGTTTGTGGAGCTATATGCTGAGAAACAAACATTGGTAGTATATTGGCACTTATTTTTATAAGTAGTCATATAATGTAGGTTCAAATCCTACCACTTCCGCTTATTAACTTTTAAAATAATAATCATGAATGAAACTTTACAAGTTTTTATAGATACTATTGCCAAAAAAGGAGGTAGATGTCTATTAATTGGAGGGGCTGTAATAGACACTATTCAGTCTCGCATAGTTAAAGACTGGGATATAGAAATCTATGGCTTGTCTTTAGTTGATATACTGTCTACTTTAAAAGAGTTAGGACATTCCTTTAAGTTAGAAGGGGTATCCTTTGGAGTAATTATAACAAAAATAGGAGGAGTAGATATTGATTTATCTGTTCCTCGACGAGAGAATAAAATAGGAGTTGGTCACAAAAGATTTAACATAGAGTTAGATTCTATGATGACTCCAAAAGAAGCTGCATTAAGGAGAGATTTAACGATCAATAGTATGTATAGAGATTTACATACTGGGGAATTAATTGATCCTTATAATGGGTTAAAGGATTTACATGCAGGTATCTTAAGAGCTACAAATCCTGATACCTTCGTAGAAGATCCGTTGAGAGTTCTAAGGATTATGCAACTCTTACCAAGGAAAGGGAGAGTAGTTGAGTATGATACAAAAGTATTGTGCTCGACTATAATTGACTCCTTTAGTGAGTTATCTAAGGAGAGAGTATTTGAGGAGTTTAAAAAATTACTCCTTAAAGCCGAAAGGCCTTCAATGGGCTTAGAGTTTTTAAAGGAATGTGGATGGTTAGTTCATTTTCCAGAGTTGTTAGATCTTATTGGATGTGAACAAAATCCTGAATGGCATCCAGAAGGTGACGTATGGGTACATACTCTAATGGTGTTAGATAATGCTGCTCAACTAAGACGGCATGTACCAGAAGAATATAGACTTGCTTATATGTTTGCAGCATTGTTGCATGATATTGGTAAGCCTAGTACTACTGACAAGGACTTAAGAAGTCCTAAACATGATACAGCAGGTATTCCACTTGCTAAAACTTTTATGGAAAGGATTACTGATAATAAATTTTTATTAGAACTTGTACCTAAGTTGGTAGGATTACATATGAGACCTGGACAACTATCTTCAGGTAATGCCAAATTGTCAGCTTGGAAAAGATTACATCTTTTATGCAGACTTGACCTTTTAGGATGGTTAAGTAAAGCTGACAGTGCTGGGAGAACTGGTAGAAGTATTCGTGACAAGCATCTTCCATCAGAAAGATGTTTTCAATTCCATACTTCTTTTCCAGAGAAGATAAAACCTCTTGTCAAGGGGAGAGACTTAATTCAGGCAGGAATGACTCCTTCGCCTAAGTTCACAACAATACTGAATACAGCTTTTGAGTTACAGCTTGAAGGTTGGAACAAAGAAAATATCTTAAAAAGGATTTTATAACATATGTCAAGCTTATTCTACTCTTATAAAGAATAGGTAAGCTTGACACTTTTAAAATGTGTCATGACATTAACCATCTTTATAATTATGTGCTTGTTTTTGTTAGGATCTCTTATGTCGACATTCAGAACTAAGAACTTCGAGCCTTTCGGGATTGGGATTTTAATTTATGTTTTTGTATTAGTTGGGGTGCTTGCTCCTCAATCTGATCCTCAAGAAATGATAATGGAAGAAATGATAATGGAAGAAGCTGAAGAAGAAGTTGACTTATATCAGATTGAAGCTAATAGAATAGCTTCAGCGTTTATAGAGAGAATAGACTACAACATGGTCTGCATTGGAGTAGATCATTTGAGGTGTGCAGAAATGTACTACTCTCCATTCGACAGTACTTATACTGTCTTCCTGGATGAGAATCATGAGTATGAAGATGCTATGGTACCCAATTTAGAAACCAAAGAGTATTACCAAGCATTATCACTAATAAGGGCGTTTTATCACGATTCCTTATTACGCTAAAATATTTTTATTAACATGGCGCAAGATAGATTTTTGTAGATGGGGAGTGATGCCTCATCTACTTTTTTATTTTATGTCTGTTATAACTTATCGCTCCTGGCACAGTAAACACTAGCTGACTGGATAGACACAAACAGATTTAGAGGGAGTGTCAGGAGCATCTTTGTAACTAATTTTTAAACTAAATACTATATTATGAAAAGGATGAAACCAGGCGCAAAGTTCGCCTTAGTATTGTTACTTGTAGCAGTATCTGTTTTTTGCTACAAAACTTTTTACGTGGATGATATATCTACAGCAGAAGGCATTGAGAATATGTCTAACACTATAGCTACAGATTTAAACTTCCATAAGGGAGTATCTGTTAGAGTAGATACGCCTGTAGATGGAAGCTTGAAGGCCGTAGTTGAATGTGGCGCAGAAGGTTTGAATGCCTTCATCATCAATCTTGATAGCCAAGGTAGATGGGAAAAAGTCAAATACAGATGGGGAACTTCATTTGTTATTGACGACTTTAACTCTAAGGCAGAAATATTAGCTGCTATAAAAGAGTATATCTTATGGTTTATAAACTATGGGGTAAATGGATCAGATATTCATTTTGTCATCTCTTCAGGAGCATTGAAGACTGACAATGGGAGAGAGCTATCTCAGGCAATTTCCTCTGCTGGGTACTTTGTTAATGAAGTACAGGCTAATGAAGAAGGGAAATATGCATTTCTTTCTTCTGTTCCTAGGTTATATAGGAACAACTCTGCCAGTGAGGATATAGGCAGTGGTAACTGTAAAACTACCACTGAAGACCAATCTTGTGAAAGTCCTGGAGCAAAATTTCACAAGTTGAATATCAATCCTACAGTAGCGATTAAACAATTATCTAATTGTACCAGATTACTGGTGGGAAAGGATAAAGTGTTTATAATCGGAGGATTCCCTTACAATATGTACAAAGTTCATAACGTTGATGAGCGATATGTACAATTAAAGAAGCCTTCATTCTATAAGCAACTCGCAGATGAAGGAGTAAAAAATCAGAATGGTTTGTTGCTATACCAAACCCTCTGGGATAATTTTGATGGAGAGATTATATTTGATAGCCATGCGAATATGGCTATCGGATTTCTTATTGATCTGTATAGTTAAAAAAATTCCTCCCTTTAATTAGGGAGGTTGGACAGCAGCTAGAAATAGTTCTCTTGAAGTTAAATCCAAATAGAGAGTAAATGTTGTTAAGGTAATCATCTAAACTAATGAACATGAAATACAAATTATGGGACTGTTGTCTTAAGGTAGGTAAATACCAAAATGGTAATACTAGGTTAGAATTAACCGACGCCGATTCAGGCGAGCCAATAGCTGTTGCTACTGTTAATTTTGATGAGCGATTACCAAGTAACGAAGCCTTTATTAAGGATTATTCCGAAAATACAGGTATGGTTGCATTTTTGCAAGAACATAAAATCATCAGCACTAACAAACTGTGTTCTGTTAGAACAGGATATGTGACGGTTGATAAGTATAAACTACTAGTATGAGACCAGTAGTAGAACTAAAATATAATGAAGAACCTCCAAGGATCCCAACTAGAGAAGAAGTCAGAACATTCCCTGATGATTTCTTTGGTACTCCTGCATGGTATAATAAGGAGTTTGGGATAGGTAAAAGTCCATTAGCTTGTGACAGTAGTGAGTACTATTATAAGACATATACTTACGCTGGTATTACTAGCATGAGTATTTATAATGTATTTGTATATTTACCGAAAGAAAAAGTAGCTAAAATATCAGGTAAAGGTGTAAGTTTTTACTGTGATAGTTTAGAAACATTTGATAACTTAATCAATATCCTGAATCATGAAAGACTTTGATACCTTACTGGCAGAATATGTTGAAGGAAAACTGGATGAAAAAGAGTTACTTAGTACCCTTCAATCTAATTACGATAAGATTAAAGAGGTGCATACGCTTACTAGAAATATAGGACTTAAGTTCTATCTTAAGAAATTGGCAAATAACATCGTTCACTTAAAAAAAGAATTAAAACCATGAGACTACTTTTAGCATTAATGGCTTGGCTATACTTACTTCCTGTACAAGGGCAGTATACTTTAGCCAATACCAGTACATCATTTGATGTACATAGTGGTACCAATACAGGTAGTACTATCTTAGTTGATGGTATTACTTTTCAAGTATATGAGTCTAATGGCAGGTATGTCAAGCTGACTCATAAAAATGGACATCTTTATCCTTATTGGATAGGAAAAGATACTGGAATCTTGCATAATGGCAAGGAAGTAAGAGCCTCTTTAACTAAGGATCATTTTTACTTAAAGGTTCATACAAATCATTTAGGTAGAATTTCCCTAAGGAAAATCTATTTAGTTAAATGAAATTTTCTAGTCCCAGTATCAGGACTATAAATCCTGATACTGGGTTTTAACCCTAAGACAAAAGAATAATTAACTACTCACTTTGTTCACAGGGGTCAATCTTAGGATTGATGTTCTGGATAAAGGTGAGTGGTAAGAGGGACTCCAAAAGAGGAGTTACCTCTTATTTAATATGATGCCGTACGTTGAATGTATTTAGTTTACATAAAATCTTTGGTTGATGACAACAGGTAATCGTATGATTTTATAATTACAAAGTAAAAAGCTCCTCACTGACTGTTATACAGAGGTGAGAGTATATAGAAAGCAGGTGAAGCTCCTGAAGTAGTTATAGATGAGGCAGCATTTAGATCTATCTAAGTGCCTTCAATAATGAAAGTTATTGTCGTATATACTATTTATAGTATAATTGTGCGACTCTACTTATGTAGAGTGATATTATTTCATTCATCTCAATTAGCATTTAAAAATAATATAATTGGATGTAGGAAATTGGATTTTTTCAGAAGAAGAAGATAGGTGAAGAGGAGTTAACGCTCCTCTTTTCTTTTTTTCACAAACCACTTACTTATGTATTACGAACAATTTGAAGTAAAAAAAAGTCGAATATTTGAATTTAGACAAGCCTATAAAGACTCTGATAAGAGTCCTAAATTTGTGCTTGAATTTGCACAAAATGAATTAGAATATTGTGCCTTCCTGTATGAAGCAGGCAAACAAGACGCAATAGGATTATTAGAAAATACCGATCAAGACCACTTTTCCTATGAAAAGTGTGACACTATTGAGGAGTGCTTAGGAATCTCAAAGGAAAGGTCTAAAGAATTATTTTTTGGCTTCAGAAGTACTGCTGAAGAATCACAACAGAATGGTGTCGATAATGTCAGCTTCCGAACCTTACAAATAGCTGATGAACTCACAACGTCTATCAATGAGTTAGCATATTTACACTTTATAATTGGACGAGTCATGGAAGCCTCTAAGAACCCTTTAGCAGAGATTCTTAAGAGATTAAGAGGATAATAAGCCTTTTAATCAATATTTACTTAATTTTTTAACTATCTAAAAATATAAACATGTTCAACAAGAAAGATTTGATGGCCTTAATGGCCCAGCAACTAAACAAGGTTGCTCCAATAACGGAAACAACATTCTCTGATGATTCGGAAAAAATCATTATCCCAAAAAATATGGATAAAAAAACAGCATCAGAGGAACTAATGAGACAGTATGAAAGTGAGGAGGAGGAAGTTGACGTATCACAGTCCTATGACTGGGACTGGCAAGATACCCTGCATGCAATAAAGAAGGTATCAGAAAATACCTTCGGATGGATTCAAGGGAAAACGATCCATTCCTTCTTTGGCTCTTCAAGACCAACCTATATCCAAATCTGCACGGATATTAAAGATGGTAAGAAAGTCTATGAGGAATGTTTCTATGGAAACTCTGTGATCTCCTCATGGGAAGATGCTGACATGAGCATTAGTATCAACCGAGCAGGGAAGGTGGGTATTAATCTCACCTGTAAAAAAAGGTACAAAACAAGAGTTCTTAAATTCTTGAAGTCTGTCGATGAATTCATAAAAGAGAATTCAATTTATTTGAACAAAGCCATTATGGTCAAGTCCCATCGCAATTATGGAATTGAGTTGGAGATATTAGAGGTTAAAACTAACCCTAATATTGTTCTGAATCAGATTTCTGCAAAGACGATCAACAACTACATCATCAATGAGCTTACCCAACCCAAAAAGCGCACCTATTTATTTACGGGGGCGTATGGAAATGGGAAGTCAGAAACAGCTATGAATATAGCTGAAAAAGCTCTTGAAAAGGGTTTAACCTTTTTCTATGTAGAGAATACTGATTACGTCAAAAATGCGATTGATGTAGCTTTGAAGTATTCTACCCCAGAAAAGGGCGTTCTGGTATTTGCTGAAGATATCGACCAAAAGGCTTCAGGGTCTCAAAGAGATGCTGAAATGAATTCCTTTCTGAATCAAATTGATGGAGTTACGGCTAAAGGTCGTAATATCAAGACTATTCTTACTACTAATCATGCTAATAAGATTAGTCAGGCTCTTCGGAGACCAGGCAGAATTGATATTGTAGTAGCTTTTGACAACCCATCAAGATCTGAAAGTATTCAAATTATTAAGAACTTCTGTGGAAGTGCTCTTAGAGATATTGATTGGGATACTCTTGATATTGTAGACAATGTTTCTGCCTCTGTTATTGCAGAAGCTTGTAAGAGAGCCAATACGTACAAAAGCCATACTAAAGGTATAATCAGTCATGATGATCTTCAAGTAGCGCTCACTTCCATGGTGAGACAGGCACAATACATGGCAGAGGATTTGGAGGAAGATAATTCACTTGAAACAGCCGTTTCACGAATATTCTCTCCAGTAATTTCTCCAATTATAGATAAATTGGAGCACATTGAAGAATCTATGTAAGATTTTTTTCTTAACTTAAGGGAAAGTAATCCCACTAAATTTAAAAAGATGAATAAAAGACTTCTGATTTACGTCTTTTTAATGGTAGGGATTACTTCCTGCCATTCTCAAAGACTTTTAAAGACATCCACTATGATCACTACTAACGTGATTTATAAGGATAAGAATAAATCCGGGCAACCTTATAAGGTAAGCATTGGGTTTAAAGCCTTTAGATTTCAAGCATATAGGAAAATTAAAAAGGATGGAAGTGTCAAACTAGCAATGGTAATGACAACACCAGATAAAATTAAAATTCCTGTATCATATTTTGAACCTACTAATGAGGTATCATTAGATGGAAGAGAGATATTTAAGGATGAAAAAGGTAAATTTGTTTTCAAGGATGGTAAACTCCCGAAGAGAGAGTACCTATGAATCTTAATGGAGTACTAAAGCTTGAAGAAGCTATACTGCCTTATGAAGGTAATGAATATTATTACAGTAAAGAAAGACTTCATTATTGTAATGACTTAGAATCTGTACTCGAAATGAGTAAAAGTCATACTATGTATAGAATTAATCTATATGTAGGAGGCAAACAGATTCTAGGTATTTTACCTTCTAAGATAAAGAAATCTTTTATTATGAAAAATAATAAAAGATGTGTAATTCAAATGCAATTAATTGCATCAGATGGAGAAGAACTACAATTAGAACCGAAGAAAAAAGATAATGTATTAGTTGTATATTCGTACACTAATACACAAACATACGAGAATCAACTAGGATGTACTCTTAAGGAATTAAGGTATATCCTCAATGAATATCGCATCCTTATTGAAGAATGCGGAGATTGTTTTGATACAGAAGTAGAGAAGCAATTCTTCAAAGATATAGGACTAGAGTAAAAGGGAGGGATGGATGGAAAAATTTACTTAAAGCCCTTGAGTCTTTTAGACTTTTAGGGCTTTTAGTCCTTTTACAGCCTCATGATGTAATGGAAGCATTACTGCCTTCTAAGCAGTTCGTTCAGGTTCAAATCCTGATGGGGTTACTATGAAATCCGTTACTATTTGGGCTATTGAGAAGCGCATTCACTTTTCTGATCGAGAGATTAAGAGATTGAAGGAGATAGGAGTGAAAGTGCAAAACTCTCCAGCCCGTATGTACATACTTGCAAAAATTAGGACTAATTATCCTGATGCGTGGAAAAACTTGAGCACTGCTCAACAAATCTTTCCTCAAGCAGTAAAAGTTACATAGGACTGAACTCCCCGTGAGAGAGTGTTGTCTCACACAGAGAAGGGCTTGTCCCTTCTCATCTTTTATTGATGATTAGTTTTAAATTTAATGGGAAATATAACAAGGCTTTTATTACAGATATAATAAAAGAGAGGTTCCCTAATGTCACTCCTATATATCGAAGGTATGGATCAGTATTAGGTACATATAGAGTATACTTACCTGAAATAGAAGGTATGTATGAACTATGCCAAGGATTAGGTTCTTCGATATCCTATGTAAAAACAATTCCAAAAGATTCTTTTTGGTGTATACCTACTAATAATATTTATAAGGATGTAATCATTGAAAAGAATTGTTTCACCTTTAAAAAGACAAAAGATGCTAACAAAGACAAAAAATCGCAAGATAAAGGTTAATGCAGTCACTATCGACTATGTGACCTTACGACAAGCAGTATTATTAATTAGGGCTTTAAATAACCAATTGCGACTACACATTTTAGACATATTGGAAGCCTTTGGAACCTTGAATGTAACTGATCTGTATGTAAAATTACGTACTGATCAGTCTAAAATGTCCCAAGAGCTTGCAGTATTAAGAAGAGCCAATCTAGTACATTATGAGAGGGAAGGAAAGAGTATCTATTATTCAGTCAATAAAGAAAGACTCTTACAGTATAAAGCCTTCTATAACTATTTTGGAGGGTTAGACGCATGTGCTAGGGTACTTAGAGCACTAAGTCATCCGCTTCGTATGAAAATATTGAAGTATATACGAAAAAAAGACATTATTAATGTCAATAATATTTACAACACTTTAAAGTTGGAACAATCTATTACTTCGCAGCATTTAAAAATCTTGCGGGAAACAAGTATAGTTGGTGCTGGACGTGATGGAAAATATATCTATTATGATATAAATGAACGGTATTTGAAAGACTGTATACAGAGAATCAAGAAGTTCGTAAATACATAAACCGAGTTAAGGTTGAAATCCCTTAGGCTAAAAGCCTAGAAATCTCTCATATAATAGTTGCCTTGACGTGGCATGAGAGCTAAGGACATATGTTCTTCTAAAACTATATCAAACTAAAAAATAAAAAACATGTTTAAAGCCTTTAAAATCCATGTGGAGAATGCTGTAAAATTCTTAGAAAGCAAGTCTACGCTCTTTACTACAGAGGTATCCAAAGAGGAGCTATGGGATACGTATATTAACGCCTTCCCAGAAGGGACAGACCCTATATACATCTCTGAGACAGTACACTCCTGCAACTGTTGTAAGTCTTTTTTAAGACGTTATGGGAATGTAGTGGGAATAATAGACAATAAGGTAATTTCTTTATGGGATAATTATGAGAATTTACCCCATCCTTACAATGTAGTAGCTGAGAAGTTAAATGCTTTAGTAGCTACAAAAAGTATTAACGGTGTATTCCTTACTGAAGAAACCAGTATGGGTACTGATTACAATCTTGGAATAGACCCTAGTTCTGAAAAGTATGAAAAACGATTTGAGCACTTCTCAGCTCAAACACCAGTTAGTTGTATCTCTAATGATGTAGCTACTAAGAAAGGGGAGTTTCTCCAAACTTATGCTGTAATAAAGAGAAGTATGAATGAGTTCTCAAAAGAGTCCATTGATAGCGTAATGGATCTTATTAATGAAGGTACTTTACCTAGAGCAGAACAGTTTCGATTTGCTATTGAAACATTTCAAAGGTTCCAATCTGAATGGGAAGGTACTGAAGAAGAACTTTGGATAGCTACTGCCAAGTATGGTAGAAAATTAGCCATTAGAAACACAGCAATAGGGACGTTATTAATTGAGATCAATGAAGGAGTATCTTTATTAGATGCAGTTACTAAGTTCGGTAGAACTATAGTAGGTGTATCCTATAAGAGGCCCAAAGCCATATTTACAAGAAAGCAAGTCCTAGAGGCAGAGAATAAGCTCAAAGCATTAGGCTTTGAGGATAGTATTCCTGTAAGGCATGCAACGTTAGGAGACTTAAACATCCAACATGTATTCTGGACAAGTTCCAAAGCAAAGAGTCTAATGTCAGGAGCTCTGGATGGACTATTGGAAGACCTTGTAGAAAAAAAACCTGCCTATGGTACTGAAATGGATATTCAAGCCTTTATGAAAATTCTTCCTACTATCAAGGATCTAGAAATTTTAGTAGAGAACAATCATGAAGGTAACTTTATGAATATGTTAGCTCAAGAACGAGGCCCTAGTATCTTGGCCTGGGATAATGGGTTCAGATGGAGCTATAATGGAGAGAATACTATATCATCTATTACTAAATCTGTTAAGAACAGAGGAGGAAATGTAGATGGTTTATTAAGATTCTCTATTTCTTGGGCTGATAATGCTGAAGACAATTCGGACTTAGATGCTCATTGTTCGTATCTAGATAAACATATTTATTATTCTAGAAAACGAACTGAACATGGACACTTAGATGTAGACATACAAACTCCCAAAAGTTATAAGAGTGATATTGTGGAGAATATAGTATTCACTGAACTAGTAGATGCAAAGTTTAAGTTTAGAGTACACAATTATGCCCTTAGGGGTGTTCAAAAAGGATTTAAAGCCGAAGTAGTATTTGGAGGGACTACTCACTCTTTTGTTTATAACAAGGGATTACGTCAGGGAGAGTTTGTAAATGTAGCTACTGTAACGTGCAAAAATGGTAAAATGAGTATGAAATCTCATATACCTAGTGAAGCACAATCTCGAAATATTTGGGGAATTAATACGCAAAAGTATCATAAAGTCGATACCTTTATGCTCTCTCCTAATTATTGGAAAGATAAAGTAGGAAATCCTCATTACTTCTTCATTATAGATGGGGTTAAAAATCCTAGTTCTGTAAGAGGAATATACAATGAATTTTTAAATCCTGTATTACAACAGGAGAAAAGAGTTTTTGAAGCATTGGGAGCTAGAACAAGAGCTTCTTATTCTGATAACCAACTTGCTGGTCTAGGTTTCTCTGTTAATACTAAAGATAGTATTACAGTGAGAGCAGATGGGAAAGTTATAAAACTTAAGTTCAATGGACATTTTCAAACAAGCCCTAATACAAAAGTTAAAGTTTCCAACCGTTAAAGGTTGGGTTAGCACTGAACAATTATTTGATTTACATGCCTGTTTTAGCAGGGAGATGGATAATAATGAGAATCAACGTCCGTCCCTTAACTATGCTCTTAGAGAGCTTTCAAAGTTAAGGAAGACTACAGAAGTAGAAACTTTGACTAATGTAGGGGAAGATTCTACTCTATCTTTACAAATTGAAGTAGTGAAAGCTGTTTTTGAGTATAAAAAAGATTTATACATAAAACAGACTAAGATGTCTTCTGTAAAGAAAGAAGTACAGGAGATTTTAGAGTTAGCTAAATCAGCTGATTTGGAGGCATTAAAAGCAAAAGGTGGCGATGCATTGCGTAAGCAGGCGAAAAAACTCTTAAAGAGTATCTGATGTTTTAGGTCTTTCTTACTCTAGAAAGACCTAATTCTGGCCCATGGTGAAACTGGTTATCACGTCGCGCTCATAACGCGGTATTTAGGGTTCAAATCCCTATGGGCCAACTATTTATATTACACACTAAATCAAATATTATGTTACCAGAAACATTAGAAGAGAGCCTAAACGCTCTGGAATACTACAAGGCGTTACTAAGTACTAGTACAAATGAAAAGATGAAACTAGTATATATGCGACGTATTGATAATTTAGAAGCACATATTCGTGTTTTAAGATTAAAAAGAAAACTTTAATCTACTTTATTATAATTAGTATCTAATACTTTTATCTTAAAGTACAAAATTTTTATTATGTTTAATAACGCTATACCTAATATAGTAGTGTTTTTGTGTTTAATTGCTTTAAGTATGCTATTAATTAACATTGAAGTATTATCTTTAATAAGCTTGATCTTAGCTATTTTGTTAGGTAGTCTAACTATTTATAGAATGGCAACGAGTAAAATCATTACTTTTTAAATATGAAAAAGGATAAAGTTCAAGAACTTGATCATGGACTGTACACAATTTATTGGAAACAATCCGTTGGAGGAGGCAAGTCACTCGCTGCTGTTGGTTCTTTAGCTAATGGCGACATGTGGTATGCCTGTACGAATTTTATTAGTCCTAAAAAAAGTATTGATTGGAAGTTTGTAAAGAAAGTAAAATTGATTAGAAGTTAATACCTTATAAATAAGATACCCATGAAATACACACTATTACTACTCCTTTGGTTTACTACCTTAGGAGTAAGACACCCTAACATTATGTATGCTGGATCTTCTTCCTGCATAGAAGTAGTTGATATAAAGCCTAGTACTCATACAGTATTAGTAGAACTTACCAAATTGATCAATAGTGAATGTTGGTCTGAAGGCTTTCTAGGTAAAAGAGAAGTACTAGGAGTAATTATGTCCCGAGTCCTACATAAGAAATTTCCTAATTCTATATTAGGCGTTATTTATGATAAAGGGCAGTTTGATGGAGTAGGTACAAAGTATTTCATCTATACTGAGGAGACATATAAACTAGTGAAGCAATGGTACTTGGAGAAATATGTATCCAAGTATTTATTCTTTTATAACCCTTGTTCATCTACTGATACAAGATTTATAAGATGGGTCTATAAGAAATATCCTAATACTTTTTTTATAGACAACCATTTATTTCACGGAGAGTAAGTAGAAGAAGTTAGATAAAGACTTTCATTTAGAGGGCTTTCTGATGTATTTCAGGAGCCCTTTTTTATTCTTAAATTGAAAAAAATGGACAAGATAAAAAATTGGAAAGAATATAGGCCTCAATCCTTTGAGTATAAAGGCCAATGGATTTATAATTGGTTTTCAAATATGATTCCTTTTACTACACCTATTATTGTTCAGAATATAGCTTACTACAGTGTTGAGAACTATTATCAGGCTATGAAATTTAAAGACGCAAGAAAACGTTTGTACATAGCTAGATTAGAGCCTCATAGAGCTAAAAGAGAGGCTAGAAAACTTGTACTAAGAGAAGATTGGGATGACACTATGGCTATTAAGGTAATGAAAAAAGCCTTACTTCATAAGTGGAGTCAAGGACCTTTTAGGACACAATTGTTAAAGGCTAAACTTCCAATTATAGAATGGAACAATTGGAATGATAAAAAATGGGGAGTAAGTGTGAAAGACAATGAAGGACAAAAACCTTCTAGGAAACTTATTAACAGATATAAAAAATAATCTAAAATCATGACAAAAAAAGAAATAGAAAGCTTATCAGTAGGAACTC